>MDTA01127900.1_pt1 | contig 16856 bp, 14 predicted proteins | sample 811151 | NCBI WGS metagenome assembly MDTA01 (sample SAMN05326648, study PRJNA326480) | marine metagenome | isolation source: seawater | place: Indian Ocean: South | collected 2010 | reverse complement strand
TTAGAAAACAATAAATCAATAATAATTGATTTAAGGCATTGGCTGCATAAGCATCCTGAGATTGGATTTAAAGAAGTAAAAACGTCAAAGCATTTACAGAATATTTTGATTAAACATGGCTACGAAATTAATCAAACTCCTGCAATGAAGACCGGCTTTATATGTGAATATGGCAATGGAAATGGAAAGACTTTGGCTATAAGGTGTGACATGGATGCATTAGAGATAACAGAATCATCAAATACCATATATAAATCTGTTAATCCTGGATTTATGCATGCCTGTGGGCATGATGCTCATATGAGTATTGTTACCGGTCTAGCTCTATATATTATTAACACTAAACCAAGAATAAATGGTAAAATCAGATTTATATTTCAACCAGCAGAAGAGCAAGCTCCTGGTGGTTCACTTGCAATGATTGATGGTGGTGCAATAAATAATGTCGATCATATTATCGCTGGACATGTTCTTCCCAAACTAAGTTCCAATAAGATAGGACTTAAGCATGGTCCAATGGCTGCAACCGTAGAAATGATAAATATTGAATTAATTGGTCCGGGAGGACACACTTCGAGACCAGCTGAGTCAGTTGATTTAGTTTGGGCTTCTTCAAGATTAATTCTAACTTTGGAAGAATCACTTCGCCATCATCTAGACCAACAAGATCATGTAGTTTTAGCTTTTGGTAAAATTGAAGGTGGACAGACATTTAATGTCTTACCAGCTAAAATTTCACTTAATGGAACTCTTCGTTATCTTGACGTAAAATTAAAAGATCGCTTACATCAAATTTTTGATGATACAATTAAAGGTGTAGAGAAAATAACTAATGCTAAAATAAAATGGTCAATACCATACACATCACCCGGCGTATTTAATGATAAGTATTTGACAGATATCCTTATTGAGGCTGCTAATAAATCTTTAGGAAATGAAAATGTAGTTATTATGGACCAGTCAAGTATGGGAGGTGAAGATTTTGCATACTACTTAGAACATATTCCAGGATCTTATTATAGAATTGGTTGTTTTGATGGTACTGCAACTGATGTGCATACCCCAACTTTTGATATTGATGATGAATGTTTACCAACAGCTATAAAAGTTTTATCTGAAGCCATAAATATATACTTTGAAATAGATGACTAATAAAAAAAATATAAGAAATTTTTGTATAATTGCACATATTGATCACGGTAAATCAACACTTGCAGATAGATTGCTTGAGTCTACTGAGACACTAAATAAAAAGCAAATGCAAAGTCAAGTTCTTGATGACATGGACTTAGAACGGGAACGTGGAATCACAATTAAATCACATCCTATCCAAATGGAGTATAAACATAAAGATGGTAAAGAGTATATTTTCAATTTGATTGATACTCCAGGACATGTTGATTTTACTTATGAGGTTTCACGTAGTTTAGCTGCATGTGAAGGAGCATTACTGCTTGTTGATGCAGCCCAAGGTGTTGAAGCTCAGACTGTATCAAATAGTTACTTAGCAATTGATGCTAATCTTGAAATAATTCCGGTAATAAACAAAATTGATATGCCTAATGCTGACCCTGATGCAGTTAGTGAGCAAATTGTTGAGTTATTAGGCTGTGACACAGATCGCATTGTCCAAATCAGTGCGAAGACAGGTTTAAACATACAAAATATATTTGATGCAATTATTGATTTTATACCGGCTCCAAAAATTGATTCAAACAATAAAACACGTGCATTGATTTTCGATTCAACTTTTGACCAATTTAGAGGTGTAGTTCCTTATGTTAGAGTTTTTGAAGGATTTTTACAAAAAGGTATGACGGCTGAGTATTTCGCAAAACCAGGAAAACATGAAATTGTAGAAGTTGGTATATTAAAACTCAAGAAACAACCCGTAGAAAGACTAGAAGCAGGAAATGTAGGTTATGTTGTAACAAATTTAAAGGAAGTCTCAGAAATAAATGTTGGTGATACTATGACGGTAAAAGAAAATAAAGCAGATTTTCCTTTGCCTGGATATCAACCTATAAAGCCTATGGTCTTTAGTGGAATTTACCCAATTAATTCAAATGACTATGAAGATTTACGTGTTAGTTTGGAAAAATTAAAGTTAAATGATTCAGCTCTTTCATTTGAGCCCAATACATCAACTGCTTTAGGCTTCGGTTTTAGATGTGGTTTTTTAGGGCCTTTACATATGGAAATTGTTCAAGAACGCCTTGAAAGAGAATTCGATATGAATTTAATTACAACCTCTCCAAATGTTAGCTATATAGTTGATATGAAAAATGGTAATCAAATTAATGTTGAAAATCCATCTGACATGCCTATAGCATCAGATTTAGAGACTATTTGGGAACCATATATTAAAGCTGAGATAATTACACCTGCTGAATATATAGGTACCATTATGAAATTATGCATTTCAAGGCGTGGTACATACGAATCAACAACTTATCTTACAAAAACAAAAGTTCAGTTAAATTTTTTAATGCCTTTAGGTGAAGTAATATATGAGTTTTTTGAAAAGTTAAAGTCTAGTACAAGAGGTTATGCATCTTTCGATTACGAAATTATTGATAAAAGACCGGGTGACTTGCAAAAGCTCGATATAAGAATATCTGGAGAAGTTGTTGATGCGTTAAGTATTATCGTTCATAAAGATAATGCTTATAAACAAGGTTCAAGATTATGCAAAAGACTTAAAAAAGAAATTCATCGCCAACAGTTTGAAATAGCTATTCAATCAGCAGTTGGTGGAAAAATTATTTCTCGTGAAACTGTTAAGGCACTTAGAAAAAATGTTACTGCAAAATGCTATGGTGGTGATATTTCTAGAAAGCGAAAGCTTCTCGAAAAGCAAAAAGCTGGTAAAAAACGTATGAAGCAAGTTGGTTCTGTTGAATTACCTCAAGAAGCATTTTTAGCAGTATTAAAAATAGATGACGAATGATATCAAATCTTTAAATTCCTATACAAATACATCAAAAAGTAACCTCTATAGCCTGATATTAATTCTTCCAATGTTTATTCTATATGAATTTTTAGGATATATTAATAATTATGGGTCAGATGTTTTAATAAGAAATGGTGCTGATGTAATTTTTCGTAATGTCTTCTTATTATTTGGAAATTTTGCAAATCTAGTTTACCACTTTGTTTTATTCTTAATTATTTTATATGTGTTCTATAATTCTAAGTACCAACTCTTTAATGATAAAATTAATCTTGCATATTTGTTTGGTATGTGCTTGGAAAGTATTTTATGGTCTTTCTTTTTAGTTGCCACATTAGAAAGTATTGCTTTGTTTTTTTTAGCTTCTCCAATAAATAATGACATTCTAGAGCAATTTTATCTTTCTATTGGAGCAGGTATATGGGAAGAGTTTATTTTTAGATTTTTTTTGATAAATATCATAATATTTGTGTCAAAGTATTTGTTAAATAACAGTAAATTTTCAAGTTTTATTATTTCAATTGTTTTATCAAGTATAGTGTTTTCACTTTTTCACTATATTGGCGACTATGGCGATTTTTTTGAATGGAAAAGTTTTTTATTTAGATTTAGTGGTGGATTATTTTTAAGTATCTTATATCTATTGAGGGGTTTAGGTATATCAGTTTATACTCACATTTTTTATGATTTTATAGTTGTAGCATTAATTTAATTTTGAAAAGGTTTATATGTATCCAGAAATATTAAGAATAGGTGATTTTGTCATTTCTTCATACGGTTTGATGATGGTTATAGCTTTTTTAACTGGTAACTATTTGTTAAGAAAGGATATGATAAAAATTGGTAAGAACCCTCAAATGGCCGATGATCTTACTTTTCAGGCAGCACTAGGAGGTGTAATTGGTGCTAAGCTTTATTACATAATAGAAAATATACCTAATGGCAGAGCTTTAGAAAATATTTCAGGTCTTTTTGATATATTTATGGGTTTAATAACATTGAATATAACCCTTGTGAGTAGTGGAATTCAGAATTTTGGCTCAGGTATGGTATTTCTAGGAGGATTGATTGGTGGTACTGTTTCTGTTTTTATGTATTCAAAAAAACACAATTTAACATTTTTAAATGTTGCAGATTGGACATCTCCTTATGTTATTCTGGGTCATGGTATAGGTCGTATTGGATGTTTTTTGGTAGGCGATGATTATGGTCGTCCAACAGATTTACCCTGGGGGATAAAATTTGCAAATGGTTTACCTATTTCTAGTGCTGGAAATCTCAGATATATGGGAGTAGAAATTGATAAATCCGTTCCATTTAATCAAATTATAGCATGCCATCCAACTCAGTTATATGAAATGTTTTCATACTTTATAATATTTTTATATTTAATCTTATTTGCAAAAAAAACTCAAAAGTATTCTGGGCAAATATTTTATGAATATTTGTTTTTAGCTGGTTTTGTACGTTTTATGGTAGAGTTTATAAGATTAAATCCACCATATATATTTGGTCTTTCTGGTGCACAGATAATATCTGTAATTATGATACTCGTAGGTTCAGTTTTAATGTTTTATAATAATAAAAGCAATAAAGGTTCATATCAACAAACATCAAGAAATAATTGATTTTCTAAAAAAGAATAAATTAAAATTTTATAAAAAAAGAGAACTTTTTAAGAAATTAAATTATAAGTCCAATAATTATTCCGATTTTAAAATTTCATTAAATCATCTTTTAAAAAATGGTAAATTGATCAAGTTAAAAGGGGGACGGTATAAACTTCTTAATATAGAAGCATTATTTGAAGGTGAACTACACTATAAACCCAAAGGATATTATTATTTAAAAGATGAAAAATTAGGGAATATTGATGTTAAGGGTGCTGATGAAGTTGGAGCTATATCTGGAGATATACTTAAAGTAGAATTAATATCAAAAAAAAACAGAAATTCATATAAAGCTAAAGTCATTGAGATTATCAAAAGAAGCAATAAATCTATTTATGGTATGGTATTACAAAATAGAGGTAAATATTTTTTAAATCCCATCAAAAAAATATCTCAAAGAAAAATAATTATTACTAACACAATTAATAAAAATTTTTCTCCTGAATTAATATACAAAGCAAAGATAATAGATTATGGTCATTACTCAAAGTCAATACTTGTTGAAGTTGTAAAAGATTGCAAAAATCTTTCTAATCCTAAAACTGACTATAGATTCATTATTGATAAACATAAAGTAAGAGCTAATTTTTCAAAAAATTGTAAAAACGAAGCAGAGAGCTTAAAAAAATCTACTGATTTTAATGATTTTGCAGGACGTAATGATTTTAGAAAATTACAAACGATTACCATAGACCCTGATTCGGCTAAAGACTTTGATGATGCTCTCTCACTTGAAATAAGTGGTAGAGATAAATACACAGTTTACATACATATCGCTGATGTATCTCATTTTGTAAAACCTGGCTCATATATAGATAATGAAGCAAAATTAAGAGGAACAAGTATATATTTAGCAGATCGTAATATCCCGATGCTTCCAGAAATATTAACATCAGATTTATGCTCATTGTTACCGAATAAAAATAGATATACCCTAACAGCTATTATTAATTTAGATAATAATTTTAAAGTTAAGAGTCTAAGTATCACAAAAGGTGTGATTAATAGTAATGTTAGACTAACATATAAAGATGCGCAAAGTATACTTGATAGCGGTGAGGGTGAATATTATGATTTACTCTCTTCTTTAAATAAAATTGCCAACAAAATAAGATTAAAACGTTTAAAAAAAAATAGTTTGAATATTTATTTTCCTGAGCCAGAATTTCTATTTTCGAATAATGATGTTCCAACAAAAATATATACAAAAAAAATTCATGATTCCAATTTATTAATTGAAGAGTTTATGCTCTTAGCAAATAAAACTATAGCTGAAAGTATATCAAATACAGAAAATGATATGATTTTTAGAAATCATTCAAAACCAAAACATGAGATATGGAATGAAATAAAGAATATACTCAGACATCTAAATATTACCCTTAATATGAATTTTTCAGAAGTTACAGATGCAATAAAAATGCAAAAACTTATAAATGATATAAAAAATCCTCAAATTTCCCTTTTAGTAGAAAATATGTTATTAAAATCCCTACCTAAAGCTATCTATTCCACTGAAAACGTAGGCCATTTTGGTTTGGGTTTTGATTATTATTGCCATTTTACTTCTCCAATAAGAAGATATCCTGATATAATAGTACATCGTTTATTGAAAGGTATTAAAGATAAAGATGCTGTTAAAATTGCATTATCTGCAACTGAGTCTGAGATTAAAGCAGTGAAAGTAGAGCGAGAGTATAATAAAATAAAGCAATTAAGATATTTAGATAAACAGTCTAAAACCAAAACATATGATGGAACTATAAGTGGAGTCATTAATTTTGGATTATTTATTACTTTAGATAAAATATGCGTAGATGGTTTTGTACGAATAAGTTGGATAGATGATGATGATTATTATTACAATGAAAATATAAATTCAATCATTGGGCTAAACTACAAATCAACATACAGTGTTGGTAAAAAAGTAGTAGTAAAAGTAAGAAAAATATCTCTAAACAGACAAAAATTAGATTTATATTTGATTACGTAAAATGGAAAAAGTATCTTGCATAGTATGTGGTTCAAAAAATTATAGTCATTTCTTAGATTTAAAAGATCGATTTAGTGATGAATTATTTTCAGTAGTAAGTTGTGAATGTGGCTTTAAATTTTTAAGTCCTCGACCAACTATGTATGAAATTGGTAAATACTATGAAAATGATAATTATGGTCCTCACAAAGAAAATAAATTAAATAAATTTGATAAATTTTATAGATTTATTCAAAAAATAACAATACGGTGGAAATACAAATATATAATAAAATTCATTAAAAGAGGTTCATTGTTAGATATCGGTGGAGGTAGTGGTGAATTTTGTGTTTATTTAAAAAAGAATGATTGGGATGTGAGCTTACAAGATTTTAGTAATAAGGCAAGAAGATTATCAATTCAACGTAATATCAAATCTTATTCAACATTAGATGTAATAGAAAATAAAAAATTTGATTTGATAACCATGTGGCACTCGCTAGAGCACATACATGATATAGAATCTTTATTTGATAATATTAATAGGGTAAGTCATAAGGCTTCATATATGGTTATAGCTATCCCTAATTTCAATGCGCCCGAAAAAAAATTTTTTAGCAAAAAATGGGCGCCTTATGATGCTCCTAGACATCTCTATCATTTCAAATACAGTGATGTAAAAAAATTGTTAATTCGATATGGATGGAGCATATATGATTCAAAATCTCTATTTCAAGACACTCCGTACAATATTTTATTAAGTCTACATGATAAAAATTTTTTTACATATATTAAAGCTTTATTTATCTTAATATTTTCTATGTGTAAAACATTCCTTTTCGGTGTTAAATATTCATCATCTTTTATGGTCATATGCAAAAAAAAATAATTTTATTATTCTTTCTATTTGTTAATTCTTGTACAAGGCTTCCAAGTGGTCAGGGTGAATATAATGAAGTAATAATTTTATGTTCCCCAGAAGACCGTATAAACATTGAGCCAATTATTACAGATTTTTTTGATAAATCCATTTATACACCTCAATTAGAAAAAGAAATAAAGATTAATTGGAAAAAACCTTGGGAAATAGACAAAAATAAGTATAAACATAATATAATCTTAGCATCTTTAGATTTTCCAAGTGATTCTACTGGAGATAGGCTAGTTGAAAAATTTATTCAAAAACAAAATATCGATAAGGAATTATTCATCGTTTCTGATTTATTTGCAAAGAATCAAAAAATTGTTTCAGTTAAAGCTTTAGATGCAATTCACTTCAATCATATTTTGAATACAAATTCCAGCTGGATTAAAGATGAGGTCCGTAATAATATTTCAGATATTCTATGGGAAGATATTACCTCAAAAAAAAATAATGAATATTTAGAATCAAAAATTCAAAATAAATTTAGTATAAAAATGTTTATTCAAGAGGATTTCCAAATTATAAAAAATGATGAGAATTTTTTATGGATAGGACGTGGATACCCATATAGGTGGTTGACATTTGGGAGGTATACAAATAGATTCGATAATATATCAAGTAAAGAGTTTTGGTATCAATTAGAATACTTTTTTAAAAATCATATTCCTGAGATTAAATTAGTCGATGCACTGAGGTTTGAAGAAAAATTAGTGATTAATGAAAATAATTTTCTAATTGCAAGAGGTTTGTATGATCATTCAGAAAGTAGTACTGGTGGACCTTTTGTAATCTATATATTTGAAGGTATTATAGAAAATGAATTAATTTTAGTATCAGGATTTATTAATAATCCAGGATTTGAAAAAATGTTTTTGTTAAAACAACTAGAAGTCATGATTCAAAAAATTAAATATAAATGAGGTTATAATGAATAAAAAAGTTGCAATTTTAATAGGAAGTGAAACAGATAGAGCTACAATGGAATCAGCTAATAAATATTATGAATATTTTGGTATTGAATTTGAAATTCACGTAAAGTCTGCACATCGTAATCCAGCAGATGTAGAAAATTTTGCTAAAAATGCTCGAACTAATGGATATGCAGTTTTGGTTGGTGCAGCTGGTATGGCCGCACATTTAGCTGGTGCAATAAAGGCAAATACAACATTACCAGTAATTGGTGTACCTCTAGATGGTGGTATTTTAGATGGAATGGATTCTCTCCTATCAACAGTTCAAATGCCTAAAGGTGTGCCAGTAGCTACTGTGGCGGTTGGTAAAGCAGGTGCTATAAATGCAGCTATATTATCAGCTGAAATATTATCCTTAAACGATGAGAATATTTCAAAAAAACTTGATGAATTTAAGTTAATTGGTGCAAAACTATAGTGCCATCTAAAATTCTGATTGTTGGTGCTGAGGGTCAGTTAGGTAGGGTTTTGCAAAATGGTTTATCACCTATGTTTAATGTTATACCTACTACCAGATATCCCTCTGAATTATCTAAAAAAAAACGATTTGTTCAAAAATTAGATATTACAGATATCGAATGTGTTCAAAAGATAATCAAAAAAGAATCACCGAATATAATCATTAATTGTGCTGCAATCACAAATGTTGACGAGTGTGAAAGAAATCGTAAAATTGCTTATGATGTAAACGTGGGTGGTGTTAAAAATTTAGTTAAGGCTTGTAGTAAAAATGTTAAAATCATACAGATTTCAACGGATTATGTTTTTGATGGTGCTAAAGGGCCATATGATGAAAATGATCCAACCTATCCAATTAATTACTATGGTCGTTCTAAGCTTGAAGCAGAAAATTTTTTAAAAGGTTCTTTAGTTGATTATACAATAATTCGTGCATCAGTTTTATATGGAAGTCAATTAAATGAAAAACCTAATTTTTTCTCTTGGGTTTACAATTCCCTGAAGTCAAATACACCTATCAATGTAGTCACTGATCAAGTTTCTAATCCAGTTTGGTTGCAAACTTTTATTGATACTATTTTGAATGCAATAATATATAAAGCAATTGGTATTTATCACTTAGGTAGTGATGACTATCTAAGTAGATATGAATTTGCAGTTTTAATAGCAAAAACTTTTAATTTAAACCAAGATTTAATAAATCCAGTTGATTCAGAATCAGTACCCTTTTTAGCAAATAGACCTCAGAATAGTGGACTGAAAACTGATAAGATAGTTACAGAATTAAATGTTAAAACATTATCAACATCTGATTCATTAAATTTTATTAAACATAATATTAATACTATATGAAACCTTTAGCTATTTCTCCAACGTACAATGAAAAGAAAAATATTATCGAGTTGATTAATCGTGTATTAAATAGTTACAAAAATATTGATATTCTAATTGTAGATGATGCTTCTCCAGACGGAACGTCTTCGATTGTTAAAAAGGCAATGATTGATTCTAATAGAATTCATTTAATTGAAAGATCAGGGAAGTTAGGATTAGGTACTGCATACTGTGCAGGTTTTAAGTGGGCTCTTGAAAGGGATTATGATAGAATTATTCAAATTGATGCAGATATGTCACATAACCCTAATGACATAGAACAGCTTTTAAATGAAAGTATATCAGCAGATTTAATTATTGGAAGTAGATACATTAATGGTGTTAATGTGGTTAATTGGCCTTTAAGGAGATTATTTTTAAGCTATTTTGCTAATATGTATGCAAGATTCATAACTGGTTTATCAGTTAAGGATGCAACCGGAGGGTTTAAATGCTTTCGAAGTGATGTTCTTAGATCTATTAATTTAAGTAAAATAAATTCGGAAGGATATTCATTTCAAATTGAAATGAATTTTATAAGTTATTGTAAGGGTTTTAAAATAAAAGAAATTCCAATAATTTTTACTGATAGAACCGTTGGTGAGTCAAAAATGTCAAAAAAAATTATTTTGGAAGCTATTTATATGGTTCCATTTCTCAAAATAAAAAAAATGTTTGGATTACTTTGAACCTATCCATAATAATTGTTAGTTACAATGTAAAAAATTATTTAAGACAGTGTATAAATTCAATTTATTCATCAAAAAATATAAAAAATTTTGAAGTTATTGTTATCGATAATCATTCATTCGATGATAGTTCTTTAATGATAAAAGATAAATTTCCGGATGTAAAGTTAATACAGAATTGTAAAAATTTGGGCTTTTCTAAAGCAATCAATCAGGGAATAAAGCTAGCCACTGGAAAATATTTGTGTTTTTTAAATCCAGATACACTTATTCAAAATGATACATTTTCAAAACTAACCAACTATATGGAATCAGATTCTAGTATAGGATGTATCGGCCCCAAAATTATTAATGCTAATGGAACTCTTCAAAAATCATGTAAGAGAAGTTTTCCATCTCCTTTGGTTGCTTTACCAAAATTACTCGGACTAGATAGACTGATGCCAAAAAATAAATTTTTTGGAAAATATAATCTTACATATCTTAATGAGGATGAAGTTCATTTTGTCGATGCCATAAGTGGATCATTTATGTTATTGCGAAATAAAGTTGTTAAAAAGATTGGTTTCTTTGATGAAAAGTTTTTCATGTTTGGAGAAGATCTTGATTATTGCTTCAGAATAAAAGAGTCTGGATATAATATACTATATTATCCTGAGACAGAAATTATACACTATAAAGGTGAAAGTGTAAAACACGCACCAATAGATATGATTAAAGTTTTCTATAGTGCAATGAATGTTTTCTTTGAAAAATATCAAGATAAGTATCCTTCATGGAAATTAATGAAATGGTTAATTAAAGTTGGGATCTCTATTAGAAAAATGGTTTCATTTACTAAAAGCTATTTATCACAGATTTTTTCTAAAGTTTTAGACCTTTTATCAATATTGTTAAGTTCATTTCTATCTATAAACATTTGGTATCCTTCTTTCTATGAAAAGGTTGATAATCATAAAACATTTGTTGAACATCTACCTCTTTTATTAAATATCATCATTTGTTGGTTTTTATCATCTTATTGGATAGGGTTTTACAAAAAAAATCTTCTTTCATATGGAAGATCTTCTGTGGTTTCAATTCTAACTCTTTTTTTATCATCTACTTCAACATATTTCATTTCAATTTATGCTTTTTCTAGAGGTGTCCTTCTTTTAACCATAATATTTCATGCTCTAATTTCAGCTTTTTGGAGAGTGATTATTCATCTTTTATACAGATATGGTAAAGTTAATATTTATTATGATTCTCCGTTATTTACGAGGAGAGCAGCAATTCTTGGGATTGATAGTGAATCGCAAAGAATAGCTAAATTGTTAAAAAATACTGTAGAATCAGATTTTAATTTAATGGGCTATATTGGCAAATCACACAAAACTACAGATGTAGTTTGTCTTGGGCATGAGGAGGATATAAAAGGAATAATTCATGTAAATAAAATTAATGAATTAATTATACCTGAAAAAAAATTATCAGTTAAAGAATTGATAGAATTGATAAGATTAATTAATAATCGCAATATATCAATAAAAATTGTTCCCTCAGGTTCTCAGCTTTTGGTTGGGAAAGGTATGATAGAAAATTTATCAGGTATTACATTAATAGATGTAAATTTACCTTTATTAGAAAATCTACATCTAAAATTAAAAAGAATTTTTGATATATTACTATCAATGTTCTTAATCATTTTAACATTGCCATTACAAATATTCTTTATACTCTATTTAAAAACAGAAATCAGAAAGGTTTGGAATGAAGATGGAAGCCATATTAGATTGCTTGAATATATTTCAAAAAAAATATGGATTAGAGAGCTACCATATTTATTTAAAGTTTTATCTGGTCAATTGAGCTTTGTAGGATGTGAAATCGTTGATATAAATTTTAAGAATCCTAATTTAATGTTTAAGCCTGGTTTAACAGGTTTAAATCAAATTAGAAGTAGAGGTTCAGATATTAAATCTGATACTAATACAGATTACTATTATTTGCAAAATCAATCTTTAATATTTGACTTTGAGATTTTGATTAAAACACTAATAAGGATTTAATGTCAAAATACATATTAGACTTCGAACAGCCATTAGAAAAAATTGAAAAAAGAATTGAAGAATTAAAGTCAACGTCCTCAAATACTGGGGTAGATGTTTCTTCTACCTTAGATAAATTGTATAATGATTTAGATTCTAAGAAAAAAGAAATATATTCTAATCTTAGTCGATGGGATAGAGTTCAGTTGGCTCGTCATCCCAAGCGTCCATATTCAAGCGATTATATCTCAAGAATTACGACCAAATGGTTAGAACTACATGGTGATAGATATTTTGGTGATGACACAGCTGTAATTACTGGCCTTGGTGAAATTATGGGTCAATCTTTTATGATTATAGGTCAAGAAAAAGGAAGAGGCACAAAAAACAAATTACATAGAAATTTTGGTATGTCAAGACCTGAAGGTTATAGAAAATCATTACGTTTGATGAAATTAGCAGATAAGTTTAAAATCCCAATTCTTACAATTATAGACACTATTGGCGCCTATCCTGGTTTAGGAGCAGAGGAAAGAGGCCAGGCAGAGGCTATTGCTAGAAATTTATTTGAAATGGGACGTATAAAAGTTCCTATTATTTCAATTGTTATCGGTGAAGGTGCTTCTGGGGGAGCATTGGGTATTGGAGTAGCTGATAAAATTCTATGTTTTGAAAACACTTGGTACTCAGTTATATCACCAGAAGGTTGTGCATCTATTTTGTTTAGGGATTCTTCTAGAGCTCCTGAAGCAGCCGATGCTATGAAAGTAACAGCAAATGATTTATATAAATTAGGTATTGCTGATGTTATTATTCCGGAACCTTCAGGTGCAGCTCATTTGGATTACGATTCAGCAGCGAAAGCAATGACAGAGGCATTAATGGACGAGTATAATAAATTAAAACTCTTATCTGAAAATGATTTGATAAAATTTAGATTAGAAAAGTATAGACAAATGGGCAGATGGGATAAGTTAAGTGAATAAATTCTATTCAAAATTAAATGAACTAAAATCAGATGACAACTATAATTCATTTAAATCTATCCTTGACGAATATAAAAAAGAAATAGACAGAATTATGCAAGGTGGTGGTTTGATTGCAATAGAAAAGCAGCACTCAAAAGGGAGATTAACCGCTAGAGAACGTATCAATCATTTAATAGATCAAGATTCTTCATTTTTTGAGTTAGGATTATTTGCTGCATATGGAATGTATGAAGAATATGGGTCTCCTGCAGCTTCAGGTACTATTATTGGAACCGGAAAAATAAATAATCAAGAATGCATGATTGTTGCAAATGATGCAACAGTTAAAGCAGGTGCGTACTTTGAAGTTACTCTTAAAAAAACATTACGCGCACAAACAATTGCTCTTGAAAATAATATTCCTATTATATATTTAGTAGATTCTGCTGGAGTTTTTCTTCCACTACAAGATCAAGTATTTCCAGACGAAGCTCACTTCGGAAGAATCTTCTATAATAATGCTCGTTTATCTGCTATAGGTATTCCACAAATAGCATGTGTTATGGGTCCTTGTGTTGCAGGTGGTGCTTATCTTCCAGTTATGTGTGATAAATATATTATTGTGGAAGGTGCTAGTATGTTTTTAGCTGGACCAGCACTTGTTAAAGCAGCAATAGGTCAAGTTATTGATCAAGATACTTTAGGTGGTGCAAAAACTAACAGCCAGATAAGTGGAACAGCTGATTATAAAGAGAAAGACGATTTATGTGCTTTAAACAGAATAAGAGAAATTATTAATAACATTAATTTTTCAAATAACAGAGCGTTCAATAAAACAGAAAGTAAGTTACCGCTATACCCGGCTAAAGATATGTATAGAATATTTAATCCAACAGATCCAGGGCAATATGATATGCTTGAAATAATAGCTCGAATTGTTGATAACAGTGAATTTTATTTATATAAGGAAGGATATGGTAAAACTATTATTTGTTGTACTGCTAAAATTGATGGTATTTCTGTAGGTATAGTTGCTAATCAAAGAACAATTGAAAAATCTTCATCGGGTGAAATGCAGATGGGTGGTGTCATATACTCAGATTCATCAGATAAGGCAGCTCGTTTTATAATGAATTGTAATCAAGATAAAATACCTATAATATTTTTACATGATGTTAATGGTTTTATGGTAGGTAAAAATTCTGAATGGGGTGGTATTGCAAAAGATGGTGCTAAATTAGTAAATGCAGTAGCAAATTCAGTGGTACCTAAAATTACTCTAGTGATAGGCGGTAGCTATGGAGCTGGGAACTATGCATTATCAGGAAGAGCTTATTCTCCAAGATTTATGTTTGCTTGGCCCTCAGCAAAAATTGCTGTTATGGGAGGCGACCAAGCAGCTAATACACTATCACAAATTAAAATAGCAAAAATGGGCAATATTGATAATAGTGTTAAAGAAAAAATTTTAAAAGATATTAAAGATGTTTACGATTCTCAGTCTGACCCAAAATTCGCAGCAGCAAGATTGTGGATAGATGAAATTATTGATCCAGCTAAGACTCGAGAAATATTAATTAGAGCACTTAATATTACAAATCATCAAACTAAGTTTCCCGCACCAGATTTTGGAGTATTGCAGGTATGAAAGATATTATTAGAATTGCAAATGGACAAGGTTTCTGGGGCGATTCAATAGATGCACCTGTAAATTTAGTAAATGATGGTCCAATTGACTATTTAACGCTTGACTATCTAGCTGAAGTTACATTATCGATAATGCAACGTCAAAAATTAAAAAATCCTAATGCTGGTTATGCAACAGATTTTGTCGATTTGATAAAAAGAATTTTACCTGATTTAGTTTCAAAAAATATAAAAGTTATTACTAATGCAGGTGGCGTGAATCCTGAAGCATGTCGAATTGAATTATTAAAAGTTGCTCAAGACTTAAATCTAAATATCAAAATCGGCATTATTAAGGGGGATGATATTTATCATAATCTTGAGAATTTATCTAAACTAGGTGAAACTTTCGATAACCTAGATACAAAAGAGTCATTCACTAATATAAACGAAAATGTCTATTCAGCAAATGCTTACATAGATAGTTTTAGCATTGCTAATGCATTAGAACTTGGAGCAGATATAGTTTTAGCTGGTAGAGTGTCTGATCCAGGACTTGCCCTAGGACCTGCTATTTTTGAGTTTGGCTGGAAATCCACTGATTTTGATTTATTAGCTGCAGGTACATTAGCTGGTCATATAATAGAATGTGGTGCTCAATGCACTGGAGGAAATTATTCTAGATGGTCTGATATTAAGTCTTTAGAATCAATAGGTTACCCTATTATAGAAATGTCACCAAATGGTGAATTTATTGTAACAAAACATACCGGTACAGGGGGAGTAGTTAACAAGTATACAGTATCTGAACAGATTCTTTATGAAATGGGTGATCCTAATTTTTATATATCACCTGATGTTTGTGTTGACTTTACAAAATTTAAAATAGAAGATTTGGGTAATGATAGAGTAAAGCTATCTAATATTAAAGGTATAAAGCCAACATCTACTTACAAAGTATCAATTAGTTATTTTGCTGGATATAAAGCTTCCGGTCAGCTTACAATTTGCGGACCTGAGGCATATGAAAAGGCTAAACTTGTTGCAAATATTATATGGAAAAGACTTGAAAATTCAGGATATGTATACAATAATAAATCCACTGAATTCCTTGGATTATCATCTTGTCACGGGGATATTAATGAAATTCCCGAACAGATTAATGAAATTGTTCTAAGATTAGGAGTAAGAGATAATGATAAAAATAAAGTGACTAGATTTGGTAAAGAGATTGCTCCAGTAATTACAAACGGACCTCCTGGAGTTACTGGATTTGCTGGTGGGCGTCCTAAAGCTCAAGAAATTGTAGCATATTGGCCGACATTAATATCAAAAAAACATATCAAAACAACTGTTGATGTAAACAAATGAAGATTAAACTTAATAAAATAGCTCATGCACGTTCTGGAGATAAGGGTGCAAATTCTAATGTAGGATTAATCTTTCGAAATTTTAAAATATATGAATGGGCTAAGATTAATTTAACTGCTGACCTTGTTAAGTCGCATTTTAAATCAGTTGTTAGAGGTACTGTTAAGCGTTATGAAATGGATAATCTGCTGGCTTTAAATTTTATCCTCAAGAATAGCCTTGGTGGAGGTGGTTCAGAATCATTACTAAATGATGCTCAAGGTAAAACGCATGGGCAAGCCTTATTACTTTTAGAAATAGATTTGCCTGATAATTTGATGGACTTAATAAATGACTAACTATTCTTTTA
>MDTA01080261.1_pt1 | contig 16857 bp, 22 predicted proteins | sample 811151 | NCBI WGS metagenome assembly MDTA01 (sample SAMN05326648, study PRJNA326480) | marine metagenome | isolation source: seawater | place: Indian Ocean: South | collected 2010 | reverse complement strand
GAAATGAAAGGCAAAGGTCTTGATGGTGCTGGTGTGCTAAAAAGAGCCAGACAAATCATTAAGAAAATTGACGGCTAAGCGTTAAAAAATATATTGAGCCCGCGTTAATTATAGCGGGCTCAAACTTTTTCTAGTATAATACTTACATGACTGTTAAAGCACTAAGTTATATCGGGGTGAATTCAGATAAACTCGAGGATTGGTCGGATTACTCTGAGAAATGTTTGGGTATGCAAAAAATTGACAGAGGTAAAGGATCTCTGTCTTTTCGAATGGATGATCATAAACAAAGATTAGCAATAACGGGTGATACGGGAGATAGCCTAGCCTTTATAGGATTTGAAGTTGATAATAAAGATGATCTTCAAGCTTTTGCTGCAAAATTAGAATCAAAAAATATTAAAGTAACTTTAGGAAATTCTTCATATTCAGATAAAAGATTTGTTGAAGGTTTAATTCATTTCGATGATCCACAAGGAAATAGAATAGAGTTGGTTTATAATCCAATGAAAGATAGTGAACCTTTTAAACCTTCAAGACCTATTTCAGGATTCAAAACAGGCGCTTTAGGAATGGGGCATGTTGTTTTACATGTAAAAGACTTTAATAAAGTCGTGCCCTTTTACAGAGATATTTTGGGTTTTAAGATAAGCGATTATAGTAATACCCCGATATCTTTATGTTTTTTTCATATAAATGGTCGTCACCATAGTCTTGCTCTATTTGGTTCTGGAAAAATTGGTTTCCATCATTTTATGGTCGAGTACAATAGTTTAGATGATGTAGGTCAGGGTTATGATTTGGTACAATATAAAGATGATGCAATTGCTTATACAATGGGTCGACATACCAATGACTATATGACATCCTTTTATTCAATTACGCCTTCGGGGTTTTTTGTTGAGAATGGATGGGGCGGTAGGATTATCGATCCTAGTTCTTGGAAGGCCCATGAAACTTTTGAGGGGCCAAGTTTTTGGGGACATGAGAGACTTTATTTACCCGAGAAAGAACGTATGAAATTTAGGAACAAAAGACTAGATACTGCAGCTAAAGGGAAGCAGGCTCCCCTACTTGTAGATTGCCCATGGCTATACTCCAAAATCAAAAATAAAAATTAAACTTTTAATTATTTAAGCTTATACCAATGAAAGAATATGATGTAATTATTGTGGGGCTCGGGCCAACAGGTGGTACATTAGCGAACTTATTGGCTCTAAATGGTTTTTCTATATTGGTTTTAGAACGAGAAAAAAATATTTATTCATTGCCAAGAGCTGTCCATTTTGATGATGAAATAATGAGAGTTTTTCAAACCATTGGAATAACAAAAAAATTTTTAAAAGATACAATTATAAATAAAGGTACTAAGTTTGTAAGTCCAGATGGTAAGATCCTTTTGGACTGGCCTAGACCACGTTCAGTCACAGAAAATGGTTGGTATCCTAGTTATAGGTTTCACCAGCCAGATCTTGAGAGAAATTTACGCAGTAAATTAAGTAAATTTTCTAAAGTCTTGATGAAACAAAACTCAGAAGTAAAAAGTGCTATAAATAAAAAGAATGGTGTAGATCTAGTTTATCAAGATAATAAGAACATGAAGCTTCATTATGTTTCATGTAAATATCTTATTGGATGTGACGGAGCGCGATCAACTATTAGAGAAAAAATTTTAGGTAAATTAGATAACCTGGGCTTTACACAAAAGTGGGCTGTTGTTGACCTTGTTCTTAAAAGAAAAAAAGATAAATTACCTGACAGAACTATCCAGTACTCCAATCCCAAAAGGCCAGCGACATATTGTAGAAACGTAGGTAGAAGACGTAGATGGGAATTTGCAATTAAAGATCATGAAAACGAAAAAAAAATAATTTCAAATAAATATATATGGAAATTTTTGAAACCGTGGTTAGAAAAAAAAGATGCATATATTGAAAGAAAAGCTATCTATGTATTTCAGTCTGCTATAGCAAGAAAATGGAGAAAAGGTAGAATTTTTATTGCCGGAGATGCCGCTCATCTAATGCCTCCTTTTATGGGCCAAGGAATGTGTGCAGGCATAAGAGATGCTTCAAATTTGGCGTGGAAAATAAATTTAAGTATCAAAAAAAAACATAATGAAAAATTCTTAGATACTTATCAGTCTGAAAGATTTTCTAATGTAAAAGAGTATATCGAAACAACTATGCGGATGGGAGAATTTGTTAATTCTGTTGGAAGCCATAAAATAACTAGTAATATTTCATCTAGACCAGATGGAACAAAGAGTATGCAATCAATCAAGCCTTCGATAGGTTTTGGCCTAGGAACTAGATCTGATAAAAATAGGGGCAAAATATTTCCTCAGTTAAAAATGAAGAATGGAAAAATATTAGATAGTAAATTTTCCAAAGAACCGATACTTCTACATTCATCTAAATTAAAAAAATTTAAATATTTTAATAAAATGACATCAATTGAAGATAGTAGAGTTAAAGGCTTGTCAAACCTATTAAAGAGATATAAGGCAAAAGCAATTGTGGTTAGGCCTGATAGATTTATTCTAGGAACATGTAACAAAATTAAAGATTTTCACTTAATAAAAAATTTGCCAATTTAACTTTTGTCTCATTATTTGGAGCAATACTTCCATCAGGCATTAAAAATGAATTTTCAAAACCTACTCTAATTTTCCCTCCAAGTTTTATTGCTGTTCTAAGACATGAAATTTCTTCTTTACCAAAAGCACATACAGCCCAATCAGGGTAAAAGTTATTACTTTTAGATTTCTCAATAAAAGATAAAATATTTTTTGGATTACTGACACTTCCTGAATAGTGGCCGATAACAAACATGCACCATGTATTAACTTTGGTAATTTTTGAATCATCTAAAAGGTTAGTCAAAAGATCGATGTCCTCCGTCTTATAGCAAATATGTTGAATTTTGGTTCCTGCCTCCGTAAGACTTTTATAGAATTCTATATCTTCAGAAGTAATTTTTCCTGATGGGATCATTTCTCTTATACTAATTGAAATACCCGGGGGCATTACCTCTAAAGCTAATTTACGCATTTGATCTGGGGTATATATTCCAATTGCCTCTGTTGTAATTTGAAAGTGCATTTTTGGGACTGTTGTATTCAATTCATTTAATATCTCCTTGCAAAGCCCAGAGTCTAAAACATGCTTTCCATCTTTATCTCTTGTATGAAAATGGATTGCATCAGCGCCTGCTTCATAACAAGCTTTTCCTGTTTTAACAATTTCAGCCACACTTATTGGTAATTCGGGATGATCTTTTTTTGTTGGTCTTGCTCCATTGGGTGCAACCATTAAACTTGGTAGGTTTTTTGGTTTTACAAAGTTCACTTTGTTTAAAATAATCCTCTATTTGATAAATTAAGGCTTAGTTTTTTTAAAAATGTGAAATTATTAATATCTTTTAATATCAAGCTTTTAATAGTTCTATTAACTTTATTGTGCCTAAAAAAGTTATTTATAAAATTTATACCTAGACCAAAAAAAAGATTTTCTGGTTTTCTTTTTTTTATAAAATTATTTAAAACTAAAGAGTCCTTTAATTGAATCCCCATCGATAAATTATTTTTAATCTCATTATCTAAGGTTATTAGATCCCTTAAAATTAGATTAAATCCTTGGCCAGCCACTGGATGCACGTTGTATGATCCCTCGCCAAGAACTAATGTATTTTTTTTAATACTATTAATATTAAATTTAAAAGAGATTCTAAAAAAATCTATTTTTGATAATTTGAAATTTCCCTTTAAATTGAGTAAGTGCTTTAGTTTTTCTTTTAAGGTTGTTTTTATATTATTTTTGAAAAAATTTTTATCCAAACTCCATACTAAAGAAAATCGTTTTTTATTGATGGGCAAAATTGCCATTGGACCTTCTTTAAGAAAGAACTGTTTTGCATTTGAAATATTATCATTGTGTGAAACTATGGTAGTAAAAGCAAACTCGTTAAGATCCTTATATATGAATCTTCTACCAACTAAATTTTTTGTTAAACTAGATTCTTTGCCTGTACAAACTAATATCATTTGGTAATTATATCTTTTTTTCTTTAAGATAATTTCTGTTTTATCGTAATTAATTTTTTCAATCTTATTTCTAATAATATTAATATTTTTTTTTTTTTGTATTTTATTTTTGATAAGTGATTTCAATTTATTATTTGGAATTATATACATTAAGCTTTCCTGTTGATCTTCAAAATTCATGAATTGTTTGTGATCGGAAGAATCTTGATAATATAAATTAATTTTTCTAGAGGGCCAGAAATAATTAACATGTTGTTTCCCTATTATATTTATGAGATACCTAAAATTACTTTTTGATATAGCTGTTGTTCTAATATCAGTTGTTTTTCTTTTAATAGCCGGTGCAATCAAATCAACATCAACATTTAGGTGCCCCAGTATTAATGCTGCGGCTAAACCCGTTAAACCATCTCCGATAACACAAACTTTTTGTTTCATTTCGTATTTTCTCTAATTATTTTAACGACTTGTTGAATTGCTTCTGGTTTGGTTTGCGGCAAAACTCCGTGTCCCAAATTAAATATGTATGGATAATCTGAAAAAATATTAATATATTTTTTAACATTTTTTTCTATATTAGTTTTGTTAGTAAGTAAAATTTTTGGATCCATTCCTCCTTGAATAGGAATGCCGTTAACTTTTTTCTTTATCCAATCTGGATCGATATTGTAATCTATACTTATACAATCTGGTTTTACTCTAGAGCAGAAATTTGAATATTCCTCTTTAATGCCTTTTGGAAAACATATTGTAGAAACTTTAGATTTTTTTATATGCTCTACAATTTCTTTAGTCGGACTGTAGCAGTAATCTTCCATATTTGCCAAGGGGAGTAGCTCAGCCCAAGAGTCAAAAATCTGTATCACGTTAGCACCTGCTTCAATTTGTTTATCTGCATGCAAGCAAATGATCTCCACAATTTTTGCTAAAAGATTTTTAATTTTTGTTTTTTCTTTAAGAATTTTTTTTAGGTCGAAGTTTTTTTTAGGGGACTCTCCATTAAGCATATATACTAGTATTGTCCATGGGGCACCGACAAAACCAATTAAATCTTTATTTTTAATTTTTTCTTTTACTCTTTTTATACCTTCATAAACTGGTAAAACTTTCTTCAAGAAGTAATCATTTTTTTTTTTAATAATATTATCTATGTTTAGATTTCCAAGTTTTGGGCCTAATCCTTTTTCAAATTTTAAATCTTGGCCCAAACCATAGGGAATCATCAATATATCAGAGAAGATTATTGCTGCATCGATATCAAATCTATTAATAGGTTGTAACGTAATTTCTGAAACTAAATTTGGTGTTAAACACAATTTAACAAAGTCTGGATTTATTTCCCTTATTTTTCTAAATTCAGGAAGATACCTACCTGCTTGTCTCATGAACCATATAGGCATATAGGAGCTATCTCTATTAATTATGCAGTTAGTTACTCTATTCATTATCTATATTATAGATTTAAAATATATTAGTTGTAATAGGTTATGTTAGTTACGAAAAGTGGGAATACTTGGAATTTATCTACATTTTTATACCCAATTTGCATATTAAATTGCTGTAATTTAGTTTGTTATACACAATGTTAGATATTAATTATAAATTTATGAACACTGGACAAAATGTTTATATTTTGTAAACAAATAGGGATAAAATCTCATTTTATTTTTTACCCTATGTACAACTCATACTTATTATAATTTAATTAACAACTTTAATGACAACAAAATATCAAATTTTTTTAATCTCAGACTCCACAGGAGAAACCCTGGGCAGGATATTCCTTGCAATACAATCCCAATTTGCAAACTTCGAATATGATAAGAAGGAATTTGTATTTATACGTACTGAGCAACAAATTGAAAAAATTATAAGTGATTGTAAAGAAACCAAAAATTCTATAATTTTATACACAGTCGTTGACACAAAGCTTGCTAAATTCATTGAGGGAAAAAGTATAAAAAATAATATTCCATGCTTTGGAGTTTTAGGAAATCTGATTTTAAGTTTTTCTAAACTATTAAACCAAAAAGCAATACTTAAACCAAGTGCACAACACGTATTGGACGAGGACTACTACAAAAGAATAGAGGCCATACAATTTAGCATGTCGCACGATGACGGCAAGAAGAACGAAGACACTCAATTAGCCGACATCATTTTGGTTGGGGTAAGCAGAACCAGCAAAACACCAACATCAATTTACCTTGCCAATAGAGGTTTCAAAACACTGAACATACCTATTGTGGCTGATCAGGAAATTCCTAATAATTTGAATAAAATAAACAATAATTTATGTGTTGTTGGTCTGTTCGCTGATGCTGAAAGACTCGCTGATATTAGAAAAACTAGAGCTAACGTTAATCGTACTGTCGACTTAAAATCATACACAGATTTGGAAAAAATTAAATTGGAAGTAGAAAACTCTAGAAAAATGTTTAAAAAATTTAATTGGCCCTCAATAGACGTAACTCGTAGATCTGTTGAGGAAACAGCTGCTTCAATAATAAAAATTTATGAAATTAAAAAAAATAAATGAAAATTATATTAGCTTCTAAAAGCGGAGTAAGAAAAAAAATCTTAGATGAAAATAAAGTAGAAAATGAGGTTTATCCATCTAACGTGAACGAAGATGAAGTCAAAATGTCCTTGATATCAGAAGGCGCAAATCCAACCTTGATTTCCAAGAATTTGGCTGAAATAAAAGCGAACAAAGTAAGCGTTGTTATGCCAAATCAAATTGTTTTGGGCGCAGATAGTGTTATTGATTTAAAGGGAGAACTTATATCCAAACCAAAAAGCAGAGAAGAAGCAATTAAAATATTAAACAAATTAAATGGGCAAAAACATAACTTGATAAGTTCTGTTTGTATTTCCAAAAATGGCTCTATGATATGGAATTACACGGATTCCTCAACTTTAACAATGAAGAAATTAAATTCAAACGAATTTGAAACATATTTAAAAAAAATTAGTGATAAAGATCTTTTTGCTTATGGAGTTTATCAAATCGAAGCTGATGGGAAGGATCTTTTTTCTAGTATTGAAGGTGACGAAAATACAATTATGGGACTTCCAATAAAACAAATAAAAAAATATTTGAGTGAAATAAAATGAAGAAATATGTAGTCATAGGAAACCCAATAGAGCATTCAATGTCTCCAAAATTACAAAATTATTGGATAAAAAAAAACAAATTAAACGCCCAGTATGATAAGATGAAATTAGACGAAAATGAAATCGAAAGTGTAATTGAACAATTAAAAAATGGATCTATTTCTGGCATAAATGTTACTGTTCCATTCAAAAAATCAGTAATACCTTTTACTGATGAGCTCACGTCTGTATCGCAAGAAACTAACTCAGTTAATATTGTTTATAAAAAAGATGAAAAAATTATTGGAGACAATACCGATGTCTTCGGTTTCCAGAAAGCACTAAAGTTAACTAATTTTGATATTAGTGAAAAAAAAGCTTTTATTTTAGGAGCCGGCGGAGTAGCTCCTTCAATTATACACGCTCTTAAAAGTATGGGAGTTTCTGATATAGTTGTAAGTAATAGAACGATTGAAAGAGCAGATATTTTAAAAAAAAAATATCCCTTCATTAAGATTATAAAATGGGGAGATACACCAAATGCCGATATAGTGATTAATGCTACAAGTTTAGGTCTTAGAAAAGGTGAAAATCTCAAAATAGATTATGGAAAAATTGGTTCCCAAAAGCTATTTTACGATGTCATTTATAATCCTGAAAAAACCAACTTTCTTTTAAAAGCTGAAAAATTTAAAAATCAAATTGAAAATGGTAAGATGATGTTTCTTTATCAAGCCCAATTATCATTTAAAATTTGGCACAAAATTAAGCCAGAAATTGACAATAGTGTGCTTAAATTATTAAACAATGATTAAAATCGGTATAACAGGTTCTATCTCTTCCGGCAAAACAACCGTTTCCAAATATATTGCAAAAAATAAATATCCTATTTTTAACGCTGATAAAGAGGTTAAAAAAATTTATAAATCAAAAAGTTTTAAAAATAAAATTTATAAAAGGTTTAATATTAAAAACAAAAAACAAATTGAAATACTTCTAATCAAAAAACCAAGTAAACTCAAAGTTCTTGAAAAGATAATACACCCAATAGTAAGAAAGAGTTTTAAAAAGTTCACTTTGAAAAACAAAAAAAATAAATATTTAATTTACGAGATTCCACTTTTAGTAGAAAATAAAATGATGAAACATTTTCATCAAGTAATTTTTATTAATTCAAAAAAAAATCTGAGAAAAAAAAGGTATCTAAAAAGTGGTAAAAGTATTAAAATATTTAACATTTTAGATGAAAGACAGTTTAAAGCGAAAAAAAAAGTTAAGTTCTGTGATTTCGTTATCAACAACAATAATACATTAAAACAATTAAAAAAAAATGCTAAATTGATACTCAATAATTTATGAAAGAAATTATTTTAGATACAGAAACAACTGGACTATCAGTTAAAGAGGACCATAGAATCATTGAGATTGCGTGTATTGAAACTGAAAATCTAATACCAACTAAAAAAATCTTTTATAGTCTTATCAATCCTGAAAGAGAAATATCAGCCGATGCAGTAAAAATTCACGGATATACCAAACAAAAATTAAAAAATGAAAAAAAGTTTTCTCAAATAGCACTGAAATTATCTGAATTCATTGAAGGAAAAAAATTAATTATTCACAATGCTGCATTTGATATTGGTTTTATAAATCACGAATTCAAAAAAATTAATATGAAAATAATTGATTTAAAGAAAAACGTGATCGACACATTAGAGATTGCTAGATCTAAATACCCTGGGTCATCTAATTCATTAGATAGTTTATGTAAAAAATTTAATATAGATATATCAAAAAGAGTAAAACATAACGCCTTATTAGATTGTGAATTATTAAGACAGGTTTATATAAATTTAATTGGTGAAAAAGAACCATCTTTAATTTTCAAAAATAAGAATGTAGAAGTATCTTCAACTACTTTAGCTGAAAGTTTGGATTATTCAAAAATTGTAATAGAGGCTACTGCTCAAGAAAAAGAAAATCATAAACATTTTCTAAAAAAGGAATTAAAAAAAAATTATTTTTGATTTTTTCTTGCCTCGTAAAGTTTTAAAAAATCAATTTTTTCGTCTATATTAATTTTTTTAAAACCTGATCGTTCAAATAAAAAAATTATTGTGTTGCGCATTTCAGGATAAATATCTGTTGGAATATTAATTAAAACTATTTTTTCAATCTCGTTTTTATCTATTTTTTCATCCAATTGAATTATTGTTGCCATCTCAACAGAAACAAAAATATTTTTATCTGGCTTTTCTTCCTTAGGAACTAACCTTAAAGTAACATTTACCTGTATAATACCTTCTTTGATTTTTTGACTTTTTATATCGCAAACAAAACCAGAATTTTTAATATTCTTTTCAAGTAGGAAATAAGATTTAGCACTAAATATTTCAAATGATAAATCTTTAATATATTTGCTTACAATTTTATAACTCATCTTTTTTATCCTTATCTATAATTTCACCTTCAATAAAATTCTCCTTATCTTCAAATCTTTTTTTGGAAAGAAACAAATTAATTAATTTTTTTCGACTAAAAGGTATGAGCAATAAAAAACCTAAAAAATCTGTCACAAAACCGGGTATAATTAGCAAAAGTGCTGCAAATGCAATCGATGCCCCCGATAACATTTCGAAAATAGGCACTTTATTTTTGTATAAATTATAAACTCCTGATCTTAAAGTATTTAAACCCTCAATTTTAGCAAAATATAAACCCACTATTGCCGTGAAAAATATAAGTCCAATAGTACTTAGTGCTCCTATATTTTGCCCTATTTTTATCATTAAAAATATTTCAACAGCAGGCACAGCTATTAAAAATAGTAAAAGTGTGTTCATTTGGCGTTTCCCAAATTATATTATTAATGTATATTTATCAAATAATGAGTAACAGTTTTGGATACCTAGATATTATACTTTTAGCTATGATAGCAGGTTTTATAATATTGAGATTAAGAAACATCCTTGGAAGGAAAACAGGACACCAAAACAAGGTATATTCCAATTTCTCGGAGAATAAGTTTGAGCAATTTAAAAAAATCAGTGAAATTAAAACAAAAAAACAAGCAACAGAATTTGATGTAAATGAAAAAAAACAATTCCTTAAAGGAGCGGAAATAGCTTACGAAACTATCATAACTTCATTTGCAAAAGGTGATAAAGCGGAGTTAAAAACTTTGTTGACAAAAAATATGCAAGAAAGCTTTACGTTTGCTATCGAAGAAAGAAATTCAAAGAAAATAAAATCAGAACTTACTTTTATAGGAATCAAATCATCTGCAATTGAAAAATTTGAAAAGACAGCTGAAACATTATTTTTTACGGTTAAATTTGTAAGCGAAATCATATCTGTAAAAAAAGATAAAGATGATAAAATTATCGAGGGTGATCCAAATAAAATAAAAACTGTAATAGATCATTGGAAATTCTCACGAAAAATTTCCAGCTTAACTCCAAATTGGTATCTTGCCGAAATTAAAAATTCTTGAGTAGAAAAAAAAAGTTAATAGAACAAGACAAAAGCGACTGGGAAGATTTTATAAAAAACCCAAACTTTTTGTTTGATAAAGATGAGCTAAACAAAGACAACAAAGATAACATAAAAAATTATAAATACGATCTACATGGGTATACAATTGAAGGTGCAAATAAAAAAATAAGTAAAATAATATCTGAATGTTATAAAAAAAGTATTAATGAAATTTTAATTATTACCGGAAAAGGATCACATTCAAAAAAAAAAGATAATGTTTATAATTCAAAAGACTCATATAAATTGAAAAATACGATACCAGAATTTATTAATAATAATTCAGAAATTCTGAAAAAAATAAAATATATAAAAATTGCCCCAAGAGAGCTTGGAGGTGAAGGGGCTATAATCGTCAAAATGAAAAAGTTTATAAAATAAATTTTGATAAATCTGTATCTTTTACGAGATCACCTAGATTTTTTTGAACATAATCCTTGTTGATAATTATTTTTTGCCCTGCTTTGTCAGAAGCAGAAAAGCTAATATCGTCTAAAACTTTCTCAATTATAGTGTGCAATCTCCTAGCTCCAATGTTTTCTACTGTTGAATTAATCTCTGTTGATAGTTTTGCTAGCATATCTATGCCATCATCTGAAAAATCTAAATCCACATCCTCTGTTTTAAGTAATGCTTTATATTGTTTTATCAAACTATTATCTGGCTCCTTTAAAATTCTTATGAAATCATCTTCGGTTAAGGCGCTTAACTCAACTCTAATAGGCAATCTTCCCTGTAATTCAGGCAAAAGATCAGATGGTTTGGCTAATTGGAAAGCCCCAGATGCTATAAATAAGATATGATCAGTTTTAACTGGACCATATTTTGTATTTACTGTAGTTCCTTCAATCAAAGGAAGTAAGTCTCTTTGTACTCCTTCTCTAGAGACGTCACCCCCAGCTCTGTCAGTCCTCGCTGAAACTTTATCTATTTCATCTAAAAAAACTATACCGTTATTTTCCGTAGAGTCTTTGGCCTCTTTAATAATTTTATCTTGCTCAATCATTTTGTCGGATTCTTGAGCTATTAAAATCTCATGAGACTCTTTCACAGTCATCTTCTTCTTTTTACCCCTTGTGTTAATAGATTTTCCCAGCATTTCACCAAGATTAACCATTCCAATATTTGCACCTGGCATTCCAGGTATTTCAAAACTTGGCATTCCTGATTTTGTCTCATTTACTTCTATTTCAATCTCATTTTTATCAAGATCTCCCGATCTCAATCTTTTTCTAAAACTCTCTCTTGTAGCTAAGCTTGCTTTTTTTCCTACAAGAGCGTCCAAAACTTTTTCTTCTGCTGATTGTTGTGCTTTCGCAAAAACTTCTTTTCTTTTTTTCTCTTTTTCCATCGCTATAGCAATTTCAATTAAATCTCTTATTATTTGCTCGACATCTCTTCCAACATATCCAACTTCAGTGAATCTTGTTGCTTCGACTTTTATAAAAGGAGCTTGAGCTAGTTTCGATAGTCTTCTTGAAATTTCTGTTTTACCAACTCCAGTCGGTCCAATCATAAGAATATTTTTTGGTAGCACCTCTTCTTTCATATCATCCGAAAGTGCCTGTCTTCTCCATCTATTTCTTAAAGCAACCGCAACTGCCCTCTTGGCTTGGCCTTGTCCAATAACATACCTATCTAATTCAGAAACAATTTCTCTAGGAGATAAAGCACTAACTTTTGAATTTTCTTTATTTTTACTATTTTTCACTACTTTGAGATTTGGAGCTTTCTGTGTCATAATTAAATTTTCTCTGAAGTTATGTTGTTATTTGTAAAGACACAAATTTCTGAGGCGACTTTAAGTGATTTTTTTGCTATTTCCTCTGCTGGTAAATCTGTTTCTATCAGTACTTTTGCAGCAGCAAGAGCATAGTTTCCGCCAGATCCTATACCTATTAAACCATCTTCAGGCTCTAAAACGTCTCCAGTACCAGATATTATAAAACTTTTTTCTTTATCTGCTACAGCCATTAGTGCTTCTAACCTTCGCAAATATTTATCGGTTCTCCAATCTTTAGCTAACTCAACGGCAGCTCTTGTTAAATTTCCAGCATGTTTTTCTAATTTTGCTTCTAATCTTTCAAACAAAGTTAATGCGTCAGCTGTGGACCCAGCAAAGCCAGCAATGACGTTTCTTTTATCAATTTTTCTAACTTTTTTAGCTTTACTTTTTAAAACAGTGTTTCCTAAGCTTACTTGTCCGTCTCCAGCAACGATAGTTTGTCCGTTTTTTCTTATAAGAACTATTGTAGTTCCGTGCCATTTTTGATCTGTGTTCATATTAAGCTATGTGGAGACTTTATTTAAATCTTCAAGTGCATGCGTCGGTTTTATTGCTAAAACCAAAATTTAGCTATATATCTTAAATGTAAACCTCAAATTATATGATAAGAAAAGCCAAAATTTTAAGAAAAACTAAGGAAACAAATATATCTGTAGAAGTTAATTTAGATGGTAAAGGCAAATATCAAGTAAAGACCAAAATAGGTTTTCTTGATCATATGCTTGAGCAGCTCTCAAAGCATTCATTGATTGATCTTAAAATTGTTGCAAAGGGTGATACTCATATTGATTTACACCATACTACTGAGGACTCCGGTATAGCTATTGGTGAAGCAATTAAAAAAGCCGCAGGAAATCTTAAAGGGATTAGACGTTATGCAAGCAATACAATTCCAATGGACGAAACTTTGACAAGAGTTTCTTTAGATATATCCAATAGGCCCTATTTGATTTGGAGAGTAGATTTAAAAGTTGAGAAACTTGGTGAAATGGACACTGAGCTTTTTAGAGAGTGGTTTCAGGCTTTCTCTCAGTCAGCAGGTATTACTCTTCACGTTGAAAACTTGTATGGAGAAAATAGTCATCATAAGATTGAGTCTTGCTTTAAAGCCTTAGCCAGATCTTTGAAAGATGCATTCGAATTAGATAAAAGAGTTAAAAATATTCTGCCATCAACTAAAGGAAAGTTATAAAATCAAATGTTTGTGATCCCTGCAATTGATATTAAAGGGGGAAAATGTGTAAGGCTTTTAAAGGGAAATTTTTCAAAACAAACAAATTATAATGATTCCCCTTATGATCAAGCTAAAGTTTTTTCAAAATTTGGTTTTAATTATTTACATTTAATAGATTTAGATGGTGCACTAACAGGAAAAATTGTTAATAAAAAAATAATTGAACAAATTTTAAGTATACCTGAAATTAAACTACAAGTTGGTGGCGGGGTAAGATCTTTTGAACAAATAGATGATCTTTTTCAACTAGGTGTTCACAATGTTATTTTAGGAACAAAAGCCGTTGATGATTTAGACTTTCTTGAAACTGCATGCAAGAAATTTTCAAAAAAAATTATTCTTTCTCTTGATGTTAGAAATGGTTATCTTGCTCTATCGGGGTGGAAAAGACAAACGAATATTTCTGCTTCAGAATTTATAAAAAAAGTGGAAGGTTTTAATATTTCAAAAATTATTTATACTGATATTGATAGAGATGGAACAAAGTCGGGTCCTAATATTGATGCAACTTTAGCATTTTCCAATTTAACCGAAATACCAATAATTTTTTCAGGAGGCGTTTCTTCATTACAAGATGTTAAAAATATAAATAAAAAGAAAACAAATAAAATCATTGGAGTTATTGTTGGGAAAGCGATTTATGATAAAAGTATCGACTTAAAAGAGCTATCAAACTTATAAAGAATGATTAAAAGAGTTATCCCTTGTTTAGATGTTAAAAATGGAAGAGTTGTAAAAGGAATCAATTTTGTGAACCTAATTGATGCAGGTGACCCAACTGAACAAGCTAAATTTTATAGTGAGAACGGTGCTGATGAAATCTGCTTTTTAGATATCACAGCATCTAATGAAAATAGAAACACAATTCTAGACGTAGTTAAAAAAACAGCACAACAATGTTTTGTACCTTTAACTGTTGGAGGGGGGGTAAGAAATCTAAATGATATATCTAATTTGCTTAGCGCAGGGGCTGATAAAGTTTCTATAAATACTGCCGCAGTGAGCAATACAAAGATTATAAAAGAGTGTGCTGAAAATTTTGGATCACAATGTACTGTAATTGCGATTGATGCAAAAAAAACAATTTCGAAAAGTTGGGAGGTTTTTATTAATGGTGGACGAGACTCTACCGGAAAAGACGTATTAGATTATGCAAGAGAAGCTGAACAACTTGGCGCTGGTGAAATACTACTAACTTCAATGGACAGGGATGGAACGAAAAAAGGATACGATCTCGAGCTAACAGAAAAAATTTCAAGTGCAGTAAATATCCCTGTTATAGCATCTGGAGGGGTTGGTAAGCTTGAACATTTATATGAAGGTTTAAAAAAGGGTAGGGCCAGTGCGGTATTGGCTGCATCGATATTCCATTTTGGCGAATTTTCATTAAAGGAAGCGAAAAAATATTTAGACTCAAAGGGAATTCCTGTAAGATTATAAAATATGTTTAAAACTCTTGAAGAGCTCATTACTATTATTCGCGAAAGGAAAGCATCAACTCCTCAAAAATCTTATACAAATAAGTTACTAAGTGACAAAAAATTAACTGTTGAAAAAGTAAAAGAGGAAATTTCTGAACTTTTAATAGCAATTGAAAAAAATACGAACAAAATTCATGAGTCTGCAGACGTCTTTTATCATCTGTTTGTTCTTTTAGAAGCACATGATATAAAAATTGAAGATGTCTTAGATGAATTAAAAAAAAGGCAAAAAATAAAAAATGACATACGATAAAAATAATATTTTCGCTAAAATCTTAAGAGGAGAAATACCTTGTAAAAAAATTTATGAAAATGATTTTGTTCTTTCATTTCATGATATTAACCCTCAAAAAAAAATACATGCACTAGTTATACCCAAAGGTTTCTACATCGATTTTGATGATTTTATTGAAAAAGCAGATGAAAAAGAAATAATCGAATTCTTAAAGGCCGTGTCTCATGTCGCAAAATTACTTAAAGTCTCTAGTATTGAAAGTGGATATAGGGCTTTGACAAATGTTGGAAAAAATGGAGGTCAAGAGGTTCCTCATCTTCATTTTCACATCTTTGGAGGTGAAAATGTTGGTAAAATGGTTTCTAATTGATTTCAGGTATATTAAATAATTTTGTATCTAAATTTTCATTCTTAACAATATTGTGTAACTCGAAGCTAGTATAATTGTTATTTAAATCATTGGTTTCCCAACCGAATATATCATAATTTTCTTTATCAAAAAAAATCTTTATCTCCCCCTTATTTTTATCGAAAAACATAATCTCTAAGAAATTTTCATTTGATTTAATTTTTCCATTTAAAATTAAAGTCTGAAATTTTTTTTTGTTTAAAATATCTTTAAAAAAAGACTTTGAAGCGGGGTAATAATATTTTTTTTTAAACTCTCTATGGTAAATAACTATATTATTTCTATTAATAAAAAGTTCTTTTTGTTTTTTATCATTATATACGCATTTTAAAAAATGAGGCCTTTTAAGATAACAATTACCCTCTTCTTTTTTATTTAATGATATTTGAATAAAGTCAAATTTAAGTGTTTCAACATTACTAAGATTATAAATAATCTTCGATTTTTCACTTGCAGATAAATTAGGAAAAATGAAAAAAAAAATTAATACAATTAAATACCTATTTTCTATCAACAAAATCTTAAATAACCTCTCTTTTACCTGTATGGTTTGCTTTACTAACTACACCGGTATCTTCCATTTTATCAATCATTCTTGCAGCCCTATTATAACCTATCTGTAGTTTTCTTTGTAAAAAACTAGTTGAGGCTTTTTTTTCGCTTTTTACGATTTGAAGCGCTGTTTCATATAGATCATCATTTTCCTCTGATAAATTTAATTCAGAGTTATTACTGTCTTCAGTTTTTGTAATTTCGTCAACATATTCAGGGCTCCCTTGTGACCTCAAAAAACTAGTAATTTTTTCTATTTCATTTTCAGATATAAATGGACCATGAATTCTAAATATTTTGTTTGCTGACGACATAAATAGCATATCGCCTTTTCCAAGAAGTTGTTCAGCACCTTGTTCACCCAAAATAGTTTTACTGTCTATTTTCGAGCTTACTTGAAAAGATATTCTTGTAGGAAAATTAGCTTTGATTGTTCCAGTTATAACATCAACGCTTGGTCTTTGAGTTGCCATTATAATGTGAAT
>MDTA01135249.1_pt1 | contig 16862 bp, 13 predicted proteins | sample 811151 | NCBI WGS metagenome assembly MDTA01 (sample SAMN05326648, study PRJNA326480) | marine metagenome | isolation source: seawater | place: Indian Ocean: South | collected 2010 | reverse complement strand
CCAAAATTTTGCAAAGACACCCTAAATCGATATTGCAGTTTCGGCATTAACAAGCCCTGGTTAGCAGCGGAATCTCCACTAGCTAAAGGGACTGTAATTTTTGATAGTGTTGAAATAGACATTTAGTTTGCTCCTGTTATAATTATATTTATCATATTAGAGTCCTGCAATTTCACCAGTATTTTTCAACCTCAGTGGAATGTAAATAAATTCAACTGCTTTGACTGGTTCAATAGCTATATCTAGATAAAGTTCATTACGATCGATTCTGCTTGGTGTATTATTTGATTCATCACAAACTACTAAGAAGTCATAAAGTGCTCTCTGTCCTACTAGTTCTAGTAATAGACTCTCTGCCGCTCCTTTAATTTCATCTCTTGTAATTTTATCATTAGGTTCAAAAATATACGGCTTAGCAAGTTTGCTAAGTTGACTACGTAAGTAGATAACCAAACGTGATACATTAATTCTATCTAACGCACTTGTTCCTCTAGCACGAGTTTTTTGACCATATGCAACTAATCCTGATCCTGTAATAAATGTAATTGGATTAATATTCTGTGCATATAACGTATCTCTCTGACCTTCATTTAATGCTACTACATTAAATTCGCCTTCTTCATCAACATATCCTGTTGATGTTGCGTTAGTAATACCACCTCTTCTAATTCCTGCTGGTGCAAACCATGGATAACTAACTTGGTCACTTAATGCTATTGTTCTAAGCATCATATGACTTGGTGGAATAGCAATGTTTGACCCTGCGTTATCACTTGAGAATCCCCATGGATAAAACATTCCAAAGTATTCATCTCTTGTTACTAAACCTTTATCATTATCTTCAGCCGCTAACGCTTGGTTAGTTGCCCAGTTGTTAAGATCAGTAGCATTTGCTTTTAGTGTTGCTGGACTATCTCCTACGATAAAAGCACTTAGTCCTCTATCATAGTTTAAGCTAACCATTTCGCCAATAAGTTCTGGATAACCTGGTGTTGCCATTAAGTTAAACAATCTTGATTCATCATCTCTAATGTCATCATTTGAATTTACTAGTGATTGTAAAGATTGTACAATAACTTTACGTTGTGCCTTAGCACCAAAGCTACCTGAGCCATCTGCTTGGTTGCCTGATTCTGTTACCCAACGGTGTGCATAATAATTTTCCATAGACTCGTCGTTAAAACGAGGATTGTCACCATTTACATTTACCCAGTTACGCTCAAATCTCTTAACATTAAATCCGCTTCTACGTAAGTTCCATAAAAGCATTCCTTTTGGATATAGTGCTGGATCTGGAGCATCTGCATCTAAGAAGTTACTTGAAAGTAAGTCTACAATAGTACTAGCTGTTGATAACGCACCAGTTGTTGCGTATCTTGCATCAGCAAATAGTATACCATTTTCTGTAGTTTGATCTGAACTATCAATTAGTTCCCATCTATTTGCAATTGGTGTATTTGTTTTATTTTCATTAAACAAGTAAATTTGTGGATAAGCTGAAATAGTAGCAGTATTAACCCAAATGTCACCATGTTTTAGTGCAGTACCATCACTTTGTAATACCGGTGTTGATGCCGCAACAATCGGACCTGCTGGATCTGTTTGCTCTGCTTCTGATGCATTATAGTAAGGGCTAGTTGAATCTAAATAACCTACCCAAGTAGTACCATTATGAATCATAATATCTACTTCGTCAACAACTGAATTATACCATAATGTTTTAGCTTCTGTTAAAGCTGTAACTTCGTTTACGCTTGCAGTATAATTTAGTGCTTTCCATTGACTTGCTTGTAATTGTTTTGGATTTGTAGTACCGTCTGTACCTGATACATAGTAAAGATTTGGTGTACCGCTTGTTGTACTTACATATGCAGTAAATCCTACTTCTGTTAATAGTCCGTCTGTATCTACAAAACGTATATCACCAAATTGTGAATGTGATATAGTAATTCTATTTTGGCTATCAACATCGGCAGTTACATTTTCAATATTAGCTGATGTAATTGCCGCCGCTATTGTATCAGCATCTGTAATAGTTCCGTCAACTACTGCTGTTACTGTAATTGGTGTACTAAATGCCGCTTGTCCGTTATCTGTAGATGCTACTGTAAAAGTTTTAGTTCCTGCAGAACATGTTCCAGCAATAACTTTGCTACTTGTAACAGTAGTAATCGATGCCGCATTTCTTCTGAATATCTTAAATGTTCCTAAAGGTTGTGCATCTCCTGCAACATTAGTTTGCACATATAAATCGCCTGCGGCAAGATTTGCTCCACCGCCTGCTAAATCTAATTTGTATAATGCTTCTTCGTTTGTTGCATATAATGGTGCCGCAACAGTATCAAAAAGTTGTGTACCACTATTATAAACTTTAACTCTAAATCTTGCACCTTTATTAGCCTCAGTAGTTTTAAACCAAACACTACCTGTTGGGCGTGTATATGTATCGCCTGTTTTCCATTCTGGAACGCTAGTGTGTGGTGAAACTTGTAATGCTGGTGGATAATATGTGCCAGCTGAAATTCCAATTAATGTTAATGTTGCACTATCACCTGCAACAACAACTTCTCCACCAGTTGTTGAATCACCTGCTCCTGAAGATGTTCCATCACTGTAAATTTCTAACTTACTATTTACAGCCGATGCACTTACTCCTGGAATTGATAATCCATTAATTGTAGACGCAATAGTTGTTACTGTGTCTGATGGTGTTACTGAAATTGAAACGCCGTTAAGTGTAATTGATGTACTTCCTGAAAATGTTGGATTTGCTTTTGACCCTGCTATTGTTGGCCAGCTTTTCATCCAAGCTTCGCTTCCTAATTGAACCCAAGTACCTGAAGTTACACTAGGGGCATTACCTGGTGATTTGTACCACATTGTATTAAGGGTTGTTAAAGATATTATTGCATAATCACCTATTGTACCATACGAAACTTTTGGTGCGCCTGGATTTTCAGCAGTACCTGTTACATATGCAACTTCAGTAATTACTTTTGGTGTCTTGTTTGTAAAACTCTGTCCGCCACTTACTGTAACTGCGGCCGCATTCCATTCTTGGAGACCAAATGTTGTAGCGCCTACGTCAAACCAGTATGTGCCAGCGGCTGGTTTTGCAGCCGGTGCAGTTGCACTTGGTTTAAGTTGATTTGTATCAACTTCTGCTCTTACTACATATGCCGCGTTACTTACGCCTAAGTATGAGTATGCCGCTTGTAATCCGTATTCGTTTAGTTCGCCTGCATGTACCGGATTGTTACTTGCATCTTTTTCAAATACTGGATCTCCAAATGTATCTGCTAAATCTCTTTGTGATGTTAACAAGAACGGTTTACCTGCATTTTTTGCAGTAGTTCCTGTTGCTGTTCCTGTACCAGCAGCGTTCTTTTTGTCCTGAGCAGATACAACAAATATCATTGGTGTAGTGCCTGGCTCAGCTGGAGTATAAAAACTCTCGTCTATAACGCTTACTTGTACGCCTGGTGAAGTTAATGCCATTTTCTAGTCTCCTATTGGAATAGTTATTCTACTTGTATTTATATTATTTAATCAAAAAATAGTCTATAATTGCCGAAATAAAGGGGAGGAAAAGGGCAGGTAAATACAATATGAGACCTTTATGCGTATGCGGACTACGGCCAGCCGCTATAAATTATAAAAAAGGCAATAAAACCTTTTATAGAAAGAAGTGTGAAACTTGTAATAGATATGGTGGCACAGGACATGGTATACCTAAATGGAAACGTGTTGGTTATGAAAAGAAACCTGCTTGTGAAAAGTGTGGTTTTGAAAGTAAACACAAAGAACAGTTTAATGTGTTCCATATAGATGGAAATTTAGATAATTGTAGATTTAGTAATTTAAAAACAATATGTGCTAATTGTCAACGTATTATGCAGAAACAAGGTGTTCGTTGGAAACAAGGTGATCTTGTACCTGATTTTTAAGAGCTTCTATTGTACTATTATTTTCTAATATACATGTAAATTTTGTGTTAGCCCATGCCCATTCGCTAGGATGTACTTCTTTGGGTTCTACTCCTAATGTTTGATATTCATTAAACCACGCAGGATCTGTACCTCTTTTTACACGCCAAACTTGTCCTTTTATTTCATATATCATTTTAGCTTCGTTTGGAAATCTTACATCTGGAATAACAAAATTTTTACCTGGATTATCTAGGATTTTCTTCTTTGTTAAACTTACCCATATTCCGTCATAGAATCCATCTCGCATGCACTCTGTGCCAAATAATTGTAACACATATCTTGGAGTAATTTGTTCACCTGTTTCTTGTGTCCAATATTCATCTACAGATTCTCTCCATTTTCTACTTGTATCAGTTTTTCCATCAAGTAGTTCACGATCCCAATCAAACATAGTTGCAACACTATCTTTTAGTTTGTCTGCGAAACTAAGTTTTTCATAATTATGCTCTTGTATCAGATACTCTGCAATAGTATCTTTACCACTACCGATTAAACCGCAAATGCCAATTATCATATAGATCTCCTAAGTATCTATATTATACTGGATCTTAATATAAATGTCAAGTAATTTTTAACCAATTAAGAAACCGTATCCAACTCCACCTGGGACTGCTGTAGATACTTCGGCTTCTAATTTTTCTATTTCGGCTGTTGCTTCTGCTTTTAGTGTGTCGCCGTTTAATTGGCTTCCACCTTGTGGACCAGCAATGGTAGCAAATTTACTTCTTGCTTCTCCTAGCATAAATTTACACGTTGCAAGTGTATAATCTTTAACCCATTGCCTAGCAAGATAATCTTTAAGTATTTCGCTGTTAGGTCTATAATTATAACAAAATAATAAAAGGTCTTCTTCTGTTCTTGGTCTTTGTAATAATGTAAGTTTTTTATTAGCTGTATTCCATTTAAATTCTATAAAAGAACCAAACATACGTCCAACAAATTCTTGGTATCCTGCAAATAATTCATATGTTGCTAAACCTCCCATATTTGAACTTGCTAAAAGATACGTATTTGTATATGCTAAGTTAAATGGTTCAAAGATAGATCCTCCATCTCCTCCGCCACTTCTGGAACCTATTGTGCGTCTATGTATTTTACGCACTTCAACTACTTCTTCTGGAAGAATATATTCATTCTGATCTATAACAGTAGGCAAAAACACATATGATTCTTCAACAGAATTATCAGATCTTTGTCTAAATTTATTTAATGCTTTATCTAATGCAGTATTGTAGTGTACAGGATCAAGCTCTACATCAATCATTCCACCACCTAACATTGCAGTTACGTAGTCGAATACTTCTTGTCTTTGTGTTTGTAGATCTGCCATAAAAGTTTCTCCTCATAGTATTTATCGTTCCGATAAATAGTTATATGCCGAAACTTAGTTTATATAAACCGGAACGTGGTAATGATTATGAATTTCTAGATAGACAGATCTTAGAAATGTTTACTGTTGGCGGCACTGACCTATTTGTACACAAATATCTGGGTCCTAACAATCCAGATGAAGCAGATGCTACTGCTGATCAACCACATTACGATGCTGTAAAACACACTAATATACAAGATTTACTATTTTTAGAGAATAGAGACAGAAAATATGACCCTGATGTATATACCATGAGGGGTGTATACAATGTACAAGATGTTGATTTTGATCTAAATCAATTTGGCTTATTTTTACAAAATGATACACTAATGCTTACTGTTCATATTAGAAGTAGTGTTAAAACTTTAGGACGTAAAATTATGCCAGGTGATGTAGTTGAATTACCTCATTTGCGAGATGAATATGCACAGAATGATTTAGCTGTAGCACTTAAAAGATTTTATGTAGTTGAAGATGTCAACAGAGCTTCTGAGGGATTTACACAAACTTGGTATCCGCATATATACAGATTAAAATTAAAACAGATATACGATAGTCAAGAATTTAAAGATATACTAGATCTACCTGCAGAAGAAGATGCGCCAGGAGGCAGTACTTTAAGAGATTTATTATCTACATATGAAAAAGAAATGCAGATTAATAATGCTGTTATCAAACAAGCAGAAGCTGATTCTGCAAAAAGTGGTTATGATACAAGTCACTTGTTTACTTTACAAACAGATGATAATGGTGATACAGAACTAGTAACAGTTGACTCTGCTGACCTTGATGCATCAGATGGTATTAGTGTAGATAAAGTAATGGTACCACCAGATAAGAATGGTTACCAAGGATATTTATTAGGAGATGGATTACCACCTAATGGAGAAGCATTTGGACATGGTATAAGTTTTCCTCTTGAACCTTCAACACATGATTATTTTTTAAGGACAGATTTTTTGCCTAACAGATTATTTAAATATGATGGTCGTAGATGGGTCAAGTTAGAAGATTCAATACGCATGACATTAACAAACAAAGATACAAAGAGTACATTAAAAGGCGGATTTATTAATAACACTACTGCTAATGAAATTGGTGGGGAAACTGTTAAAGAACGTCAAAGTTTATCTAAAGCACTAAAAGCCAAACCAGATAATTAAGGTATAAAATAAATGCAACATTTTTATGATGGACAGATAAGAAGATATATTACACAATTAGTTAGGCTAATGAGTAATTTTTCTTATGAAGACGGTAACAAAAAATTAACACAAGTTCCTGTAATGTACGGAGATATCACAAGGCAGGTTGGTAGTATTATTAGAGAAAATTCAGAAAATAAAATGCCAAGTGCTCCACGAATGGGAGTTTATGTAACTGGTTTAGAGATGGATAGAACTAGAACTGCGGATTCAAGTTTTATTAGTAAAGTAAATGTAAGAGAACGAGCATATGACGAATCAGGACAAGAATACTTAAACGAATCAGGCAAAAATTATACTGTAGAAAGATTAATGCCCACACCTTACACACTTTCAGTGAATTGTGATATATGGTCAACTAATACAGATCAAAAATTACAAATTATGGAGCAAATATTAATGCTCTTTAATCCAAGTTTAGAAATACAAACTACTGATAACTATGTTGATTGGACTAGTTTAAGCGTTGTAAATTTAGAGCAAATTACTTTTAGTAACAGGTCAATACCAACAGGAACTGAATCAGAAATTGATGTTGCCACACTCGGCTTCAGTACACCAATTTATATTTCACCACCAGTTAAAGTTAAAAGACTTGGTGTTATTACAAATATTATTACAAGCATATTTGACGAAACTGGAAATATTAATAACATTAATCCAGATAAAATATTTGATAGCTTTGGTAACCAAGTAGCGGCAGAGCTATCATCAGACTTTGATAGTCAAGATACATTAATGCCTGAACTAAGCAATGAGCACCAAGACGTACATGGAAGAATTGTAGTATTGCCTACAGGCGAAGTACAAAATGTTGCACAAAGCGGAAGAATTAAAAGAGGTACAGCCGATTCTGTACATGGCATATCACATAATAATCCTAATTTATTAGTTTTAAATAATACTTTACAATTAGTTATAAAAGGCGTAGTTGGTAGTGTAGCATGGACAACATACCTAGATGCAATTCCAGGCAATTTTAGAACAGGACTATCACAAATAAGATTAGCTAGAACAGATCAATCTAACGATATTGTAGGTACTTTTGCAGTTGATCCTACAGATGAAACTAAAGCAAGTGTAAACTGGGATATAGATACATTGCCTAGTGATACTATTATAACTAGTGAATTACAATCAAAAGCAAAAATTGATTTTATTCTTGATCCTACAAAAACTAATCCTACAACAATGAAAATAGCAGGTAATAGAATCTTATTACTTGGTGCTATTGGAGATACAATTAATGCCGACGGTGCAGATGCTTGGAAAAATGCAGATGGTTCTGACTTTATTGCTGGTGCCAATGATATTTGTGAATGGGACGGAACAAAATGGGTTATTGTATTTGATGCATCTACTAAAACAAATTCACCTACAGACATAACATACGTTACTAATCTAAATACAAATACGCAATACAAATGGGATACTTTTGAATGGGTATTATCATTTGAAGGAGAATATCCAGACGGCACCTGGCGTATAGTATTTTAAGATAATTATTTGTATGAGCAAAATTGTTTGTAGTGGAGCACTCTTTTATACATTAGATACCCATAGATTTTTATTTTTATTTAGAGAAAATGGTAAAAAAGCGGGACTATGGGGATTAGTCGGCGGAACAAACGAAGGAGTAGAAACTCCTTTCGAAGGGTTGAAAAGAGAAATATCTGAAGAAATTGGAAGCATACCAGAACTAGTAAAAGTACTTCCTTTAGAAACCTTTGTGTCTAATGACGCACATTTTCATTTCCACACCTATCTTTGTGTAATTAAAAACGAATTTATACCAAAATTAAATAACGAACATAGTGGTTATGCATGGTGCAGTTTTCGTAATTGGCCGAAGCCTTTACACTTAGGTCTACGTAATACTCTACAAAATAAAGCCAATTTAACTAAATTGGAGACAGTATTCGAAACAATTAATTTGCTTGACAAATAAGTTAAAAGAAAGTATACTTAATATATGTCAAAAGTATTAGTTATAGGTGATATAATAATCGACAAATACATTTATGGAACTTCAGAAAGAATAAGTCCTGAAGCTCCCGTACCAATAGTAAAATATCAACGAGAGGTTGAAACACTAGGAGGTGCTGGCCTAGTGTATGAAAATTTAAAAAATTTAGGAGTAGATGTAGAATTATATTATCCTAGTAAGTCCAAAAGTGTAAAAACTCGTGTTATTAGCGATGGACATTATCTAACTCGTATTGACAATGATGTAAAAGCAGATAGTGAAGCTATACTAAAAGATTTATTAAAAAAAGATTTTTCCGAATATAGATATGTAATTTTAAGCGATTATGACAAAGGTGTATTAGACAAAGCTACTGATATAATTAAACATATTAATAAGTTTAAATGTAAAATAATTGTTGATCCTAAAAGGCATGCAAAGTATTGGAAAAATGTTTGGTTAGTTAAACCTAATGTTAAGGAATTTAAAGAATTAGAATTCAATTCTCATAAAGGAAATATAATTATTACACACGGGTCAGGACCAATAAAGGCCGAATTCAAAGACAAGACTGATAACGAAATACATTGTATTTTTCCTGATCAGGTAGAAGTAAATGATGTTACAGGTGCTGGTGATTGTTTTATTGCATCATTTGTATATGGATTAACAAGAGGAAAAAGCATTAAAGAATGTTTACGCCTTGCATCAAAAGGTGCAACCGAAAGTGTAAAACACGTAGGCACTTATATTTTGTCAAAAGAAGATTTACAAGATACTGTTGTTTTTACAAACGGAGTATTTGATATATTACATAAAGGACATTTCGAATTATTAAAAACTGCCCATTCTTTAGGACATGAGTTAATTGTAGGTATTAATAGTGACGAAAGTGTTAAACGTCTTAAAGGCAAAGACCGACCTATTAACAATGAAACAGCAAGAATAGAGCAATTGAAATCGTTACCTTGGGTCAATGATGTTGTTGTATTTGATGATGATACTCCTTATAATTTAATTAAAACTTTACATCCTGATATAATTGTAAAAGGTGGAGATTATACTGTTGATACTGTAGTAGGAAATGATTTAGCAAAAGTGCATATTGTTCCCACAGTGAAAGGCGTTAGTACAACTGACATTATAGATAAAATGAGATCAGACAGCTAATGGCACATTTAAGAAAATACATAGGTATATACCTATTAGCAATGATCGCAATAGCAATATATTTTGACACACCAGATGATGATTATCCTTTATGGCTATGGTGGTTAATAGTGCCTGTGATATTATGGAAGGTGCCTCCTTTTAGTATCGGTGATTGGTTCTGGAGTCATGTTGCACGGTTTTATGAATGGTTGTTTCAAATACCTATGCGTTGGTTAAAGAAATCACCAAAATGGTTTCAATATAGTTTCGTAATTGTAATGATTATTTTGTTTGAAGAATTTATTTTTGCTCCATTAGGATATACAATATATCCTTGGAGAATAGATTTTGGAAGTTAGGAAAGTTAGTATGAAGAATATATTTAAAAAAATTAATCAATCTATACCAGATTTTTGTTTGAGCCATTGGCTTTTTAGAATACCTCTAGCTATAGTTTTTATACAACAAGGTTTATCTAAAATACCTGTTACTATTGAAGAAGCAAGTTCATTTGATTTGCCATACTTAGTATGGTGGTTTGTAGCTTATGGTGAACTCGGCGGTGGTTTAGGTTTAATTGCAGGCGGTGTGATAGCACGTTGGTGGGAAGAGATAGGAGATCTTGTAACACGATTTAGCGGAATAACTATTTGTTCAATTATGACTGGAGTAATATGGATTGGACAACCTGAAAATATAATGGATGTATTACTATATGATAACTTACATTTATTTTTATGGGTAGGTGGACTGTATTTTGCTTTAAGAGGAAACAGGCAATAATGAAAATATTAGTTACAGGCTACAAAGGGTTTATAGGACAAAACATATCTCATTATTTAATGAGTAAAGGACATGAAGTCGAAGGCTGGGAATTTATGGAAAATGCTGTTCCTGATCCTAGCAAATATGATTGGGTTATACATCTTGGTGCTATTAGTGATACAACATGCACAGATGTTGAAAAAATAATGTCACAAAATTTTGAAAATAGTTTAAGATTATTGCAAACTTGTGATACTATGGGAACAAATTTACAGTATGCTTCTAGTGCAAGTGTATACGGACCAACAACACATTTTACAGAAGACGGAGACTTATTACCACAATCCCCTTATGCATGGAGCAAATATCTTTTTGATAGATTTGTAAATCAACACATCAAAGATTTTGCTGTGACTGTACAAGGCTTTAGATACTTTAATGTATACGGACCTCATGAAGATCACAAAGGTAATCAAGCCAGTCCTGTAACCAAATTTACAAAACAAGCAAAAGAAAATAAAATAATAGAAGTTTTTGAGCATAGTGAAGATTACAAACGTGATTTTGTATGTGTAGATGATATATGCAGAATACATGAAAAAATGCTTGATGTTGACAAAACAGGAATATGGAATATAGGTACAGGCATTCCGGTAAGTTTCGAAACGGTTGCTCAAACTATAGCTAAGAAATATGATGCTGAGATTAAATATATACATATGCCAGATAATTTAAAAGGACAGTACCAAAAATTTACTAGTGCAGATTTAACAAAATTAAATTCTGTTGTAAATCATAAGTTTATAAAAATAGAGGACTACATAAATGGAAGTTGAGAGACTTAGTGGAGTTGTACAAAAAGGTTGGGGTTATGAACTAATTTGGGCAACTAATGACAAGTACTGTGGCAAGATTATGGTGTTTGCAAAGAAAGGTAATAAATTTTCTATGCATTTTCATCATGAAAAAGACGAAACATGGTTTGTAAATAATGGTAAGTTTATAGTGAGATGGATCGATACTAAAACTGCTACACTACATGAACAAGAATTAGTTGAAGGCCAAACTTGGCACAATCCACCTCTACAGCCACATCAACTAGAAGCACTAGTAGATGGTAGTAGTATTACTGAAGTTAGTACTCCTGACTCAGTTGAAGATAATTACAGAGTTATCCCTGGAGATAGTCAAAATGACACATCAAACAACACAGACAATGGAAACACAACAGACACCGATAATTAGATGGTCGTCAGACATTCCTAGCTTAATTACTAACTCCGAAAAAAATTCTAAAATCGTAATTGGTTTAGATAGAGACGGAGTCATTAACAGAGACTTAGGAACTAGCGTAACAAAACCTGAAGACTTTGAACCCATTCCCGGAAGTCTTGAAGCAGTTGCAAAAATTAAACAACTAGGTTATCAAGTTGTTATCATTACTAACCAAGGTGGCATTGCAAAAGGTTTAATGACACACGCTGATGTTGAAGCAATACATCAAAAGATGTTTAAGATGTTAGGAGAAGCTGGTTGTAAATTTATTGAAGCATTATACTACAGCGAAACAAGTAGAAAAGATGACAAGTTTGCTAAACCTAATACAGGCATGTTTAAGCGTTGTGAAAATGAAAATCCTACTATTAAATTTAGTAGAGGTTATTATGTAGGAGATAAGATTTCTGATTTAAAAGTTGCAATGAAAATGGGTGCAAGACCGATACTTGTTAGGACAGGTTACGGTAAAGAAACTGAAAAACTTTTAAATAGATTTACCTACAAAAAAATAAAAGTAAAAACAAAAATATACGATGATTTAAAAAGTTTTGTAGATTCTTTAGATCAAGCCTGAGCTTCACCCCATTTAAGAACAATATTACCATTCACCGCAGTACCAGCAACTTTATAAACATTAATAGCTAACACATCAGGACCATTTGGAAATGTTCCTCTTCCACCTAACGGAGTATTAGTAATTTCTTTAAGTTCTTGTAGATCCAATGAAGAACGTTCCCCTGGAACAGCAATAAATGAAAATACAGTTTCACCTGGCTGAGCATATGGAGGTTGTTGGAAAGTAAATTCAACTGTACCTGATCCTCTTACTAATGTTCCTGAAAAAGCATTGTTAAACAAGACTTCATAGTAAGTTGTTCCTGCCCATGTTTTTTGTTGTACAGTTGATACAGCTGAGTTAGCAGGCCATGTTACTGCACTACCACCTGTAGCCTCTGTGCCGTTACCTGCTCCGGAATTCTCCCAACTTGTCTGATCAAACAATGCTTTGTTTGTTTTCGCAGAATCTGTATTATTAAGTGAAATAGTAAAATGATTAGATGAATTAGCCGCTATGTTGCCTGATAATGGTTGGTTAATATCTAAAACTCCATAACTACCTGAAGAATCAATCCATCCACCTGTAATAATTGTACCTGTAGGCACATTTGCTCCTGTAATACTTAGACCGTTTACATGATCAATACTATTATCTCCAAAAGTTGCTCTATAGTCACTAGCACTTACATAAACATATCTACTCCAATAATATGAATAACTTATATATTGTCCAGAGTCTAATTGAGTTGATGTAGCGGCAAGTGCCGTTGCAGTTGCAGTAGTTGATGTTATACCTGTACTCCAATTAACTGATGAACCAGAAGCAACTTGAGCAAAACTAGGCTGTCCTCCTTGAGCAAGTCCTGCTAAACCAGTCCAACCAACATCTACAGGGTTAAGTGGATAGTTCTGCGGATTAAGCACTCCTTCAATAACTAGTCCTTTTCCGTCTCCTGTTTCTGATGTAATCTCAATACCGTTAAGAAGTAACTGGGCACGATTAAGTAATTCTCTTTCGCCCAAGTCACCAATAATAGCATTTGATACACTAGGTGATAGTCTTAATAAGAAAGCTGTTTGCTTTGTTGTAGAAATTTCAATGTTTGTTTCTGGATATGAAAAGATATAACCTCTATCTTCATCAAATCCACCGTCTGTTATAAATGCAGAACCCCAGTGGCTTATTAACGGAGTAATTGTATTTGAAATAAGCACAACGCCAGTATTAATTACATGAGTTGTGGCAGCGCCTGCTGAATATGTTCTTTGTGCTCCAGCTTGAAAATTACTATAAGTTGTTCCTCTAACACAATTAATTAAACTATTTCCACTTACTCCATCATAAGAAACTATTTCATTATCTATATATACAGTTCCTTCTGGTGGAAAGAAACTAGCGTCTGTTAATGGTAAAGTAGTTTGGATACCATCAATTGCTGAACTTAATTTGCCAGGAGGTCCTTCGTTAGTTACTTCATATCTAACAGGTAAGTTTCCTGATCTCATAAATGCTTCTGTGTTTACGTTTGAGTTACGCATTCTATGACAATAAACAAAATTACCATCTGCACCACGTACCATAAAGTCAATAAAACCTGCACCATACCAGCTGTATTGTATTCCAATCATCTGCATTTTTGCAGGATCCATATTGTATTTTGATTTACCTGTTCCGTCTAATCTATCAATATTAAAATCTTGTTGTTTAACTTTTCTATCAGTAATGTACATCATTTTAGCACCAGTAATATTACTAACACCTCTAAAGTCTGGTGATACTGTACATGTTGTATCATTTGTAACGCCGGTAACAACATGAGTCATTCCTTTTATAATAACTCTATCACCTGCTGTTAATTGTTTAGTAAATTTTGTATTAGTACCTGTAATAAGGTTTGCATCTTTAAGCATAGCAATAGTACCAGCTAATTGAAAAGTACCTGTTCTTTGTACAACCAAAATATTTGTTCCATCGTATTCCCAAAGAATTCCGTTTTGGTCGTCAAATACTCCAGCTCTAACTGTAGCACCGTGCCACGACACTACACTCATTTGTCCATTAAATCCTAAATCAGCAGTCGTGTTTCCTAGTCTACACTTAGCTCTTACTTTAAATGTTCGTTCGTCTACAACTTGTACTACTGTGTAATCACTTGATGAACTGTAGTCGTTACCAATACCTGGACCACTATTATACCCTTCAGTTTCAATACCAAGTAATCTTATTACTCCGCCTATTTGTACTCCATGGTCATGATCGTCTGTTACTATTGTTATTAATGAATTAACTTCTACACCATCTGCTGTTACACTTTGTAGATCATAACTAGGTGCAAATAATGCACCAGTAGTATACATAATACCTTTACCTGATTGATACCTAATATATTTTTTACTTTGACGAATTGCTTGTGCTCCGTGTTGTGGACCACCTGTTCCTAACATAACTCCACCATCAAATGGTCTATGTACAAAGAAGCTGTCTGGTTTTGGATATACAATTCCTTGGATATCTCCACTGCCGGTATCAATTGTGCCAGCGGCTCTTGCTTGATACCTTAATTTATCTGTAGATGGTATTTCAGTTAAAATAAATGTTCCATCAGCTAAATTATGATTATTTGATCCGTTGTCAGAAGAAGTCGTAACAATAAAACTACTTCCTGGAACTAATCCGTGTGCATTAGGAAAATCAATTTCTAATGTAGCTAGAGCTTCAAAACTTATACTAGTATTTCTTGCAATCGGAGCTGTTGTTGCTTCTGTCATTGTAAATGTACAAAGTAAATTTAATACTGACGCTTGTGCTGGTGTACCTGATGAATCAAATGAAGCAAAATTACCGCTTGTGGAAGTTAACGTTAAATCATTTAAAGGTGATGCACCACCTAAAAGTGTTCCTGATACTACTACTTTATCTCCTGTTACATATCCTGTTCCGTTTGTAAAACTAATGGATTCATAAATTCCAGTAGAATCTTGAGAACTTCTTGTAACATTAAATTTGGCATTAGTACCGCTTTGATTAACGTTGTTAGTAGATGCATTATTAAAAGTACCTGCTCCTTGTGATGCTGTTCCAGATAAACTTACAGAAGTAACTTCTCCTCGAGCAGTTGAGTCGTCTGATACAACTCCTGTTATTGTAATAGTCAAATCATTAGCAGGTGATTGTCCTGAAAGTTGTGTTCCTGGAATTACAAATGTTTGGTTTGCTCCGTAATTAGACCCTCCATCTCCTGGACTATCAAAGTCTATACTATAGCTTCCGCCAGTCATTGATATATCTGCAATAAATCCTGAACCAATTAAATTACTTCCTGATTGGCTTGTAAATGTTGCGGTATTCACTGCTAATCCAGAAGGACTAACACCTTGTAAACCGCCTGAGCCTGTAACTGATTGAACTGTTACAACACAATCATTTGCAGGTGTAGCACCACCTAAAATATTTCCTGGTATTGTTATAGTTTCACCAACCATGAAGTCAGTGCCTGCAACTATATTTTCAATACTATAAACTGTTCCACTTCTTCTAACTGTAAACGATGCATTTTGACCTAGTCCAGCACCGATTGTTGCTACATCAAATGTAAGTGCTGCCGCGCCACCGCTTCCTAAATCAGAATCTGCAATACTAATAGTATCGCTAACAGAATGTCCTGAACCAATTGTTTTAACAACAACACTTGTTGCCGCTCCTGAAGCATCTACTATAATATCAAATGTTCCTACAGTACCTGATCCAGTTGATGTTCCTGTTACACCAGTATATGTACCTGCTGTTCTAGAAGCATCTGCAGATGATATGTTATTAATTGTAAGATGTGATCCAGCCGCCGACATAACCATTTCTGTACTATCGTCTGTTACAGGATAATCAACTATTGCATCGGGAGCCGTTCCTGTTTGTGAAGTGTTTGTAATTCCACCACTACCATCAACACTAGAAACTGTTAAAACTAAATCATGTGTTCCATTAACTCCGTTAGCACCAAATGTAGAACCTGTAATAACTATTCTATCATTTACTTGATAATTTGCTCCATTATTAGTCCTAGTTGTTGCCGCAAAACTTCCGTCTGTAAATTCTACTGTAAATACTGCTCCTGCACCTGTACCACCTTCAGTACTTGGTGTCAATCCATTAAAAGTTGCATCACCATCAAATGGTGTACCAGATAGTATTGATAAACTTAACACTCCCCCTGATGCATCTACTGAACCAACTTGAAGCAGTAAATCATCAGCTGGAGTACTTCCACTTAGTGATGTACCTGAAATTCTAACTTTATCTCCAACCTCATAGCCTGAACCTGGAGCTGTAATAGTTCCTACACTATAATTAGTACCATCTGAACTGATATTAACACTCAAAGAAACACCTTGAGGAACAAAATTAGTTGCTACAACATTACTATACAATGATTGGTTTGCTATATATTTTGATGTTAATGCACTAGATAAATTTATTGTATTTGCACCTAAATCAACGGATTCAACATAAGTTGCAGTTCCGTCTCCTCTGTCAAATGCTAAATTAGCTACAACTCCTGTTGCATCAACAAGATTTATTG
>MDTA01086223.1_pt1 | contig 16863 bp, 17 predicted proteins | sample 811151 | NCBI WGS metagenome assembly MDTA01 (sample SAMN05326648, study PRJNA326480) | marine metagenome | isolation source: seawater | place: Indian Ocean: South | collected 2010 | reverse complement strand
CATCTGTTGGTATAATAATTTTATTAATTTACATAATTTTAAATGTTACTAACTTTCATTATATTTATTATTTTATAATTATTTTATATTTACTATTTTTAATAGAAATACTATTTTTTTTTTCAAAAATATAAATATTTATTTGCTATTTATTTATTTTTTTCATTCTTAATATTTAATTTACTTGATTTTAAAGAAATAAATATTTTTAATTTTAATTTAATGATAATAGTAATTATTACTTTTGATATTTTTTCTTATTTAATTGGCTCTAATTATGGAAAAACTGGGTTTACTAAATTGAGTCCAAAAAAAACAATTGAAGGATTAGTTGGAGGAATAATATTATCTAATTCTTTCAGTACCTTTGTTATATTAATATTTCAAAAAACATATACTTTTGATTTTCTTATTTTTATTAATTCAATTATAATATTTTCATTGTTAGGTGATTTAATTGAGTCATTTTTTAAAAGAAAAAATCATTTAAAAAATTCCAGTTTTTTTCTACCTGGACATGGTGGATTTCTAGATAGATTTGATAGTTTTATATTTGCAATAATACCTTATTATTTTTTAGAAAATTATATTTTATGAAGATCAATATATTTGGCAGTACTGGAATTATTGGATCCAAAACTATTAATTTAATTAATAAAAATTTTCCTCAATACAAAATTAATTTGTTAACAGCTAATACAAATGTAAAAAAATTAGTAAAACAAATAAAGATTTGTAAACCAAAATATGTTTACTTAAATGATCAAACCAAAATAAACTTATTAAAAAAAAATATAAATAAAACTATAATATTATCAAAAAAAGAACTTTCTGATTATTTAAATTCTTCAAAATCTGATTTTACAATTCTCGCTATTTCAGGTTATAATTCTCTGAATTTTTTACAAGAAATATTAAATAATACTAAAAATCTTGGACTAGTCAGTAAAGAATCAATAGTTTCGGCTGGTCATTTATTTAAAAAAAATAAATTTTTTAAAAAAACAAATATTTTTCCAATTGATTCTGAGCATTTTGCCTTATCAAATAAAATTAATATATCTACAAATATTAATTCTATAAAAAATATTTATTTAACTGCATCTGGCGGGCCCTTTCTTGGAATTAATCATCAAAACTTAAAAAATATATCTTTCAAAAAAGCAATAAATCATCCTAAATGGAAAATGGGATATAAGAATAGTATTGATTCAGCGACTTTAGTTAACAAATGTCTTGAAGTAATTGAAGCACATTATTTGTTTGATTTACCTTTTGAGAAAATTAATATTTTAATTCATCCTCAATCAATTGTTCATGCAATTGTAGAAAACTATAATTATGTATCAGAAATGATACTATTTAATAACAATATGGATATACCAATATTAAATTTTCTCAATTATAATAATAAAAAAAGAATTTTTATTAAAAATAAGAATTTATTTTATAAAAATTTTTCAAAATTTGATTTTCAAAATGTAGATATAAAGCAATTTCCAATTTATCAATTTTTTAATAAACTTGAAAAAACTCCTATTAATTTGATAAAATTTAACATAGCAAACGAACATGCTGTTGAATTATTTAAAGAAAAAAGAATAAAGTATACAGATATTTACAAAATAATTATAAAACTTACTTCTTTAGATTTGTATTCTCCGTTAAACACTATTAAAGATATTATAAATTATCATGAATTGTTTAAAGAGTATATTTATCAAAAATATAGTAATAATAATTAGTTTTATATATATTACTTACCCAGCATTTGGTAATGACATACAAATAGAAATAATTGGAAATAATTTTACTGATGAAGATGTAATTAAATCAATTATAGTTGATCAACCTAAAGAAATTTCTAATGAATACTCAAATTATCTACTTAAAACATTGGATAATTCTAAATTATTCAAAAATGTATCTGTTAAAACATCAGATAATAAATACTTAATTGAAGTTGTAGAATATGCAAATATTAATGAGATCACTTTTGATAACAATGAAAGATTAAAAGATGAAGAGCTATCTTTATTATCTGATGAATTAAATTTAACTAATCTAAATCCAATTATAATCAATTCATTTATAAATGAAGTTAGAAAAATTTATGAGTCCTTTGGATATAATAATTTAAAATTAAATTATGAAGAGAAAATTTCTAATGAAACAAATACAGCTAGAATCAATTTTATTTTTGATGAAGGGGAAATAACAAAAATTCAAAATATCTATTTTGAAGGCAATCAACAAATAAAGACAAATATATTAAAATCAAATATTAAATCTAAAACAAAATCATTAGCTAATATATTTGCAAATAATAATTATAAACAATTTGTTATAAAAAATGATACTAGAAAAATTACAAAACTATATTTAAATTATGGATTTAGAGACGTTAAAGTTGATTATAAGGTTGAATTTTTAAATAATAATAAAGTCAACATTATATTTCAAATAAATGAGGGTAATAAATATATTATTAATTCTGCTTCTTTTTTAGATAAAGATAAATTATTAAATAAAAATATACTTGAAAAAATAAATACTGAAATAAAAAAATATTTTCAAGAAGCTATTCCATATTCTCCTGAAAAGATTGAAGAATTTAAAATTATAATATCAAATGTTATTTCTAAAAGTGGACTTGATTTTTTTGAAATCAATATTCTTGAAAAATTAGATAATAGAAAAATTGAAATATTATATGAAATTATTAATATATCTCCAAAATATGTGAAACAAATTAATATTTTTGGTAATTCTCGAACATTTGATTATGTAATTAGAAGAGAACTTCTTTTAATAGAAGGTGATCCTGTAAATCAAATTAAAATTGATCAGATCAAGAAAAAAGTTAAATCTTTAGGTTTATTTGACTCCGTTGAAGTTGAGGAAATAGTAATTGATGATGAGTTTATAGATTTAAATATTAATGTTAAAGAAAGACCAACAGGATCTGTTAATGCTGGTCTGGCGGTTGGAACAATTGAAGGATTTTCAGTTGTAGCTGGGTTAACTGAGAAAAATTTTGCAGGAACAGGTAGATCTGTTAAAGCTCTAATTAATACTTCTGATGATAAAAATGAAGTAACTTTTGAAACAGTTGATAGACTATTTAATGAAAATAGTGTGAATATTAGATATGGATTGAATTATAAAGAACAAGATTTTGCAACAGCAAGTTCTTATAAATTGAATACTCTTACTACTGGCTTAGGATTAAATTATGAAATTAATCCTAATTTATTTCATAACATAGATTTAGATTATGTAATTAAGGATTATACTGTTACTAATGAAAATACAGTTGCTAAAGAAATATCAAAATCTCAGGGTGAAAGTGTTAGTTTTGTATTAAATAATAATTTAAGATATAGTACATTGAATTCTTTTTTATCTCCACAAGAGGGAAGATTTTTACAATTATTTAATTCTATTGAAAGTCCAACTAGTTCTTCAAACGGATACATTAAAAATGTTATTACCTTCAAAAATTATATTAAAGTAAATAAAAATATTTTATCTAACCAAACAAGATTTGGTAATATATCATCTTTAGGTAACAATGATATTTTATCAGATAACAAATTTTCTTTAGGCGGTAAATGGTTAAGAGGGTTTGATGTTTATGGAGTAGGACCTCGTAATTCACCATCATCATATGTAGGTGGAGAAAATTTATTAGTCTCTAAATTTGATTACTCTAGAGAAATATTTGATAATTCTGATTTTCCTATTTTTTTAAATTTATTTAATGATTATGGTGTAGTTTGGCAAAATAAAACAAAACCAACACATAATGATAATAATTTAAGATCTTCTGTAGGATTTGGATTAAAATATTATTCACCAATTGGACCAATTGGATTTTCATGGGGTTTCCCAATTATGGATGAAAGCTATGATATAAAAAGAATGTTTTTGTTTACAGTTGGTAATATAGATTGAAATACAAATTATTTATTATTTTACTTATCTTCAATATTTATGCCAATGTTGTTCATAGTAAAAATAATATAGCTGTAATTAATTTAGAAAGTATAATAAGTAATAATCAGGAATTTATTGAGTTAATAAATAATATTGAAAATGATCAAAGTATATATAGAAAAAAATTTAAAAAAATTGAAAAAGAGCTTGAAAATAAAATGGAAGAAATTGAAAAATCTAAAATGATACTAAATGATAGTGAGATAAATAGTTTAATAGAACAATACAATGTTAGTCTTACAAATTTTAAAAATAATGTTAATGAATTTAATTCGTTTTATAATAATCAAATAATTAAAATAGAAAAAATTATTATAAAAAAAATTATATCATTGGTTGAAACTTTTATTAAAAATAATAATATCGAAGTAGTTTTTGATTCAAATAACTATGTTATTGCTTCAAATTCAATTGATATAACATCTTCTATTCAGGTCGAACTTAATAAAATTAATCTTAATTTGGAATTTGAAAGTTTTGAAGAAAATTAGTTTATCAGAAATAATTGAATGTTTAGAGAAGAATTCAATTAATATTAAAGAAATTAATTCTAAAGATGTTTCTTTTTTATCTTTGAATTCCCTAATAAACGCAAGTAATGAAGATCTTACCTTTTTTTCTAATTCTAAATATCTTGAGCAATTAAAAAAAACAAAAGCAAAAGGATGTATAATAAAAAAAGAATTTATTGATTATTTGCCAAAAAATTGTCTTCCTTTGATAGTTGAAAGTCCTTATCAAGTACTAGGATATATTTCTGATATCTTTGATATTAATAATTCCAAATCAGATGGTGTAATTTCACAAAATACAAAAATACATAATGAAAGTATTTTAAAAAATAATATACAAATTGACTCTTTTACAGTTTTAAAAAAAAATACAATTGTAATGAATAATGTTATTATTGGTTCAAATTGTACAATTGGTCCAAATGTAGTAATTCAAGATGATTGTATAATTGAAGATAATACTTCATTATCTAATTGTATCATTGAAAATAATTGTATTATTATGTCAGGAGCCAGAATTGGAGGCACTGGTTTTGGTTTTGATGAAAAAAGTAAAAAAAATATTATTCATTTTGGAAATGTTGTTATTGAAAAATATTCTCATATTGGTTCAAACACAACTATAGATAGAGCGGTATTTGACAGTACTACTATTGGATCCTATTCTCATATCGATAATCTTGTGCAGATAGCACACAATGTTAAAATTGGTAAACATGCAATTATTGCCGCTCAAGTCGGTATTGCAGGGAGTACTAATATTGGCGATTATGTCAAAATAGGAGGTCAATGTGGAATATCTGGCCATTTAAAAATTGGTAATAATGTTACTATTGCTGGAAAAAGTGGGGTAACAAAAAATATATCAGACAATAAAATAATTGCGGGTTTTCCGGCTAAAGATATTAATAAATGGAAAAAAGAAATAATTAAATTACAAAAGATTTAAAAATGAAATTAAATATAGATGAAATTAAAAATCTTATTCCACATAGAGACCCATTTTTATTTGTAGATACTTGTGAAATTATAAAACCAGCAGAACATGGAATTTCTTATAAAAAATTTAATTTTGATGAATATTTTTTTAAGGGGCATTTTCCTAATAATCCAATTGTACCAGGTGTTATTATTGTTGAAGCTATGGCTCAAACTGCAGGTATTGTAGTCTCTTATAAACTTAAAAATTATAAAGAAAAATCAGTTCTCTTTATGAGTGTAAGCAAAGCAAAATTTAGAAAACCAATTTTACCTAATGATAATATATGTTTTGAAGTTAAATTTTTAAACAAAGTTAGAGATGTGTATAAATTTCATGGCACTGCTTTAAAAAATGATATTAAAGTAAGTGAAGCAGAATTTTCTGCCATGATTACATATCGGTAATAATTTGTAATAATTAAATAATTCAAAATATATAATAATATCGTAGTAATTATTTGTGATTCATCCAACTTCTATAGTATCTAAAAAAGCTAAAATAGATCAATCAACAGATATTGGACCATATTGTATAATCGGTGATAATGTTAAATTGGGAAAAAATAATAATCTTATTTCACATGTATCAATTATGGGAAATACTATTGTAAAAAACAATAATATTTTTTATCCATTTTGTTCTATTGGATCTACACCACAAGATTTAAAATTTGGCAATGAAACATCTTATTTAGAAATTGGCAGTAACAATAAATTTAGAGAAAATGTTACTGTTAATCCAGGTACCAAAGGAGGAGGCTTAGTTACCAAAATTGATGATAATTGTTTGTTCATGGTTGGCTCACACGTTGCGCATGATTGTATAATAAATTCAAATGTAATATTAGCAAATAATGCAACTTTAGCAGGCCATGTTGTAGTTGAGAATAATGCCATTTTAGGAGGCAACAGTGCTGTTCATCAGTTTGTAAGAATTGGAAGATTTGCAATGATTGGAGGTATGAGTGGTGTTGAGAAAGACATAATACCTTATGCTTTATATACTGGCATAAGAGAAAATTTAAAAGGTATTAATATAATTGGATTAAAAAGAAAAGGAATAGATGCCTCCACTATAAATACTATCAACAAAATAGTTAAAAGTCTTTTCAATTCAAATAATACAATATTAAAAAATATTGAAAACATAGAACCACAATTTTTAAATATAATTGAAATTAAAGAAATAATTAATTTTATAAAAGATAATCCTAAAAGAGGACTTTGTATTTTAGAAAATGGATAAAATTGCAATAATTAGTGGAGATGGCAATCTACCTATCTATATTGGAAAAACTCTAATAAAAAAAAATTTTGATGTTACATTTTTTCTTTTAAACTCTGTTAAAAATAAAAAAATTTATAGAAAAGAAAAACATATAAGTATTGAAATTTTGTCAATAAGTAAATTAATAAAATCTCTAAAAAATCACAATATAAATAAAGTAATATTTGCAGGAAGTATTAAAAGACCTAGTATAAAAGATTTAGGATTTGATTTAGAAACAATTAAACTTGCTAAAAAATTATTATTAGAAAAAAAAGGAGATAACAAATTATTAGTTTCTATTAAAAATTATTTAGAAAAAAAGGTTTTAAATTTTTAAATTGGACAAAATATTGTAATGAGTTATTTTCAATTGAAAATAATTTAACAAATATTATACCTTCACAGAATGCCAACAAAAATATTATTAAAGCCAAATCAATTTATAAACAATTTAAAAAAATAGATGTTGGTCAATCCATGATAATTCAAAATCAACTAGTTCTAGGATTAGAAGCTATTGAGGGAACAGATAAATTAATAGAAAGATGCAGTAATTATAAAAGAAAGGGGGATAAAGGTATACTATTTAAATTTACAAAAAAAAACCAAAGCAAGATAATTGATATTCCTCTAATAGGCTTAGAGACTATAAAAAAATTAAAAAAATTTAATTATGAAGGAATTTATTTAGAAAAAAATAAATGTCTTATTTTGGATAAAGAAAAGGTTAAAAATTATGCAAATCTAAATAATATTTTTATTTCTAGTTTGGAGTTAAATTGAATAAAAAAAATATTTTTATTTGTTGTACTGAACAATCAGGTGAAAACATATGTTATAATATTTTAAAAAGATTGGATTTAAAAAATATAAATGTTGATGGCGTATGTGGGAGTCGTTCAGAGAAATATTTTAAACATAAATATTATGATATTTCAGAATTTAAATCCATTGGATTATTTGAAGTTATTTTTTCTCTAAGAAAATATTTAAAAATGATTAAATTATTAAATTTTGAAATTTTAAAAAAAAATTATGATTTAGTAATTTGTATAGATTCTCCAGACTTTAATTATCAATTAGCTAAATCATTAAGGAAATATGGATTTTCTAAAAAAATTATACAAATAGTTGCTCCAACAGTTTGGGCTTGGAGACCAAGAAGATCTGAAAAATTTGCAAAATTATTTAATGAAATATTTCTTTTATTTAATTTTGAAAAAAAATATTTTCAATTTAAAAATTTTACTTCAACATTTATAGGTCACCCAGTTTTTCATATAAATAAAAGACCAGAAAAAATTAATTATCAATATATTGCTTTTCTTTTTGGTAGCAGAGAAAATGAAATAAAAAAATTATTTAAATATTTTGATACTCTTGAAAAGTATATTAGTTTAAATAAACCTAATCTTAAAATTTTAATTCCAACATTACCTCACCTTGTTAGTATTATAAAAAAAAGAACGGCTAACTGGAAATCAAAAATTCTTATATCAAGTGATATAAATAATTTTGATAAATTATATGAAGATGTTTTTATAAGTGTTACTTGTTCAGGTACAGCTAGTTTAGAAGTTGCAAAAAGAAATATTCCTCAAATTGTAGTTTATAAATTAAATTTTTTTACTGAATTCATACTTAAATTTTTTGTTAAAGTAAATAATGCATGTATATTAAATATTATTAGTAAAAAAATTATTATACCTGAATTAGTAAATTCTAAATTGACTAATAAAAATTTAATTAATGAATTTACTAAGCTAGTAAATGATGAGAATTATCGAAAAAACCAAATTAATAATATAAATGTTTTTATGCCTCATATTATTACCGAAATAAGTCCTTATGAAATTTCTTCCAAAAGAATTTTGTCTTTAATTTAAATTACTTTTTCCAAAGCCAATTAAAAATTGACTTTTTTTCTCTTGTTTCTTCAATTTGATATTCTCTTGAACTGTAACCTGTATATAATTGTCTAGGTCTACCAATCTTATTTACTGGATCTTCAATCATTTCTTTCCATTGAGAAATCCAACCAACTGTTCTTCCAATTGCAAATAATACTGTAAACATACTATTAGGAAATCCTAATGCTTTTAATATAATTCCTGAATAAAAATCTACATTTGGAAATAATTTTTTTTGAATAAAATACTCATCTTTAAGTTCTATTTTTTCTAACTCAATAGCAATCTTTAAAAGCGGGTCATTTTGTTTATTCAATTCTTCTAAAACATCATGTGCACTTTCTTTCATTACTTTAGCTCTAGGGTCATAATTTTTATAAACTCTATGCCCAAAACCCATTAATCTAAATGGATCATTTTTATCTTTAGCCTTATCGATAAAAGTTTTAATATTTTTAATATCTCCTATTTCTTCAAGCATTTTAATAACTGCCTCATTTGCACCACCGTGCGCTGGTCCCCAGAGTGAGGCAATACCAGCAGCTATGCATGCAAAAGGATTAGCACCTGATGACCCAGCTAAACGAACCGTTGATGTGGATGCATTCTGTTCATGATCTGCATGCAACATAAAAAATCTATCCATAGCTTTTACAATTTTTGGACTTATTTTGAAATTCACTGAAGGTACTGAAAATGTCATATACAAAAAATTTTCTGCATATGAGAGATCATTTCTTGGATAAACAAATGGTTGTCCAACTGAATACTTGTATGCCATAGCACCTATTGTTGGTATTTTTGCAATTAATCTATGACAAGCTATCATTCTTTGATTCAAATCTGAAAAATCTGTACTATCATGATAAAAGGCAGACAGTGCGCCTACAACCCCTACCATAATGGCCATTGGATGTGCATCTCTTCTAAAACCTCTGTAAAGATGAACTAGTTGTTCATGAAGCATTGTATGATTTGTTATAACATCATTGAATTTTTTTTTATCCTCAGTAGATGGCAATTCACCGTGTAATAGTAAGTAGCAGACTTCTAAAAAATCACTTTTTGATGCAAGATCATGTATATCATAACCTCTATGACGTAGTATCCCTTTGTTACCATCAATATAAGTTATTGCTGACTCACAGGAAGCTGTTGAAGTAAAACCTGGGTCAAACGTAAATAGTCCTGTTTCTTTATATAATTCTCTAATATCTAAAACATTTGGTCCTTCATTACTTTTAATAACAGGAATTTGATATGATTTTCCTGTCTCATTATTAAAAAGCGTAAACTTTTTATTTTCATTTTTCTTATCTTCGTAGTCTGCCATAATTAATTTTTATCTATATATTGATTTAGACGATCTATTGAATCTTTTTTTCCTAAAATAATGAAAATTTCAGAAATTGAGGGCCCATTATATGAATTAATTAATAAATATCTTATTGGCTTTCCTATTATTGGAAATTTAATTTGTTTATTTTTCAAAAAATTTTCGATATTTTTTTCAATATTTTCTTTGTTCCAATTTTCTATATTTGATATTATTTTCATGAAGTCATTATATAGATGTGAAAAATCATTACTAAATTTTTCTTTTTTATTTATTTTAAAATTCTTATCAAAATAAACATCAATAATACTTAATATTTCATTAAAATTATTAAGATCTTTTTTATAAACATTAAAAATTGAATTCATTTTAGCTTTGTTTTCTAAAAATAAATTTTTTAGTTTTTGATTATTTTCACAATAATTTTGAAATTCCTCAAGGCCGTTTTTGTCTCTAATATAATAATTATTAAAAAAATTTAATTTTTTATAGCTAAATATACTAGATGATTTTGACAATTTGCTTATTTGAAAAAATTTAATAATATCTTGTATCTTAATTAATTCATTTTTTTTATTTGGAGACCAGCCTAACAATATCAGGTTATTAATTATTGCCTCTCTCAGGTAACCTTTTTCTTTAAAATCTAGAACATCTACAGCTCCGTGTCTTTTAGATAATTTAGAGCCATCTTCTCCATGAATAAGAGGAATATGAGCATAATTAGGAATATCCCAATTTAAAAATTTATAAATATAGTATTGTCTAAATGTATTATTTAAGTGATCATCACCTCTTATTATAAAATTTACTCCAAGATCATTGTCATCTACTACTACTGATAACATGTATGTAGGCGTATGATCTTTTCTTAAAATAACAAAGTCATCCAATTCTAAATTTTTTACTTCTACACTTCCTTGAACTTTATCTTCAATTCGTATGAATCCTTTTTCAGGGAGTTTTAATCTAACAACATAGTTTTCTGATAAGTTTTGAACGTTATGATTATCCTTACAATCTGAACATATTTTTTTGGATAATAGCTTATTATTTTTTATAAGTTCTCTTTTTTGATTAAGTTTTTTTTCAGAACATATGCATTTATAAGCAAATTTATTTTCTAATAAATTATTAACTATTTCTTGATGTCTTTTGATTCTTTGAGATTGTACTTGTACGTTATCATCCCATTCAATTCCTAGCCATTTTAAACCATCAAGTATATTTTTCGTATATTCATCTTTTGATCTTTTTTTATCAGTATCTTCAATTCTAATATAAAATTTTGATGCTTGATTTTGTTTACTAACAATATAGTTTAGTAATGCTGTTCTTGCGCTTCCAACATGAAGATTTCCAGTAGGAGAAGGTGCAAATCTGGTAATTAATTTTGTCATCTTAAAACAAGATAACTATTAAATATATTTTCTTATAATTCCAGATAAAGTACCTTGTACTTGTACTTCACCAGCATTGTACTCTTTAGTTTGATAAGACTGATTTGCTGGTATTAGTATAATTTTGTCTTTTTTAAATTTAATTGTTTTTAGCGTTACTTCGTTTTCTTGAGTTAGAACTGCTGCAATTTTCCCATTTTCAACATTGTTTGTCTTGCGAATAATAGCAATATCACCATCAAAAATACCTTCTTCTATCATAGATAGACCTTTAATTTTTAATCCAAAATATTTAGAATTTGGAGATATCATAGAGTTAGGTATTGAAATAAAATCATTTGCATTTTCAATAGCTTCTATTGCTTCTCCAGCAGCAATTACTCCAATTAGAGGAATGTTAACACTATCTCTAGGTATATTGTTGTCTAATGTTTTGTCTACAATTTCCATTGCCCGCGCTCTATGTTTTAACCTTTTAATAAATCCTCTTTGTTCTAAACTAGTAATTAACCTATGAATTCCTGATTTAGATTTTAAGTTGATAGCTTCTTTCATTTCTTCGAATGATGGAGAAATTTCATTTTTGGCTATATAATTCTTTAAATAATCAAATAACTCTTTTTGTTTTTTAGTTAACATATATGTTCTATATATGTTCTTTTTGCATATAACAATTAAAAAATAAAAAATTTATATATTTCAATAGTTTAAATATTAGATTTACCGCCAGTTTTTTTTATCAGTCTAATATTCTTGATCTCAATTCTTTTATTCAAATATTTACACATATCATAAATTGTTAAACAACTTATTGAAACAGCTGTTAAAGCTTCCATTTCCACACCAGTATTTGCATTTGTCTTAACTGTACTTTCTACAATAAGACTGAATTTTTTATCGTTTTTTTTAACCTCAATATTGATATGATTAATTGGAATATTATGACAAAGGGGAATTAATCTAGATGTTTCTTTTCCGCCCATTATTCCACCAATTATTGCAGTCTTTTCCAGGTTACCTTTTTTTGTCTCAAAGGCTTTTATTTTTTTATATGTTTCTCTATCAAATTTTATTTCACCAGAAGCAACTGCTAATCTTTCTGTAATATCTTTACTAGATACGTCAATTACATACGGATTACCTTTTTTATTAATATGATTCATTTTAAAAGTAATTCTCCAATTTTCTTTTCTTTATTTCTAGATTTTAACAAGCTTTCTCCTATTAAAAAATTAAAAATTCCCGTTGAATTAAATTTATTTATATCATCTGAGGTTTTAATGCCACTTTCTGCAATTAAAATAAAATCATATGTTAAATTTTTGTTCAAATTTAAGGAATTATCTAAATTTACTTCTAGACTTTTAAGATTTCTATTATTTATTCCTATCACTGGGTAGTCTAATTTAATTGCTCTTTTTAGTTCTGCTTCATCATGTACTTCTATAATGCAATCTAAATTTAGCTCATTTGCATAATTAATAAAATCAATTGCTTGTTCGTCTGATAATATAGATAAAATCAATAATATACAATCAGCTTGATAAATCTTACTTTCTAAAATTTGGTATTTATCAATAATAAAATCCTTTCTTAATATTGGTAGATTAGTTTTCTTTTTAACAAGAGATAAATGGTCAATATTACCTAAAAAATATTTACTTTCTGTTAAAATAGATAATGCTCCAATACCAGACTTTTGGTATACAATAGCAATATCCTCTGGAATATAATCTGAAATTATTTCACCAGCACTTGGACTTTGTTTTTTTATTTCACCTATTATAAAATTTTTTTTATTTTTTTGTGCTAAAATTAATTTTTCTTTAAACTCACGCTTTTCTAATTTTGGAGATAGTAATTTTTCTAATGTTTTAAAAGAACACCTTCTTTTAGTTTCTTCTAACTCCTTAGATTTATCTTCACAGATTTTTTGTAAAATATTAACCATTAGTTAATGAGTATACAAAATCTTTTGTAATTCCTTCATCTATAACTTTATGAGCAAGACTAAAACCTTCTTTAAGATTTGTAGCTTTTCCACTTAAATATATTGCCGCTCCTGCATTTATTGCAACTATGTTTTGATATGGTTTATTATTTCCATTAATCATGTCCTTAAAGCAATGTGCGTTAAAGTCAGGGCTCCCACCTTTTATATCTTCTATTTTAATATAATTATAACCATAATCTTTAGGATCAAATATAAATTCTGTAATCTTATTATCCTTTAATTCGTTAACAATAGTTTTATCGGAAAGACTTATTTCATCTAAGCCGTCTAAACCATGAACAACCATAGCTCTTTCTGAACCTAATTCTTTAAGGCAATTACAGTGAATAGAAACAAGTTTTTTGGAATAAACTCCCAACAATTGTATTTTAGAATTAGCTGGATTTGTAAGTGGGCCAAGCAAATTAAAAATAGTTCTTGTGCTTAATTTTTTTCTAACATTTATAACATTTTTCATTGCCGAATGATGGTTTTGTGCAAACAAAAAGCAAAAATTTTTTTTGATTAGAGAATTTTCTAGCTCAATTGTATCACTTGTAATTTTAAAACCTATCTTCTCTAACATATCAGCTGATCCAGATTTTGAACTTACTGATCTGTTTCCATGTTTGGCTATTTTTATGCCTGTACTAGCTACTACTAATGCCGCACTTGTTGAAATGTTTAATGTGTCTTTCATATCTCCACCAGTACCACATGTATCAATTGTATTTTCTGGTGAATTTATTTTAAGAGATTTTTTCCTCATTACTTTTGCTGCACCAATAATTTCTTTTTTAGTTTCACCTTTTAATTTTAAGCCGACTAAAATAGATGTAATTTTAATATCATCTAGTTCACCGTTCATAATTTTATTAAATATGAATATACTTTCTTCAATACTTAAATCTTGTTTTTCGAGAATTTTATTAATTATAAAATTTTCATCCATTATTTTGTTAAGTGAATAAAATTTTTTAAAATCACTTTTCCCATATCAGTACCTATACTTTCAGGATGAAATTGCAGACCAAATATTGGTAATTTTTTATGTGCAATACCCATTATAATTTTGTTATTAGTTTCTGCAGTAATTAAAAAATCTTTAGGCATAGTTTTTTTATCAATGATTAAAGAGTGATATCTTGTTGCTTTAAATTTTTTCTTTACGTTTTTAAATATAGAGTGACCAAAATGTTTAATAGTATCAACTTTGCCGTGCATGATCTCTTTAGATTTAATAATTCTACTTCCAAAAGCTTGTCCAATAGTTTGATGCCCTAGACAAATTCCAAGAATAGGAAATTTCTCTGATAATTCTGAAACGAGATCAAGACTTATTCCAGCTTCATTTGGTGTGCATGGTCCAGGAGAAATAACAATTGATTTAGGTTTTAACTTCAATATTTTTTTAATTGAAATTTTATCATTTCTAAAAACTACTACATTTTGATTTAAATCTAATAAGTAATGTTTCACATTATAAGTAAAACTATCATAATTATCTATTAATAAAATCATAAATTAAACTTATAAGAATCTTGAGCTGCAGCCATCAAAGCTCCAGCTTTATTCAAAATTTCTTGATGTTCATTTTTAGGTACTGAGTCATAAACAATTCCCGCACCTGCTTGAATATACAATTTATTATCTTTTACTAGTCCAGTTCTTAAACTGATACAAGTATCCATATCTCCATTAGAATCAAAATAACCCATGCAGCCAGCATAAAAACTTCTATTTAAGTTTTCTAACTCCTCAATAATTTCCATAGCTCTAATTTTTGGCGCTCCAGAAACTGTACCTGCTGGAAATCCAGCCATTAATGCATCCAATGCATCTAAATTTTTATCTATTTTTCCTTCAACATTTGATACTATATGCATTACATGAGAATAATACTCAACAATCATTTTTTCTGTAACAGTTACAGTCCCTTTTTTTGATACTCGACCAACATCATTTCTTCCTAAATCTAGAAGCATTAGATGTTCTGCAAGTTCTTTTTTATCATTTAGTAAATCCTTAGATAAAAACATATCTTCGGAAGAATTTTTACCTCTTTTTCTGGTTCCTGCAATTGGTCTTATAGTAACTTTTTTATCTCTTAATTGAACCATTAATTCAGGACTAGAAGCAACAAGTCCAATTTTATCAAAGTTTAGGTTAACAAGATAAGGAGAAGGGTTTAATCGCCTTAAAGATCTATATAAATCAACTGCAGAAAGACTATATTTGGTTTCAAATCTTTGAGATGTTACAACTTGAAAAATATCACCATCTTTAATGTATTTTTTAGCTTTTTTAACTAAATTATAAAATTCCAATTTTTTAAAATTTGATTTAAAATTTAATTTAGTTATTTTATTTTTTCTTGATGAAGATTTTAAAATACTTTTTTCTAATTTTTTTATAGTTTTTTTAATGAGAATATTAGCTTTTCTATATGCTGATTCTGCTGAAATTTTTCTACTTGGATAACTTATAGTCATTATTGATATGATATCTTTGATATTATCAAAAACTGCTACAATCATTGGTCTTATTAAGGTTGTGTCAGGAATTTTAATATTATCTTTATTTTTAAGTTGTATATTTTCCATAAATTGTATCATTGGATAGCCCAAATAACCTACTAAAGTTGGATACGGCACATTTTTGTCAGAATTTTTAAACTTAGATAAATTAATCAATTCACGTAATGCTTGTAAGGGTTCATTAGTTAAATTGTAGTTATAATTATGTTCTAAATATTTAATTGAAGTTTTTCCTTTTTTAACTTTAAAAATTAAATCAGGATTACAACCAAGAAGAGAATATCTGCCTCTTTTACTACCTCCTTCAACAGATTCTAAAAGAAAAGAATACTTTTCCCCTTTTCTAATTTTTAGAAAACAAGAAAAAGGAGTTTCTATATCTGCAATAAGATTTTTTTTTATTAACTGAGGTTTACCTTTTTTATAATTTGTTATGAATTTTCTTTTATCTATAATCATTTATATTGAGATAAAAGACCATTAATTAATTCTTCATTAAATGAAATATTTTTAGTTTTAATAATCTCATTACCAAAAGCATTTTTAAATTCTGACATCATATTAATATTTTCAAAATTTTCACTTTCGCTAGGAATATTGACATTTTTGACAATTACAAAATAAGTATTTTTTTCATCTGATGAAAATATAATTTTATTTATTTCGGAATTAAATATATTTTTTACTAGTGAACTAGGCATAATATTAGAAACGGATTTAATATCCATTGTTTTAATTTTTACATTAAAATTTGAATTAATATTGTTTAGATTTTTATCGAATTTAGCTTTTTCGAAAAATTCATTTGCCAAATTTAATTTTTTAAATTTAATAAAATCTTCAAGTAATATTTCAAACACTACATCAATATTTTCTTGTTCTGAAGGATATATATTATCAACATTCAAAATAAAGGATACGTTTT
>MDTA01135959.1_pt1 | contig 16864 bp, 12 predicted proteins | sample 811151 | NCBI WGS metagenome assembly MDTA01 (sample SAMN05326648, study PRJNA326480) | marine metagenome | isolation source: seawater | place: Indian Ocean: South | collected 2010 | reverse complement strand
ATTCTATATCTGAATATGATGATAAAATACCATCAGATTTAACTGCAGAAGAGATTTTAATTAGATCTGGAAATATTGGCTCTGTAAGAATAGCTGAAAAAGTAGGTATAGAAAATTATAATGAGTTTTTACAAAATATTGGAATTATGTCTAACTTAGAATTTGATATCCAAGAGGTTGGATCAACACAATTAGGTAGATGGGGGAAGTGTAAACTTGCGACAGTTGCATTTGGCCATGGAATTGCTACTACTTTATTACAACTTTCTAAAGCTTATTCTATTATAAGTAATGGAGGATACGATGTTACACCAACATTGTTAAAAAAAAAAAAATTAAAAAGGAAAAGAATACTCAATGAAAACTTATCAGAAAAAATCAATCCAATTTTAAGAAAAATTGTATCAACAAAAGAGGGGACAGCTGGTTTTGCAAATGTAAAAGGTTATGAAATAGGTGGAAAAACTGGAACCGCGGATCAACCATCAGAGGGTGGCTATTCTAAAAAAAAAGTTAATACATTTGCTTCAGTTTTTCCAACATCAGATCCAAAATTTATATTAGCTGTAATGTTAGATGAGCCAAAAGCAAATAGAGAGTTTGTCTATCATTATAGAGATGATAGATATCCCTACAAAGGAAATTGGAGGAATACAGCAGGATGGACAACTGTTTGGGTTACTGGTCAAATTATTGATAAAATTGGGCCAATTTTAGCCACAAAATATTAAGAGCGTAAATCATGTTACTTAAAGACTATTTTCCAAATTTAAATAAAAAATATCATAAAGTAAGTTTTAAAGGGATAGCTTTTAATTCTAAAGAAATTAAAAAGGGATTTATTTTTTTTGCAATTAAAGGAAATAATACAGATGGAAATTTTTTTATTAAAGATGCCATTAAAAACGGATCGAAAATAATAATTTCAGATAAATTTAAAAATAATTCGTTGAATAATAATATTTTATTTTTAAGAAATAAAAATCCTAGACAACTATTGGCAGATTTTAGCTCAAAGTTATTTGATAAAAAACCAAATAACCTGATAGCCGTTACTGGTACAAATGGAAAATCATCTATTGCAAATTTTTATTATCAAATTCTAAATTTAAATAAAGTTAAAGTAGCATCAATTGGAACATTGGGTGTTAATGGTTTAAAAATAAAGCAAAATATTTCAAATACCACTCTTGATACTATTCAATTAAATAAAATCTTAAAAAAATTAAAAGAAAAGAAAATTGAAAATGTTATTTTGGAAGCTTCAAGTCATGGATTAATTCAAAATAGATTAGATGGATTAAAATTTGATATTGGTATTTTTACAAATCTTACAAGAGACCATTTAGATTATCATAAAACTTTTCAAAATTATTTTAATTCAAAGTTAATATTATTTAAAAAACTATTAAAAAAAAAATCTTATGCCATTTATGACGATGAGTTACAAATTTCATCAGATTTAAATAGAATTACTAAGATAAATAAAATTAAAAAATTAACTATAGGAAATAAAAATTCAAATTTTAAGATAATAGATCATCAATTTTTAAAAAATGAACAAAAAATAAAATTTAAATTTAAAAAAAAAATATATTCTTTTTCAACAAAATTAATTGGTAGAGTTCAAATTAAAAATTTACTGATGGCAATTATTGCTGCTGTAAAAAGTAAAATATCATTAACAAAAATTTTAAAAATTATTGAAAAAATAACACCAGTAAATGGAAGATTAGAAAAAATTGGAGATCTTTATAATAATGGAATTGTTATTCTTGACTATGCACATACCCCAGATGCCTTGGCCACGTGTATAAAAAATGTGAAAGAACAATATAAATTGAGGAAAATAAATCTAGTATTTGGATGTGGAGGCGAGAGAGATAGACCTAAAAGAAAAATAATGGGAGAAATTGCTAACAAATATTGCAACAAAATATATTTAACAGATGACAATCCAAGAGGTGAGGATCCAAGAAGTATAAGAGAGGATATAAAGCGTAATATTTCAAAAAATAAATTACTAGAGATACCTTCTCGAGAAAGGGCAATAAAATCGGCAATTTTGAATATAAAATCAGACGAGATCGTTATTGTAGCTGGAAAAGGGCATGAGATTTATCAAGAATATAATTTTAAAAAATACTTTTCAGATAGAGACAGTGTCAAAAAATTTGTTAAGAGAAAAAACAAAATTTTAAGTAGAAGTTGGAAATCAAATATTATTTCAGAGGTAACAAAAAAAAATATCGAAAAAAAATTCAAAATAAATGAAGCTTCAATAGACTCAAGGAAAATTAAAAAAAATGACATCTTTATCGGCATCAAAGGAAAAAATTTTGATGGTAATAAATTTGTAAATCAAGCTTTTAATAATGGAGCATCAATTTCAATAAGTGAAAATAAATTTAGAAATAAAATGAATAAAAGTATTTGTGTTAAAAATTCTCTCAAAACTTTTACAGAAATTGCTAAATCTATAAGAGTGTCATCAGATATTACATCTGTTGCTATTACTGGTTCTGCAGGTAAAACTTCTTTAAAAGAAATGTTGGGACAAATGATATCTAAATTATGCCCAATATATTATTCAAAAAAATCTTTCAATAATAAATACGGAGTTCCGATATCATTATTTAATATTAATAAGAGAGACAAAATTGGTATTTTCGAAGCTGGAATGGATAAGAGAGGTGAGATTGATTTTCTAACTAAGCAGATAATGCCGAATGTTGGTGTAATCACAAACATTTCATATGCCCATATAAAAAATTTCAGAAATTTGATTGGTATAGCTAATGCTAAATCTGAAATAATAAATAATATCGTTGAAGATGGCTCAATCATTCTAAACGCTGACGATAAGTTCTTTAATTTTTTAAAAGCTAAATCCTTGCGGAAAAAATTAAAAGTAATTTCTTTTGGAATAAAAAATACAGCAAATGTAAAAATGATAAAAATAAAAAAAGGAAAATATAATTCTGTACTTAAAATAAATTATGATAATCAAATATTGAATTTTACAATAAAAAAATACTTAGAAGACCACACGCATAATATTTTGTCAACTTTGGCAATAATCTCGGTCTATTTTGATTTAAATAAATTAGATAAAGCATTTTTTTTTGATTATCAGTTTCCAGAAGGTAGGGGGGATATAAAAACACTTAATTTAAAGAAAAAAAAAATTAACCTTGTTGATGAGAGTTATAATTCAAACCCTTTATCACTAAAATTTGCATTGAACAAATTTAATAATTTAAATACGAAACCATATAGAAAAATAATACTATTAGGAGATATGCTAGAATTAGGTAAATATTCTAAAAAACTCCACATTGAAGCAGCAGGTTTTATTAATAAGACAAAAATTGATAAAGTTTACGTTTTTGGTGATGATGTTACTGAAATATTTAACAAAATTAGACCACAAAAAAAAGGAAAAATATTAAATTCAGAAAATGACATCTTAAATTTTATTAAAAATGATATTAAGAATGGTGAATATTTAATGATCAAAGGCTCAAATTCAACAGGACTAAATAAAATAACCCAAAGATTAAAAAGAGGAAAATTTAATGCTCTATAGTCTATTTTCTAACTTTGTAGAAATTTTTAGTTTTCTAAATGTTTTTAAATATTTAACAGTAAGAACTGGCCTCTCGATGTTCACTTCAATGTTAGTAGTTTTTTTAGTAGGGGGTCCACTTATAAATTATTTTTCTTCAAAACAAATTCATGACCCAATTAGAGAAGATGGTCCAAGTGATCATATAATTAAAAAAATAGGAACTCCCACAATGGGAGGTCTTATGATATTACTTGGTATCTTTTCAGGTGTTCTTTTATGGGGTGATTTTTCAAATCCCTATAATTGGTTTTTACTTTATATCGCTGGATCTTTTGGTTTACTCGGAGCTTATGATGACTTTCAAAAAATTAAAAGAAATAATTCAAATGGCATAAGTTCGAAATTAAAAATTATAATTCAAATTATTTTAGCACTATTTGGAATTTTTATTCTTTATTTTTATAGCGGATCTAATGAGCTCCACAATTTATATTTTCCGTTTTTTAAAAATTTAATAATTAATATTGGATGGTTTTTTATTCCTTTTTACTTATTTGTTTTAGTGGGTTCTTCAAATGCCGTTAATTTAACAGACGGACTGGATGGTTTAGCTACAGTTCCTGTTATATTAGTTGCAGCTTGTTTTGCTTTTATTAGTTATGTAACAGGAAATATTGTTTTTTCCGGGTACTTGCAGATAACTTATATCGAGGGAGTTGGAGAGGCATCGGTTTTCTGTGGGGCAATAATAGGATCTTGTCTTGGTTTCTTATGGTTTAACGCTCCACCAGCCAAAATTTTTATGGGTGATACAGGATCATTAGCTTTAGGAGGATCATTAGGAGCAGTTGGAATTATTACCAAACATGAAATTGTTCTTGCTATAACGGGTGGATTATTTGTCCTTGAAGCAGTTTCAGTAATTGCACAAGTCATATCTTTCAAGCTTACTGGTAAAAGAATATTTAAGATGGCTCCTATTCATCATCATTTCGAGAAAAAAGGTTGGCCAGAATCAACTGTTGTAATTAGATTTTGGATAATATCAATTATCTTGGCAATGATAGGGCTGGCAACATTAAAACTTAGATAATGAATGATAAGCAGATTGATTTAAATAATAAGAAAATTTTAGTTTATGGTTTTGGTAAATCTGGAGTTTCATGTTTTAATTTTTTAAAAAAAAATAATGATTGTAAAATTTTTGATGATAATAAAAAAAATATTCATCCAAAATTTAGACAAAATTTAATAAGCATTCTTAATTTATACAGTACAAGCTTTGACTTAATAGTATTGAGTCCAGGAATTAATATTAAGGATTGTTCAATTTCTAATTATTTGATTAAAAACAAGTCTAAAATTATTACAGATCTCGATATTTTTGAAATTAGCTATCCTAAAATAACTAAAATTACAGTAACAGGCACTAATGGCAAATCTACCACATCCAAATTGCTATATGAAGTTTTGAAAAATAATAATATTGACGTAAGATTAACTGGTAATATTGGATACCCAATATTGATGGAAAAAAAAATTACAAATAATACGATTTTTATAATTGAGGCATCTTCTTATCAATTAGATTACAGCAAGTTTTTCAAGTCAAAATATTCAGTTATACTCAATTTAAGTCCAGATCACTTAGAAAGGCATGGATCATTTAAAAATTATGCTAAGGCAAAATTTAAAATCGTGAAATCACAAAATAAAACAGATTACACATTTATTGATAATAAAAATTATTATATCAACAAATTAATCGATAAGAACAGAATAAAATCAAAAGTTATAAGAGTAAATCATTTAAAATATAAAAAATATTTTAAGAAATTAGAAAATAATTACTTTAATAATTATAGTAATAAAAAAAATCTTAGCTTCGTAATATCTCTTGCTAATATATTAAAAATCAATTTTAAAAAAGTGATAAATACTGCAAATAAATTTAAAGGATTAAATTATAGACAACAGATAATTTATAAATCAAAAAAATTAGTAATTATTAATGATTCAAAATCAACCAGCTTTTCATCTACAGTTCCATTACTTGAAAGTTATAAAAATATATATTGGATTTTAGGAGGACTTGCTAAAAAAGGAGACAAACTTAAATTAAATAAGAAATATTTTTCAAATATTAAGGCATATGCTTACGGCAAAGATAGAAATTTATTAATCAATTCATTGCCATCTTCAACTATTTGTCAAAGTTCATCAACTCTTGAAAAGATTATAAAAAAGTTAAAAGATCAAATTAAAAAGGATAAAAATAAAAAAGTAATAATTTTTAGTCCCTCTGCTGCTTCATTTGATCAATATAAAAATTTTGAAGAAAGAGGATTATATTTTAATAAAAAAATAAAACATATTATTAATTGATAAGAGTATGAATAGATATTTTGATAATTTCTACGATTGGTGGAAGAATATAGATAAATTTCTATTATTTTTAATTTTAGGATTATTTTTGTTAGGTCTTTTTTTTTCATTAGTATCAACATCACTCATAGCTTCAGACAAATTAGATACTAAATCTTATTATTTTTTTTTTAAACATTTGGCTTACATAACATTAGCAATTTCAATTTTGTTAATTTTCTCATTTTTAAACCAAAAAGTTTTAACAAATTTTTCATTGGTTTTATTTTTGATAGCACTTTTAAGTTTGTTTCTAGTTCCTTTTATAGGTATCGAAGTAAAGGGATCAAAAAGATGGTTAGATCTGTTTTTTTTACCTAGATTTCAGCCTATTGAGATAGTTAAACCTTTTTTTATAGTAACTTTATCTTTGATGTTAACTATGCAAAATAGAAGACTTTATTTTAAGTATTTGTTATCTACTTTGTTCCTTTTACCAATATTAATGTTGCTTGTTTATCAGCCAGATATTGGACAAACACTTTTAATATCTATGGTATGGTTGGCCTTAATCTTTGTATCAGGAATAAATATATTTATTTTTTTTATATTCTTTCTACTGGTTGGTTCTGTTGTAGGTTATTTAGTAATATTTATTCCAAAATTCGAATATATAAAAATTAGATTGTTAGCTTTTTTAGACAAAAACTCAGGTAATAATTATCAAGCCGAAAAGGCAAGTGATGCAATTATAAATGGTGGTTTCTTTGGGAAAGGCATTGGAGAAGGTACTTTAAATTCTAGGGTTCCAGAGGCGCATACAGACTACATTGTTTCCGTTATATCAGAAGAGTTTGGTGCGATTATAGTAATTGTTATATTATTTTTGTATCTTATCTTGTCATATAAAGTAATTCAAAAAATTAATATTTTAAATGAAGACCTTTCAAAACTTATTTTGATTGGATGTATTTCTTTAATTTTATTACAAACGTTTATACATGTAGGTGTTAATATAAGAATATTACCAACCACAGGAATGACGCTTCCATTTTTGAGTTATGGTGGTTCCTCAATAGTCAGTATTGCAATGGTATCAGGGATAATTTTAAATTTAACAAAAAGAAAATTAGATTAGTTAAATGAAAAAAATACTTATTACAACAGGTGGATCTGGTGGACATGTAATTCCATCATTAAGTATATATGATGCTTTAAAAGATAATTTTGAGGTAAAAATATCAACTGATTTAAGAGGGACAAAATACATTAATAATAAAAATTATAATTATTTATTAATTGACGTTCCAAATATATTTTCAAACTTTTTATTATTTCCATACAATTTGGTAAAATTTTTAATTTCAATTTTAAAATCTTATCGATACCTTAAAATAAATAATTTTGATGTTTTAATAAGTACTGGTGGATATATGTCATTACCTTCATGCATAGCTTCAAAATTTCTTAATATAAATATTTACATTTTTGAACCTAACTCAGTTTTAGGAAGAGCAAATAAATTGACATTGTATTTTGCAAAAAAAATTATTTGTTATGACAAGAATTTAAAAAATATATCTAAAAAATTCTTAAATAAAATTTATTTAGTAAAACCATTGCTAAGGAAAGAAATTTATAAATACAAAAAAAATGAAAACATAATATTGGAAAAGCAAAAAAAAATATTAATTTTTGCGGGAAGTCAAGGTGCAAAGTTTTTTGATGAATACATTACTAAAATAATTGTAAAATTTTCAAAAAATCAAAATATAAAAGTATTACAGCAAGTATTTGATCAAAAATCAAAAGAAAATATTAAAAAATTTTATTTAAAAAATCATATAGATCATGAATTTTTTGACTTTGACGAAAAAATATTAACAAAAGCTGTTAATTACGATTTAGCCATTACTCGATCTGGAGCCTCTGTAATTTCAGAATTAAGTTATTTAAATATTCCATTTGTAGCAATTCCATTTCCTTATGCTAAAGATAATCACCAATATTATAATGCAGAATTCTATAAAAAAAATAATTGTTGTTGGTTAATTATGCAGAAAGATGTTAATGAAAATAATCTAATAAGTTTATTAAAAAAAATATTTGAAGATAAAAATGAATATTTTTCAAAAAAAAAAAATTTATCTCAACTTACAAGGGAAGATATGTGGGAAAAAAATAAATTTAATCTTATTAAACTTATAAATGAAAATTGATTTAGGAAAAAACGAACTAATACATTTTGTTGGTATTGGTGGGATAGGAATGAGTGGTCTAGCTTTAATTATGAATGGTTTGGGTTATAAAGTACAGGGTAGTGATATCTCCAATAACAAAAGTATTGATAGATTAACTGAAAAAAAAATTAAGGTATTTCTATATCATAAAAAAGAAAATATTAAAAAAACTACTGTCTTAGTTATATCCTCAGCGATTAAAAAAAATAATCCTGAATATATAGAGGCAGTTAAAAAAAATTTACCCATATATACTAGGGGAGACATGTTAGGTCATATAGTATCATTCATGAGAAATGTCGTTGTAACTGGTTCACACGGCAAAACAACAACAACATCATTAGTATCTAATATTTTTTCAACAGGTAAATTAGACCCAACCATAATTAACGGAGGTGTATTAAATTCTTTTGGAAATTCTGCAAGACTAGGAAAAAGTAATTGGTGTGTTACAGAATCTGATGAGTCGGATGGAAGTTTCTTAAAAATACCATTTACATATTCAATCGTGACCAATTTAGACTCAGAACATTTAGATTTTTATAAAAATATTAATAATCTTAAAAAAAGTTTCTCAAAATTTATTGAAAAAATACCATCTGTAGGTAAAGGTTTTGTGTGTTGTGATGATTATAACCTCAAAAATATAATTAAAAAAACAAAAAACAAAAACTTTTATACTTACGGTCGAGAAAACAAATCAAATTTTCAAATTATAAATATTAAACAAAATTCAAATTTTTCTAAATTTGATATTAAAATTAATATTCCAAGTAAAATAAAAGTAATAAGAAATATTAAGATTCCAATGATTGGAATTCATAATATAAGAAATGCTACTGCCGCAGTTGCATTATCATTTACAATTGGATTACCTGAAAAATATATTAAGTTTGGATTACAAAATTTTAAAGGTGTTCAAAGAAGGTTTTCGCATTTATTTAATTATAATAAAGTAAGTTTTTATGATGATTACGCCCATCATCCAACTGAAATAAGTTCTGTATTAGGTGGGGTTAAAGAAGTTTATAAAAATAAAGAGATTGTTTGCGTATTTCAACCCCACAGAATTTCAAGAGTAATTAATTTAAAAAATGAATTTTCAAAATGTTTTAAAATGGCTGATACAGTTTTATTGTGTCCTATTTATACTGCTAATGAAAAATTGAAACTAAATTTTACATATGACTCCTTTGCAAAATTAATAATAAAAAATTCAAAAGTTAAGTTAATAAAGATTGAAAATGAGACTCAATTAAAAAGCTTTATTAAGCAGAATTCATTTGGTGAAAAAATCTATATAGGCATGGGAGCTGGCTCAATATCGAATTGGATGAAAAATTTAAAAAATATTTTTAAATGAATATTAAGGATTTAAAAAAGTCAGTTTTATCAATAGATGGTGAAACATTTTTTGATCTGAGTATAAAAAAACTAAACTGGTTCAATATCGGAGGAAAAACAAAAATTTTTTTTAAACCAAATTCACTAAAAGGTTTAATAGATTATCTAAAAATATATGCTGCACGTGGTAAGGTATTTATTTTAGGAAATGGATCGAATGTATTATTTGATGATAAAACTTATCAAGGTACAATTATCAAATTAGGTAAAAATTTCTCTAATATTACTTTGCTTGATAAACAAACAATTATAGCAGGAACTGCCGCTTCACAAAAAAAAGTATCTGAATTTGCCAAAAATAATAATATTTCAGGTTTAGAATTTATGTCATGTATACCAGGATCTATTGGAGGCGGTATAAGAATGAACTCAGGATGTTTTAATAAAGAATTTAAAGATGTTCTTATCTCAATTCAATTGGTAGATTTTGAAGGAAATGTAAAAAGTATACCCAAACATAAAATTAAATTTAATTATAGATCAATTGATTTACCTAAAGATCTAATATTTTTAAGTGCAACATTTAAAGGTAGGGAAAAAAATAATTTAGAAATAGAAAAAAAAATAAATGAACTGATCAAAAAAAAAGAAATTGCACAACCTTCTAAAATAAAAACAAGTGGCAGTACATTTAAAAACCCAATTAATCAAACTGATAAAAAAGTTTGGCAATTAATTAAATCTAGTGTTCCTAATGATGTAAGTTATGGAGATGCATATATTTCAAAAAAACATGCAAATTTTTTTGTTAATAAAAAAGATGCAAAATCTGATGACATGAAATCACTTATTAAATTTGTAAAAAATCAAGTTCAAAATAAGACAGGGATTAAATTAGAACTAGAAATTGTAGAAGTTGAATAATGAATAAAATACTAATTCTAGCCGGTGGATACTCTAAAGAGAGAGACATTAGTTTAATAACAGCAAAAAGTGTAATTAAAGAGCTAAAAAAAAATAAAAAATATAATATTTTGTTAACAGATCCAGATGGTAAATTTGTCAAAAAATTAAGAAAATTTAATCCAGATTTAGTTTTAAACCTTTTACATGGAAGGTATGGAGAAGATGGTTATATTCAGACAATTTTAGAGTCTGAAAAAGTAAAATATACTCATTCTGGTGTCATAGCATCATCAATTGCAATTGATAAAGAAATATCAAAAAAAATATTTATAAAAAACAAAATATTAACTCCACCATATCTAAAGTTTTCTTTTATAAAAAATTACAATTTTAAAAATTTAATAAAAAAAATTGATAAAAAGCTAAAATTTCCAGTAGTTTTAAAGCCAATAAATGAAGGCTCAAGTGTAGGAGTTTATATTTCTGGCAAAAAAAAATTAAAAAAAAATTTATCAAAATTATTAGAGTATAAAGAAATTTTGATTGAGAAATATATACCTGGTAGAGAAATTCAAGCAGCTATTCTTAGAGATAAAAAATTAGGTATTATAGAATTAAAACCAAAAAGGAAATTTTATGACTATAAAGCGAAGTATACTGCTAGTGCAAAAACAGAGCATATCATTCCAGTTAATTTGAGTACAAAAAATTTTAAAAAGGTCAATTCAATAGCTATGAAAGCCCATAAATTGTTAAAATGCAGAGGAGTTTCAAGATCTGATTTTAAATTTTATAATAATAAATTCTATCTATTGGAATTAAATACACAGCCAGGTATGACATCCCTGTCCCTTGTCCCAGAAATTGCAAAATATAATAATATTAGTTTTATTCAACTTATAGAAGAAATAATGAAAGATGCATCCCTCAATAAGTAAACATAAATTATACCTATATTTATTATTTTTTATTTTCTTAACCTCTATATTAAATTTTCAATTATTTGAAGACTTGAGAAATAAATTTAATTTAAAGGAAATCAATGTCGAAGGGCTCTCAGGTTATGAAAAAAAAATAGTTAAGTTAGAATTAAACAAATTACAAAACACAAATATTTTTATATTAAGTAATAATAAAGTTTTAGATGAGTTAAATAAATTTAGATTTTTAGAGAATATATACGTAAAAAAAATAATACCATCTTCATTAAATGTGAATTTATCTAAAACATCAATTCTTGGAAAAACAATTATTGATGGAGAAAATTTTTATGTAGGAAAAAATGGAAATTTTATAAATTTCAATCAATTGAAAACAAAAAAACAAATTCCTAATATCTTTGGAAAATTTAAAATTAAGGATTTTATAGCTTTAAATAAACTTTTGATTAATAATCAAATAGAAATTGCTAAGATTGAAAATTATTATTATTACAAAAATAAAAGATGGGATTTGTTTTTTTCCAATGGTCTAGTATTGAAACTTCCTTCTGAAAATATAGATCAGGCTGTTAAAATTTATAAAAAATTATTAGAAAATGATAACTTAATAAATATAAAAATCGTTGATTTAAGAGCCTATAATCAGATCATACTGACAAACTAAATGAGTAATTTTGAGTCTATAATAGATTTTGGATCTAAAAGTTTAAGATTAGGTATATTTGATAAATCATCTAAATGTATTCATTTATCAAAAATTAACTTAAATAATCCTTTAGAAAAAAAGAGTTCAGATGAATCTTTAAATAAATTAATAAGAGATGCAGAAAAAAAATTATCAACACACTTGGTTGATACAAATGTACTTTATGACTCTCCAAATTTCAAATTTATTGATCTTGCAATTAAAAAATCTTTTGATCAGCCAACTTCAACTAAGTTGCAATATAAAAGTCTGGTAGATGAAGCAAACTATATTATTTCTGAAAATTATTTTAAAGATCAAGTCATACATATAATTTTAAGTCAAATAACTGTTGATAATGGTAAAAAAATAAATGACACTTCTGACAACACTAAAATTAAATCTTTAATTTTAGAAATAAAATTTATCTGCCTAGAAAAATCTTTAGTTAATGAAATTATACAAAAATTCAAAAAAAATAATTTAAATATATTAAACCTATACTGTTCGAGTTATGTAAAATCAAATTTTTTTAAAGAAAGTCTAGAGAAAAAAAAGAATTTTATATTTTTAGATGTTGGTTTCCAGAGAACAAGTGCTTTATTTTTTTATAATAACAAATTTCTTTTTTTAAATACTATACCTATTGGAGGCAATAATATTACTAAAGATATCTCAAAAATTCTAAAATTAAATATTGATTATTCAGAAGATTTAAAAATTAAATTTAGCAGCAGGGAGAACGAGATTCATTTAAATAAAAAATTTCAAAATGAGATTAATCTATACAAAGAGATAAGTGCAAAAAATATTTCAACAAAATTATTAAAACAAATAATTGAGGCTAGAGTAAATGAAATTATAGATTTAGCAGTAATTAATAATATTTATTTTGAAAAAATAAAATTTCCAGAAAAACCATCTATAATATTTATTGGTAATGGATCTAAATTAATCTCTAGTATTTTTAATTCTCAGTCAAAAAATTCGTTTTCAGAACTAATATTTCTTGAAGATAATGATACTCAGATTTGTAGAGCAGGAATGCATTATGACAAAAGTGATGAAAGATTTCTCATATCTTCAAAAAAAAAGGCCAAAAAAAAAGGGTTTTTTGAGAACTTTTTTAATCTTTTTTCTAGATGACTGTATTTTCTTGTAATAATACTTGAATATTAAATTTTTCAGCGTTTTTGTATATTTCAGAAATGTCGATTTTAACTCAGTCAACAATTGCAAATAAAGTATCATTATCTGGTGTTGGAATTCATACTGGTAAACACGTAAACCTTAATATTTTACCATCATCACCTAATACTGGAATAATTTTTAAAAGAATTGATATAAAAAATAATAATATAGTTATTCCCAATTTTGCAAATGTATCAGAGGCAACACTTTGCACAACAATATCAAATCAATATGGAGTAGAAGTTTCAACTATTGAACATCTTATGGCAGCTTTTATTGGTCTAGGAATAGATAATGCAATTGTTGAAATAGATTCAAAAGAAGTTCCAATACTTGATGGCTCTGCAAAAGAATTTGTAAAAATTTTGAAAGAAACTGGTTTAAAAAAGAGTGATGTGCCTATTAAATTAATAAAAGTAAACAATTTTATTGAGTTAAATGAAGGAAATAAATATATTTCATTAGAAAAATCAAATACTACTTTAGAAATAGAATTTGAAATTAACTTTAAAAATCAAATAATCAAAAGTCAAAAAAATAAAATTAATGTTTTTGAGGATAATCTAGAAGATATATTTTGTTCTAGAACATTTTGCCTATATGAAGATATTGAGAATTTAAAGAAATTAGGTTTAGGAAAAGGTGGGTCTCTAGAAAATGCGATAGTTGTAAAAGACAATAAAATTTTAAATGATGAAGGCTTGAGAAATAATAATGAATTTGTAAATCATAAAATTCTAGATTGTATGGGTGATCTTTATTTGGTTGGTTATAGATTAATAGGATCTCTCAAATGTAAACACGGTGGTCATAGTTTAACTAATAAAATATTAAGAAAATTATTTAGTGATACAAGAAATTATTCTCTAATAGAAATTAAAGGAAAAAATCTTCCGTATTCATTAATAAATAATAGCTACAATTTAAAATCTATCGCTTAAAAATTAGAATTTTAAAATTATTCTGATAAAATTCATTAATGAAATTTTATAATATTTTATTATTTGTTTTTATAACTTTATTTTTAATTTCTTGTTCAGAAAAGAAGGAAAAAGTCTCATTGATTAAAGAAGATAATTTAGAAATGCAAATGATAGAGGCTTATAATGAGGGCTTAAAAGAATTTGAAAAAGGGGATGTTTTTTTTGCTGCTAAAAAATTTAATGAGGTTGAGCTTTTGTATCCTCAATCAATCTGGGCTCCAAGATCGACATTGATGGCTGCTTATGTCTATTATTCTCAATTATACTTTACAGACGCAATTTATGAATTAGAGAGGTTTTTAGATAAATATAAGAATCATCCAAATACAGATTATGCTTATTATTTATTGGCAATTTGTCATTACAACCAAATTGTAGATGAGAAAAAAGACTTGGGTGAAATAATAAAAGCTAAAAATTATTTTAATTTGTTAATTAAGGAATTTCCAAACACTGACTTTGCAGAGGATGCACAATTTAAAATAGAGTTGATACATGAAATACTTGCTTATAAAGAACTATATTTAGCAAATTATTATTTAGATAGAGAAAAATGGATACCAGCTATGAACAGGTATAAGAAAATAGTAAACGAATATGATACAACGATTTTTATTGAAGAAGCTTTGTATAGACTTGTAGAATTAAACTACAAACTTGGTTTATTAGATGAAGCTAAAAAATATACGGCGTTACTTGGTTATAATTATCAATCAAGTGACTGGTATGAGCGTTCTTACAAAATTTTGAACTCAAAATATAAAAAATCTGAAATAAAACCAGATTTAAATAAGCAAAAATCTTTACTTAAAAAATTTAAAGAATTATTTCAATAATAAAAATGAATAAAATTGAAATAAGTAAGAAATATAAGAGGAAAATCAATGAACTCAAAAAACATAATAAGCTATATTTTGAACTAAGTTCACCACAAATTTCTGATACTCAATATGATCAAATTAAAAAGGAGATAATTGATTTAGAAAAAAAATATACTTTTTTAAAAAATGCTTCATCTCCAACTATTTCATTAGGTTATACACCGTCAAAAATTTTTGAGAAATCTAATCATAGAGTTAAAATGTTATCACTATCAAATGCATTTAACAAAGAGGACTTGGAAAATTTTGAAAAAAAAATATTTAATTATTTAAATCAAAAAACTGAAGTTGAATATAGCGTTGAGCCGAAGATAGATGGTATTTCAGCATCATTGACTTATAAAAATGGCATTCTTGTTTTGGGAACATCAAGAGGAGATGGTACTACTGGTGAAGTAATAACTGAAAATTTAAAAACTATTGATGATATTCCACAAAAAATAATCAACAAAGATTTCCCAAAAGATATTGATATAAGAGGGGAAGTATTTATAACAAAAAAAAATTTTAATGGATTAAAAAATAATTTTGCAAATCCAAGAAATGCAGCGTCAGGATCACTTAGACAAAAAAACCCAGATGAGACAAAAAAAATTCCTTTAAACTTTGTAGCTTATACCTTTGGTCACTTTGAAAATAAAACTCTAAAAAAACAGTCTGATTTTTTAAATTCATTAAAAAAATGGGGATTTAAAACCAGCGAACATAATAAAGTTTTAAAAAACACCAATGAGTTAGAAGATTTTCACAAAAAATTTGAAAAAGATCGATTTGATTTAGATTATGATGTTGATGGTTTAGTTTATAAAATTAATAATCTATTACTTCAGAAAAGATTAGGTTTTACTGCTAATTCTCCAAGATGGGCTATAGCTCACAAATTTTCAGCAGATAGCGCATATTCTCAAATTAAAGATATTAATATTCAGGTCGGTAGAACTGGGGCATTAACTCCTGTAGCAAGAATAAAACCTGTAAATATTGGAGGTGTAGTAGTTTCTAATGCAACTTTGCATAATGAGGATGAGATTATAAGAAAAGATATAAGGGTTGGCGATACTGTAAAGATAGAAAGGGCAGGAGATGTAATACCACATGTTATGCAAGTTGATTTAAAAAAAAGAGATAAAAAATCAAAAAAATTTGTATTTCCAAATACTTGTCCTTCATGTGGTTCTGAAACTATTAAGGAATTTAACAAAACAACAAAAAAGTATGATGCCGTAAGAAGGTGTACAAATGAGGGATTTGAATGTGAAAAAATTGCAATTGAAAAAATAAAGCACTTTATATCTAAGGAAGCAATGAATATTGATGGGCTAGGTAAAAAAGTTATAGAAAATTTTTGGGAACTTAATTTAATAAGATTTCCTCAAGATTTATATAAATTAGATTACAATAAAATTTCTAATTTAGAGGGTTGGGGAGATCTTTCAATTTCAAACCTTAAATACTCAATTAATCAGTCAAAAAAAGTTTCCTTGGATAGGTTTTTATATGCTATTGGAATCAGACATATTGGAATTGAAAATGCAAAATATTTAGCCGAATACACTAATTCAATAGGAAATTTTTTAAAATTGATAAATAAAAAAAAATTAAATGAATTTTTGAATATTGATGGAATTGGAGATACCCAAATAAATTCATTAAAAAAATTTTTTAATAATAAATCTAATTATAGAACAATAGAAAAGTTATCTTCAATATTGGATATCTCAGACTTTAAACTAAAAAAAGATGGTAAACTATTAAACT
>MDTA01116303.1_pt1 | contig 16867 bp, 18 predicted proteins | sample 811151 | NCBI WGS metagenome assembly MDTA01 (sample SAMN05326648, study PRJNA326480) | marine metagenome | isolation source: seawater | place: Indian Ocean: South | collected 2010 | reverse complement strand
TTAATAGTGAATGCTGTAATAATTTTTGTTTGGTATTTATTCTTAATAAACTTGGTTCTTTCAGGACTACAATCATAAAGTTGATAATAGTCAAATTTAAAATGTTTTAATTTTTCTAAAATCTTGTTATCAGGATTTACTAAAACTGAAACAAACATACTTTTTTTTCTATTAATATTCAGTAAATCTTTAAGTTTTTCTGTATCTACATATCTTTTACTTTTTTTATAATTACATATAAAACCAATAAAAGAAGGTGGATAATAGTGATTAACAATAAAATTTAGAGTGTTATGATCTGAGATACCACAGATTTTACAACCTTTTATCATTGATTTAAATGATCAATTAAATTTTTAATATTCTTTTTAATATTCCCTTTTGTTATTGGCCTTCCTATTACGAGCCAATCACTGCCTTTTTTATATGCCTGCACAGGCGAAAGTGTTCTTATTTGATCATAATTTTTTGAATTAAATCTTATCCCCGGGGTAATGATTTCTTTTTTAAAAATTTTTTTTACTGAAGTAACTTCTTGTGCACTACAAACTAAAGCATCTAACTTAGCTTTTTTTGCTAATTTAGCCTGATGAAGAACTAAATTTTTCATTTTTTTGTCAAAACCTATTTCTTTTAATGCACGATTATCAATTGAGGTTAAAATTGTAACTCCTACAAGTTTAGTTTTACCAGAAATTTTTTTACAGGCTTTTAAGGCCTTTAGACCTGAGCTAATATGTATTGTTAAATAATCAACTTTTAAATCTTTAATTGATTTTATTGTAGCAACGCAAGTGTTAGGAATGTCGTTTAATTTCAAATCTGCGAAAATAGTTTTATTCTTTAATTTGGAAACAAATTTCCTTCCATTTTTTGAGTTTAAAAATTCAAGCCCAAACTTATATCCTATCTTTAATTTCGAATTTTTTGTTTTCTGAATAATTTCTTTTATTTTTGAAATTTTAGAACTATCACAAGCTACAAATATTTTATTTTTTTTCATTATTTATTTTTTTAAACAAATCTTTAGACATTTTCCATTTTATTGTTTTTTTTTTTGGAACATTAATCTTGGTCCCAGTCTTTGGATTTCTTCTTATTGACTCTTTTTGTATATTTGACGAAAAAACACCAAAACCTCTTAATTCAACTCTTTCACCTCTCTTAATTGATTGCTTAATTTCTTTGAGGATAATATCTATGAATTTCTCTAAATCTTTTTTGAGAAAATTTGGGTAGTTTTTTGAAAGTTGATTTAGGAGCTTTGATTTTACAATTGCCAATTTAAATTTCTAAATTAATCCTGCTTTTTATCTTTCTTTTTCAAATCCTCTGATAAAGATGAGAAAGGGAGATTCTTTCCTGATCCTTCAGTTCCGTATTTTTCTAAAGCCAGTTTTTTATCTATTTCTTCAAGCAATTTAATACTTAAAGAAGCTTTTCTTTTTTTCAAATCAAGTTCAGCTATTGCACAATCTATTCTTTCGCCTCCCGTAAATCTTGAAGGTCTTGCGTCAGCTGCATTTATGGCAATTTGAGATTTTTTGATTTGGAAATCCATATCGCAACCTTCTGGTCTGACTATTAAACCTTTATTATCGGTAGAAATAATTTTTACTGTTATTGTTTGATTAATTTTTTTGTCATTAAACCAACTAAAAGGATCAGTTTTAGTTTGTCTATAACCAACCCTGATCTTTTGTTCAGAGGTTTTGATCTCTAGAACCTTTACCTTAATTTTATCACCTTTTTTGTATTTAGTTAATTCTTCCTCTCCATTGTTAAGATATGTGAGGTCATTGCAATGTAGAAATAAATCAATATCTAAGTCCTCTGTCTTTACAAATAATGAATACTCGTTTTTATTTACAACCTCAGTATCAATAATAGTATCTATTGGATATTTTTTCTCAAAAGTTTCATATGGATTTTCTTTTGTCAGTCTGTGTGATATCGCAACTCTTCGTTTATCTTTATCAATTTCTGTAATCACACAATCTATTTCATCTCCAACTTTGAACATTTTTTTTGCTGAAGCATTTTTTTTTGTCCAGCTGAGCTCACTACTGTGGAGAAGGGTTGTAAGTCCTGGTTCTAATTCTGCAAATGCTCCAAAGTCCATTATCTTTATAATTTTTACTTTATATGTTTTGTTTAGTTCATAGTTATCAATGTGCTCGAAAGGGTCCGGTGACAATTGTTTGACACTGCAACCTACTTGTAATTTTTCTTTGTCTACAGAAATTACTTTAAGATCATGTTTTTCACCAATATTGAATACTTCATCTGGGTGGTTTACTCTTGAATACGAAATTTCTTGAAGATGCACTAGTACATCCAATTCTCCATTAACATTAAAAAAACATCCAAATGTGCTATAACCTTTAACCTCAGCATTTTTAATAATATCTCCAACTTTATACTTTTCAATTATTTTCGCTTTGTCTTCTTTTTTAAAAGAAGAGATTATTTCTCTTCTTGAAACACAAGCGTTTCCTCTCACTTTATCTAACTTGATCAATGCAAATTTTTGTGGCTCATTCATTAAATGACTTATGTCTCTCAAAGGTTTATCGCTGATTTGACTACCAGGTAAAAACATCAAAGAACCTGTATCAATATGTTCAACTATACAACCACCTTTACATTTTGATGTTATTTTTCCCATTATAGGTTCATTATTTTCATATGCTTGAACTAGTTTATCCCAACCTTTAATTTTTTTAGCCTTACTCGCTGAAACAACAACTTCTCCGTTTTTATCCTCTATTTTTTCTAAAAGAACTGGAATTTTTTCACCTACTTTTATTTTTTCTGATAAACCCATGGTCTTTAGTTCGTTAATATCTAACACTGGCTCACTTTTTAAACCTTCTACAAAAAGGAAAACAAATTTTTCAGTGACTTTATTGATGACACCTTCTATAACTTTTCCTTCTTCGATACTTATTTTTGATAATTGACTGTTAAGTAGTTTTTCAAACTCTTTTGAGGCTGGGTTTGATAGGTCTTTATAAATTTCCATTAATGTTTAGTTCACTGTATTAAATTTTTTTAAAGTTCGAACTTGTAAATAAATTTAGCCTTATAATCAATACTGAATTTTAAATTTTTATAATTATAAATCGCTATTTTAAAGGGTTTTTTTACCAATCTATAAATAATGGCAAAAAAAAATTTAATATCAATTAATCTTTGCTCCAACATCTTTTATCTTTTTTAAAAAGGAGGGAAATGATGTGTTAATGGATTTTTTGTCAAATATCTCCCATTTACCACCAAAAATAAGAGCAGCAATAACGCTTGTCATAAAAACTCTATGATCCTTTAAATAGTTTTTAATAATAATTTTTTTTTTAATTTTAAGATTTGGATTACCATAAATTTTTATACTATCTGCTTTAAGAATAGTCTTGATACCCATCATATTTAAAATTTTTGAGCCCCATATTAGTCTTGGACTCTCTTTTTGATTTAATTCTGACAAATTTTTAAATGAAGAGATTCCTTTAGCTTTTGCGGCAACTAAAAAAATTAATAAAAACTCATCAATTGCTGAGCTATTAAATTTAGTTGGACAATTTATAGCTTTTATTTTTGTAGCGCTTTTAACGTACAAATCACAAATTTTTTCTCCTTTATATAATTTAACATTATTTAGTTTTATTTTTACACCCATCATTTTTAAAATATTTAATATTCCAATTCTTGTTGGATTTACATTTACATTTTTTAATTTGATTTCAGAATTTTTTGTCAAAGCAGCTAAAATAATAAAAAATGAACTAGAGCTTATATCAGCAGGAATTTTGTAATTTAGTGGTTTAATTTTTTTTTTACCCTTAATCTTAATAATATCATATTTTTTACCTTTTATAATCTTTATAGGTAAACTTAAATATTTAAAAAGTAATTCTGTGTGATTTCGAGATTTTTTAGCTTTGATAATAGTAGATCCCTTAGTATTTAAGGCGGCCAACATAACACTACTTTTACATTGAGCTGAACCTTTGTCTTCATAATATTTAATTGGTTTGGGATTATTTGTTCCAGTAATTGTTATAGGAAGACGTCCTGCATTAGTTTTAAACTTCGCTCCAAATTTTTCAAGTGGTCTTGTAATTCTTAGAAAATCTCTTTTTGATAAACTATTGTCGCCTGACATTTTAATTTTTGATCTTGTATGCACTAATAGACCCATTAATAATCTTCCTAAAGTCCCAGAGTTGCCAGCATCTAATTGAATTTTTTTTTTTAATTTAAAACTATTCAAGCCCTTACTTCTAATTTCACAAAATTTTTTTGTTGATTTTATTTTTATACCAAGTTTTTTTAAACATTTTAAAGTATTCATAACATCTTCAGAATTTAATAAATTATAAGATCTAGATTTTCCACTTGCTTGAGAGGCTAGTAAGGCCCATCTAATTGAAATACTTTTATCTCCTTCAATAGATAATGATTTTTTAAATGGTTTTAAAGTTTTAGAAATTTTTATAGTGTTGCTCATCTAACTAGCTTATTTTAAAAGATTCTCCAAAATAAGCATTTCTAGCATCTATGTTTTGTATAAGACTTGTTGGAGTACCATGGGCTACTACTTTCCCATTGTGAATAATTGCTGCAGTATCTACGCAAGCTAATAAGTCTCGAGCTTGATGATCGCACAATATAATGGATATTTGATTTGAACTTTGTAAGTTCACAATTATTTCTTGTAGAGTTTTTATAGTCATTACATCTAGTGCAGCAAATGGTTCATCAAGAAGAAGAATTTTAGGACTTGAAATTAGCGCTATCGCAATTACCAGTTTTTTCTTTTGCCCTCCTGACAGGAGTTCTGCTTTAATATCCCTTATAGAGTCAAGTTCAAATTTAGAAATTAATAGATCAATTTTTTCATTTCTGTAGCTTTGATTATCAATTGTTATTTCTGCAATTGCCTTTAAATTTTCATAAACAGTTAAATCATGAAAAAAACCCCCATGTTGAGGCACAAAGCCTATTTTATATCTTAGTGTTCTTTGAAAAATTGGATATTTATTAACAATTTCAGAATTTATTATGATGGATCCAAAGTCAGGGGTTAATAATCCAGTAATTAAATTAAAAATTGTAGATTTACCAACACCATTTGGACCTAATAAACCAAGAATTTGACCGTTGCTCAACTCTAAATTTAAGTTATCTAAAATAGACTTTCTACCAAATTTTAGAGATATTTTTTCTAATTTTAAAATTGATTTTTTCTTTTTGAAAGATTTGATACGAAATTTTTTTATATTTGACATATTTATTCTTTTGTTATCACCTCAACTTTATCTTTCGGACTATTCATAAATATTTCTGCACTTTTAGATATTAAATTTATTACCACATTATCAGTAATTAGAACACCTTGAGGACCTTCATAGACTACATTTTCAGTTATTGTAGCAATATTATCAATAAAATTTAAATTTAATTTGTTAGAATAAGCAACATTCTCGAGGTAATTGATTTTTACATTTTCACTAAAATCTGTGTTATATGTTTCATTATTAAAAACAGCAAAATCCGATGTAATTTTAAGCTCAGTACCATTTTTGTCTATAAACACTGCATTCACTTTTTGCATAAATACCACTTCAACTCCATTTTCATATGTAAGTTCACTTAACTCTGCTGATATATTATATTTGCTGTTATCATTTAATTGAACGTTATAAATTAAGTTTTGAATTAAATTATTTTTCGTTTCCCCAGATATTTCACCAGCGGTTTTTTTCGAGGTCTCCTCAGTTTTATCACTTGGATTTAAGTAATAATTATATGATAAATATCCTATTAAAATAGTTATCAAAATTAGTATTAATTGAAGATTTCTCTTTTTCAATAAATTAGCTCAAATTTTTAATTAAATTATGTATATGCAAAACACCGATTGTTTTTCTTTTATTATCATTTTTATAAACACACATATTGGTAATCCGTTTTTTGTTCATAAGACTCAAAACTTCAGAGGCTAAAATATTTTCGTCTACTTTAAATGGATTTTTTGTCATAAAAGATTTTATTTTAAGATTTTCAATTTTCCTTTTTTTTTGCATTAATCTTTTAAGGTCTCCATCAGTAAAAATACCTGTTGTGAGACCTTTGTTATTTGTTACGACAAGAAAACCTAAACGTTTTAAATTTATAATTTTAATTGCATTTCTCATGTTTTGATTCTCATTTATAAAAGGGATCTTTTTTTTTGTAAGCATCAAATCACCCGCCGTTTTAAGTTTTTTCCCTAAATTTCCAGATGGGTGAAATTTTTTAAAATCTAATTTACCAAATTTTTTTTTTTCCATTAGCGCTATCGCTAGCGCATCTCCTATGGATAGTTGAATAGTCGTGCTCGAAGTAGGCACAATGCCAAAGCCAGATTCTAACACCTCAGGTATAAATAATTTTATATTTGATGATTTATACAAAATAGAATTTTTATTTGAAACAATTCCAATCAAAAAAATTTTATTTAATTTTGCATATTTGATTATATTGTCCAATTCAGAAGTGTTCCCTGAATAACTTATTAAAATCAAAATATCTTTTTCACTTATTTTTCCCAAATCACCATGTGAGCAATCGTTTGCAGAAATTGAAAATGAAGGAGTGCCCACAGACGAGAGTGTTGCAGATATTTTTGAAGCAATTATTCCACTCTTACCAACCCCACACACAATTACTTTTGATTTACACTTTAAAATTGATTTTACTGCTTCTGTAAAAGAGTTGTTTATTGAGTATTTAAGTTTTTTTAAAGCTTTGATCTGTAAATCAATTACATTTTTACCAATTTCATTAATTTCATTTTTCATTTTTAATGGGACCAAATATCATCGTTAAACAAAGCTAGATCAAGTTCTACTCTTGTTTTTAAAAATTTTAAACAGTCTTTATATAAATCTAACCTATTTTCTCTTACTAAAATTTTGTTAAGTTCATCATGTATTTTATGAAGATAGATTACATCATTTGCACAATATTTTAATTGTGCAGGCGTTAGCTCTCCTCCAAAATCAGAATTTTGAAATTGTTTGCTTATATCAACATTTATGAATTCTTTTATAAGATTTTTTAATGAATGATTGTCAGTGTAAGACCTTGACAGCTTAGAGGCTATTTTTGTGTCTAAAATATTATTTGTATCTGTTTTTAAATAATGTTTAATATGTGCTAAATCTGCTCTCCCATAATGGAAAATTTTGGTAATTTTTTTGTCTTCTAAAATTTTAACTAAATTTGGAGCATTGTAGCTTGATCTATCTAATTGAACAATATGGGCATCGAAATTGCCTGAGGAGACTTGAATTAGACAAAGTGGATCTCTTCTTACATTTAGGCCCATGAATTCTCCATCAACAGCTATTACATTGCCTAACATTAAATCATCTGGTAAATCATTTTTGTGAAGTTTAATATCTATATTCATTTTTAAACATATATATATGAAAGCAAAAAATTGTCTAATTTTTGGTGGAAGTGGTCAAATTGGCAAACATCTGATAAGAAAGTTAACCCAAAATAACCTAAGAGTTACAGTGGTTACCAGAAATATTCATCAAAAGGGGTATCAAATTAAAACTCAAGGTAATGCTGGATACATCGAAATTGTAGAATCAAACATTTTTGATGAAAAAAAAATACAGCCGCTATTTGAAAAAGCAGATATTTGTATAAATCTTGTTGGCATTCTTTATGAAAAGAAAAAATTTAATACATTTGAAAATATTCACTCTCTATTTCCAACTTTATTATCTAAACTATGTAAAAAATATAAATTAAAACATTTTATTCATATATCTGCTCTTGGAATTACTGATGCTACCGACTCCCTTTATGCTCAAAGTAAGTTAAGAGGTGATAAAAATATTCTAGCAAACTTTCCTTTGGCAACAATCTTAAGACCATCAATAGTTTATTCTGTTGAAGATAATTTTACAACAAACTTTATGACTTTATTAAATCGTTTACCAATTTTTCCATTGTATTACTCTGGTCAAACTAAATTCATGCCAATCCATTGCTCTGATTTAGTTGATTTAATTTACTACATTATTACAAAGGATATTTATTCTCAAATTATTGAATGTGTTGGACCAGAAACAATATCTTTTAAAGAAATTTTACAAAGACTATTAAATTTAATTGATAAAAGAAGAATTTTGATTCCATTTCCTCTTCCAATTGCAAGTCTTACTGCAAAGGTTTTTCAGTTATTCCCTAATCCATTACTTACAGAAGACCAATTACGACTTCTAAAGTATGACAATGTTCTATCAAAAAAATATAAATCAAACTTTGATTTGGGTGTGCCAAGTGTAAGATATTTTGACAAAGAAGTAGAAAAATATTGTTATATGTGGAGAGTGGGCGGGCAATTCTCAGTTAAAAATGGAAAAAATAAATAAGCAATCAAATTTTATTAATTACGCTGACTGAATTTTTTTTTCTATAAATTCAGAATCTTCCTCTTTTTTTGTTCCCTCTTCTTTTTTACCTTTTGGTTGATAAGCATATAAAAGATGTAATTTACAATATGAAAAATCTTTAAGAGATGTTCTGCCACAAAAATAAAATGATTCTTCATCTGGATGTCCAATTGGCCATTTACATGAATTGTCATCTAACTCCTCTAGCTGTTTTGGATTTTCAGGTTCAAAATCTTTTTCAATTATTAATGACTTAAATTTATTCTTTCTACCTCTTTTAATTTTTATACCTTTTTTTTCTATCGAGTTTTCAAATGTTTCATTTGATGCTGCCGTTCTTGTTTTTATTTTTGCTGATAGATTTAATCTATGTGCTTTCCCTATGACTGCATTTCTGCTGATCCCACCAATTATTTCAGCTATTTGACTAGCTGTGTTTCCTTTGCCCCATAGCTCTTTAAGTTTATTTACTTTTTCCTCAGTCCAGCTCATAAATCTATATATAGTATAAAATTTAATTTAAAACACAATATAGTGACAGAATTATAGTATTAACAAGAAAATATTAGGAGTTATTAACATAAATAAGTAAAAAATAGTTTATTTAGATATTCAATCTTTACTTGTATCTATTTATTTGTTTAACAAAATTTTAAATTAAAAAAAATGAGTTACTTGGCAAAAAATTATAACAGAAAAAAAATTTCTTTCACTAAAGGGAGGGGATCTTATTTGTATACATCTAAAGGGACTCGATATTTAGATTTTGTTCAAGGAATTGCTGTAAATTCTCTAGGCCATGCTCACCCAAAACTAGTATCTGCCATAAATAAACAATCTAAAAAACTTTGGCATGTATCAAATGCTTTGAAATTCCAGAAGGTGAACTTTTGGCAAAAAAACTTGCCAAAAAAACATTTGCGGATTTTGTTATTTTTCAAAATAGCGGTGCTGAAGCAACAGAGGCAGCAATTAAAGTAGCACGAAGGTATTTTTATTCTATTGGTATGCCTCATAAAAATAGAATTCTTTGTATAAAAAATTCTTTTCATGGGAGAACCTTGGCTGCAATATTTGCTAGTGGATCCAAAAAAATGACAGAAGGATTTGGACCTAAAGCAGGGGGGTTTGATCACTTTAAATTTGGTGACCATAAATCGCTTAAAAAAAAAATAACAAAAAATACTGCTGCAATAATGGTTGAGACTATATTGGGAGAAGGAGGAATTAAGGTAATACCTGATTGGTGCATAAAAGAACTTCGAAAAATATGTAATAAAAAGAAAATTTTGCTAATTTTAGATGAAGTTCAATGTGGAATTGGAAGATCAGGTGATTTTTTTGCTTTTGAAAAATCAAAAGTAAAACCAGACATAGTTCCAATTGCAAAGGGGATTGGTGGAGGTTTCCCAATTGGTGCAGTATTAATGAATAAAAAAGTTGCCTCTGGTATGATTGCAGGAACTCATGGATCAACTTTTGGAGGTAATCCTTTAGCCATGAAAGTTGGCAATAAGGTAATGGATATTATTTCAAATAAAAAATTTTTGAGAATGGTAAAAAAAAATTCAGAATATTTCCATATGAGATTAAATAAAATTAAAGATGATTATCCAATGATAATTAAAGAAATTAGAGGTAGAGGTTTTTTAATTGGAATTCAACTTTTTAAAGATCAAACAAATTTTATTAAAGCATTAATGAAGAATAAGCTTCTCACAATTAGAGCTGCAGAAAATGTGGTAAGAGTATTGCCTCCTCTTAATGTGAAAAAAAAGGAAATAGATCTAGCTATAAAGATTATAAGCAAGGTCTGTTTAAATTTAGATAAATGAAACATTTTATAAATTTAGAGGATATATCTTCATTAAACTTAAGAAAAATTTTACAGGATGCAAAAAGAAGGAAAAAATCTAGAATAAAATTGAATAATCTAGATGTCGACGAAGATGCACCTCTTAAAGGTAAGTTTTTAATACAAATGTTTGAAAAGTCTAGTTTAAGAACAAGATTGAGCTTCTATTTAGCAATTAAACAATTAGGAGGAAGCACTTTAACACTAAGACCTGACGAGTTACATTTATCTAAGGGGGGCGAGAGCATTGAGGATACAGCAAAAATTTTATCTAATTTTGGAAATGCATTTATGTTAAGAACTGACAGTGATAAAAAATTAGAGGAATTTAAAAAATTTCTTTCTATCCCAATTATCAATGGTTTAAGCCCATCCTCTCATCCAACGCAAATTCTATCTGATGTTTTTACTGTCGAAGAAATTAAAAAAAAAGAAATCTCTAAATTAAATATATGTTGGATTGGAGACTCAAATAACGTCTTAAATAGTCTTGTGGCAGCCTCGATAAAATTTCAGTTTAAATTAAACATAGGTTGTCCCAAAAAATACCAGCCTGGAAAAAAAATTCGTCACTTTATAGACAAAAATAAAAATAAAATCTCAATTTATGACAATTCATTGAAAGCGGCAGTTAATGCAGACGTTATTTTTTCTGATAAAGTTATATCCTTAAATGATAGGGTTAACGAAAAACAAAAATTAAATCATTTCAAAAAATTTAAGATTAATAAAAAACTTATGTCTGTTGCAAAAAAAGATTGCATTTTTCTTCATTGCTTACCTAGAGGCTCTGAAGTAGAGGATGAAGTTTTTAAAAGTAAAAAATCTAAAGTTTGGCAACAAGCATCAAACAGAATTCATGTTAAAAAAAGTATTTTGTTGTATTGCTTTGGAAAATTAAGGTAGAGGTAAAGGCTTATCAGAATTTTGATTTAAGTATTTTATGACAGAAGCTCTATCTTTTTCTTTTCTAAGTCCTGCATAAGCCATCTTAGTACCTTTAATCCATTTTGCTGGTTTAATTAAAAAACCATTAAGTTCTTCGAAACTCCATTCTTTTCCATAAGCTGTCAAAGCTTTTGAATATTTATAATCTGTAACCCCACCAATTTTTCTTCCCACCACATTGTACAATGCAGGGCCAATATTATTTTTTCCACCTTTATTGATTGAATGGCAGGCAGCGCATTTTTTAAATATTTTTTCCCCCTCAGTCACACTTCCCATAGCCATTAATGCAACTATATCAATTTTTTCTTCTTCAGAACTTTCCGTTGCAGTAGTTGTGACTAAAGTTTGGTCCAACTCAACTACATAACCGGGTTTTTCTGGTTTTTCCACGTAAAAAATAACGTCAGATAATTTGCTAATTCCTATTACCAAAAGTGCAACCATCAAAACAGCAGCAACTATCTTATTTATTTCGAAAGAATCCATTTTATAAATTTTTATTTTGAACGTATAACATTATAAACAAAAAATTGCTTATAATTTAATGTACAATTTTGCCTCTGTTTATAATCTATTTATTTACAAAAAAAAGAATGAAAACATTAATTTTAATTCCATCTAGATTATCTGCCACAAGGTTGCCTGGCAAGCCATTGCTGAAAATAAATGGATTATCAGTAATTTCCCATGTTGTTAAAAAGGCTTATGAGTCTCAAGTCGGCGAGGTATTTGTTGCAACTGAAGATCAAGAAATTTTTGAGGATGTAAAAAATAATGGTGGAGAGGCAATTTTGACAAGCAAAAATCACAAGACTGGAACTGATAGAATTTATGAGGCTTTAAATAAACTTGATAAAAAAGACATAGATCTAGTTATGAATCTTCAAGGAGATGAACCACTGATGAATGTTGATGATATTATAAATTTGAACAATCTTATGATAAAATATAAATCAAAATTAGGAACCTTAGCTGCTAATATATCAAATGAAGATTTAATTTATAATGAAAATGTAGTTAAAGTGAAAACAAAAGAAAACTTAAATATTTCTAAATTCCCTGAAGCAATAAATTTTATGAGAAATTCCAAAGATAACAATGAGAACATCTATCACCACTTGGGAGTTTATTGTTATGAAATTGAAACTCTTAAAAAATTTATCTCTTTTTCACAGTCAGAAAATGAAAAAAAAAATAAACTTGAGCAATTAAGGGCACTTGATAATAAAATTAAGATCAACGTTGCACTTGCAAAATCTTCTCCAATAGGATTAGACACAGAGGAAGATTTAATAGCTATAAGAAAAATTATGGAATATAAACTAAAATGAATAAAATTTATTTTCAGGGCACATATGGTGCATATTCACATTTAGCAGCACTATCGATAGACTCAACAGCCAAAATTATTCCGTGTAAAACTTTTGATGAATGTTTTTTAAAAGCCTCAAATGACCCTAATTCAAAGATTATTATTCCTGAATCAAATAGAATTACTGGAAATATTGGGATAGAATATTTAATATTTGAATATAGACTGAATATATATTCGGAGTATTTTCAAAAAATTGAACATAATCTTTTGGGGCTACCTGGTGTTCAAATTAAGGATATTAAGCATGTTTATTCTCATGGCCAAGCTTTATCCCAATGTTCTAATTTTGTAAAAAAAAATAATTTTATTGAACACGTCAGGGCAGATACAGCCGGGTCCGCAGAAATGATTGCGACGACGAAAGATAAATCTAAAGCTGCGATAGCATCCTCTTTAAGTGCTAAAACATATAATTTAGAAATAATAAAAGAAAATATTGAAAATGAAAAAGGTAATTTCACTAGATTTTTGGTAATGGGTAAAAATATTTCTCAGCCTGAATTGGATAAGAAAAAATATATTACTTCTTTTCTTTTTAAATTAAAAAGCAAACCTGCAGCCTTATACCAATCGCTGGGAGGCTTTGCTATAAATGGTGTTAATTTAACAAAATTACAAAGTTATCCAGAAAAAAATTCATTCGATTCTTATTTTTTTCTATGTGATCTTGATGGTCACATAGAAGACCCAAAAGTTCAAAAATCTTTGGAAGAATTAGGATTGCATTGCCAAGATTTTCACGTCCTAGGTGTTTTTGAAGCTGACAAACATAGGGAAAAATAAATTTTAAACTTTTCTTGTAGATTAGAAATTATTACTGCTATAATACCTTTGGAGGCTAGAGGTGGGTGCTGCTTGAACCCGACCAGATCTTAACGGAAGCAGTCGTAAAGACAGTGATTCAGGTTCTAGTCTCCTTAAGGATTAGAATGAATAAAAATTCGAAAGTTTTAGCGTTAAAATATAGACCTCAGGTATTTACTGATTTAATAGGCCAAGATGTGATCGCACAAACAATCACTAACTCTATAAAATCAAAAAAAATACCAAATGCATATTTATTTACAGGTATACGTGGCGTTGGCAAAACTACAATAGCAAGGATCGTTGCCAAAAGTCTTAATTGTCGAAATGGTATTGAGAATATTTGTACAAATGATTTATGTGAAAATTGCAATGGTATTACAAACTCTAGTCATATCGATGTTTTAGAGATGAACGGTGCGGACAAAACTTCAATAAACGATATCAGAGATCTTATAGAGTTTTCTAGATATGGACCAACCTCATCTAATTTTAAAGTTTTTATAATTGATGAAGTTCATCAAATTTCATCAGCTGCATTTAATGCTTTACTAAAACTTTTAGAGGAGCCCCCAGAGTATCTAAAATTTATTTTAGCAACAACCGAAATAAAAAAAGTTCCAGTAACAATTGTTTCAAGATGCCAAAGATTTGACTTATCAAGAGTAAGATCGTCTGAATTACTCGAATTTTTGAAAAAAATTAAAGAAAAGGAAAATGGCAAAGTTTCAGAGGATGCATTAAAACTTATTGTAAAAATCTCTGAGGGATCAGTAAGAGATGCGTTGTCTTTGCTAGACAGAGCTTTACTCACCTTAAATGATGGTAAAGAATTATCATTAAAATTAGCTCAAAAGATATTTGGATATTTTGATAAATCTCAACTTATAGATATCTTTAAATTAATTTTACAAGGTAACGAAAAAAAATTAATTAATTTTTACAGAAATATTTATAATCAAGGTATTGAACCAAAAATTTTTATTAACGATTTTTTAGAGCTAATTTACTATTTTAAAAACATTAATTCTCTAACACTTGAAAGCACAAACTTTTCGTTGAATGAAGATGAATTTCTCAAAATTAAACAGCTTTCAGAAGAGATTGAAAGTAATACGTTAATACTTTATTGGCAATTTGCAATAAGAACTTTAGAGGAACTGGATATAGTTTCGAACCAAAACTTATCTATAGAAATGTTTTTAATAAGATTAGTTTATTTAAACTCTGGTAAAGAAAAGAAAATTGATCAGAAAGAAGAAAATTTTTCCTCTAATTTAGAAAATAAAATTGAGAAGAAAGAATTTGTTTCTGAAATTAAAACTGAAACTGTAAATCAGATTAAAAATGTTACTCAAGAGAAAAAAATTAAAGAGGAAAATCCGTCAGAAATCAAAGCGAAACAAATTATTCAAATAGAGTCTTTTGACAAACTAATAAAAATTTGTAGTGCAAAGAAAGAAATTAAATTAAAATATGAACTTGAAAAAAATGTGAATCTCGTTAATTTTGAGAAAAATAGAATTGAGATTTCATTTAATGATAACCTTGATAAAAATTTTGTAAAAGATCTCTCTTCAAAACTTTTTGAATGGACTGGCGAAAGATGGATAATAACTCTGAGCAAAGTGAAAGGAGAAATTTCAGTAAAAGAAAAAGAAAAAATAAAAAGAGATGATATTATTAAAAACGAAAAAAATTCAGAATTATATAAAAGTATCTTGGAAAGATTTTCAGACGCTGAATTAATTCAAGTTACTCCAAAAAAAGAGAAAGATTAAATGACAGATTTTAGTAAAATATTAGACAAAGCTAGAGAATTGGAATCTAAAATGAAAGAGAGCCAAGAAAATATTAAAAGAATAAGAGTCGAAGGTACATCGGGATACAATTCAGTTAAAATAATTCTTGACGGTGAGGGCGAAATGCAAAAAATCGAAATTTCAGAAGAAACTTTAAAGGAAAAAAAAACAATTATTGAGGATTTAATTGTTGCGGCACACAATAATGCAAAATCTCAGATAAAGTCGAAAACTAATGAAGAAATTTCAAAAGCAACAGGAGGATTAGGCATACCCGGTTTTAAGTGGCCACTTTAAATAATGCAAAGTATCACTGAGATTGAAGATTTAATTAAATTAATATCAAAACTTCCAGGCCTTGGTCCTAAATCAGCAAAGAGGATTGTTTTAAAATTGATTAACAATAAAGAAGAAATTGTAAAACCCATGGCTGTTACTCTAACTCAGGTTTATAAAAACGTAACAAGATGTAATTTGTGTGGTTCTTTAAAATCAAATTCTGCAGGTTGTGCTAATTGTCAAAATATGAAAGAAAAATATAATAAGATTTGCGTTGTTGAGGATATTGCAGATCAATGGTCTATTGAAAATTCTAGTATTTTTAAAGGATATTTTCATATTTTGGGTGGCACAATTTCTAGCGCTGGTCAAAGGAAAGAAGACCTTCTAATAAATTCATTAGTTGAGAGAGTTAAAAAAGAAAAGATTGAGGAAGTAATTCTTGCAACTAGTGCAACCGTTGAGGGGCAAACTACTGCATACTATATTCAGGATAGTTTAAAAAATTTAAATGTTAAAATTACAAAACTTTCTCAAGGACTGCCGGTTGGGGGTGAAATAGAAAGTTTGGACGATGGTACATTATTTTCTGCCTTTAAGAATAGGTCTAAAATAAATTCTAATTTTGATTAATCTTTTTTTTTAATCTATTTAAATGTAAAAGAGGCTCAGTATATCCCGAGGGTTGCTCTTTACCTTTAAAAATTAGATCGCACGCTGTCTTGAAAGCAATTGAATCTTCAAAATTATCACTCATTTTTATATATTTTTTATCTCCTTTGTTTTGATCATCGACTACTTTCGCCATCTCTTTCATAATTTCCATCACTTGAATTTTTGTCGTTATTCCATGATGAATCCAATTTGCAATGTGTTGAGATGAAATTCTTAAAGTTGCTCTATCTTCCATTAATCCAACGTTATTAATATCAGGCACTTTTGAACAACCTACACCTTGATCAATCCATCTTACAACATAACCTAAAAGAGTTTGGGCGGAGTTTGTTATTTCCTTATTTATCTCATCAACTGACCAATTGGGTCTATCAGCAATTGGAATATTCAACAAATCATCTAGTTTAGCCTTATCTCGATTTATAATTTTTTTTTGTTGATTAAAAATATTGATATTGTGATAATGAAGAGCATGTAATGAAGCTGCTGTTGGTGAAGGCACCCACGCACAATTTGCGCCAGCTTTTAAATGATTAATTTTGTCATCCATCATTTCTTTCATTTTATCTGGCATTGCCCACATTCCTTTACCAATTTGAGCTTTTCCAGAAAATCCACATTTCAGTCCAATATCTACGTTATTATTTTCATAGGCTTGAATCCATTT
>MDTA01099279.1_pt1 | contig 16875 bp, 10 predicted proteins | sample 811151 | NCBI WGS metagenome assembly MDTA01 (sample SAMN05326648, study PRJNA326480) | marine metagenome | isolation source: seawater | place: Indian Ocean: South | collected 2010 | reverse complement strand
GGCTCTTAAGCCCGGGAGCGCGAGACATCTTGCCCTCTTTGGAAGCACACGGGAACGGGACCATGGTACGACCCCAACGATAATCACACGAGTATTCCGCACCGTTCGCGTCGAGCTTCCCTCGTCGTCGCTAGGCGGGGACGCTGGCGCGTTCGTTTGCCGCCGGCGTGTGCCTCCTCCTCCGGGTTCACGGCTTTTTTCTAGACCCTAATAGATTCCGCTTCGCGCTCCGTCGCTGTGACGCTGACGCCTTGCATCACGCTCCCCGCTCAACAGGTCACTCCCCTCGTCAAGCATAAGATCGTCAAGAAGCGAACCGCTAAGTTCAAGCGGTTCCAGAGCGACCGCAAGGTCACCGTCAAGGTGCGTGTAGAATCCGGCAAATCCACGAGTGGCAGGGGGACAGTCGCGTGTACGAGACCCCGAACGGATCTGCGCGCTGCTCTGTCCGCAGCGCGAGTCTTCCGTGGGATAGTTTGTGCGGTCATCAGCCGGAACGGAACATATTAGTTGCACGCGTTGAGCCGGCGGCGTGTTCGGAACCGATCGTCGACCGCCCGCGCGGGTCTCCGCCCGCGGCGTGCGTCCTGCTCGGAAACTAGGGTTCTGGGATTTTTTCACCCTGCTCATCTCACGGGCACCCGCGCTGACCTCGCCCCTCCCGATTCCCCCCTCGCGATAACAGGAGTCTTGGAGGAAGCCCCGTGGTATTGATGGCCGCTTCAGGCGCAAGTTCAAGGGTCTTCCCCCTCACCCCAACGTCGGCTATGGGTCAAACAAGAAGACCAAGCACCTGCTCCCCAACGGCTTCTACAAGTTCGTCGTCCACAACGTCGCCGACCTTGACCTTCTCATGATGCACAACAGGAAATACTGCGCTGAGGTTGCCCACAACGTCTCCACCCTGAACCGTAAGGCGATCGTGGAGCGTGCGCAACAGCTCAACGTGAACGTGATCAACAAGTCGGCCAAGCTCAGGAGCGAGGAGGATGAGTAAATGGCGTGCACGTCGGCTTTGGGGGTTTGCTCTTGTAGTGCTTTGTGCCGAGGGGATGGGTATCCGCCTCGGCAAGGGTTTAGCGCGCTGTTTATCGTTGTGATGATAACCGCGTAGAAACAAATCGTTCGCGCGTTCGTTCGCCCACACAGGACACTGCGCTCAACCGAGCAACCCCTGCGCGTCCCTTCTTGAGGTCGGTCGCAAATTCAGCAGCAGCAACCAGCACCGGCGCCGCAACAACGCTTGGTTAGATTCATCCTTCGCAGCCCTGCACATACCTTTTGGCGGGGCGCGTCTAACTTAGTCGCATCGGAATCACCGTGTCGATTCCACTCGAGCCTTTGAGTCGATAGTTTCGAAACGAGCCGACATGTCGGCGGAGGTAGCGCAGGAGACCGTGGATGACTTCGTCGTGGTGAGCACTCGTAATCGTAAATTCCCACCGCCGCCCGCCCCTGCTCGCGTCCCCGCGGCGCCTTTCTTGGCCAAGAAGAATGCCCTGGCTGACCATCTGTTCACATTTATTTTCAGGCTGCGAGATACGGTGACATGGAAGATGTGCAGCAGTATCTGAGTCAGGGCGTGTCGGTGGACGCGGTCGATGTCGAGGGGCGCACTGCGCTTTTCTTCGCAGCCGCGAACGGCCATCTGGAGATTGTCGAGCTCTTATTGGAGAAGGAGGCGGACCCCAACATCGCGAACGCGCAGGGCAACACTGCGCTGCACTGGGCGTGCGTCAACGGGCACACGGCGGTGGTCGAGAAGCTCCTGAGTGTCGGTGCTAAGACGGCGGTGTGCAACGCGGGTGGACGGACAGCGCTGGACGAGGCGATGCACAACGATAGGCAAGAGTGCATCGATGCCATCCTCAAGGCATCGGGTGTAGAGGACGAGGAACACGAGGATGATATCGAGGTGGAGGGCGAGGAGGCGGAGGAGATCATCGTGGGGCCCGACGACATAGCTGAATGAATTTAAGTTGGCTTTCTTGACACGAAGATGTGCAACCTACTTGGCCGCGGCGAGGTTTTCCGCCACATTCTTCCAGTTGACGATTTCCCAAACCGCCTTCACGTAGTCCGGGCGCAAATTTTTGTACTGCAGGTAGTACGCGTGCTCCCAGACGTCGACCCCCAGAAGAGGCGTCAAGCCGACAGTTGCACATGGGTCTTGGTTCGCGGTGGTTGCAATCTTGAGCGAACCCGAAGCCTTATCATACCCAAGCCAGCCCCAGCCCGAGCCCTGCACGGCGACGGTCTGCGCGGAAAACTTTTCTTGCAGCTTGGCGAGAGAGCCAAAGTCACGCTCGATGAGCTTAAGGAGCTCTCCGTCAGGAGGCGCACAATCCTTCGCAGGGGCAAGGTTCTTCCAGAAAATGGAGTGGTTGACGTGCCCTCCGCCGTTGAACTTGATCGCTCCCTGAAGGGAGATCATCGTGGCGTAGTCGCCCTTCATCTCTGCTTCAGAGTACTTCTCCATCGCAACGTTAAAGTTGGTGACGTACGTGTTGTGGTGCTTGGAGTGGTGCAGCTGCATGATCTCGCCGCTGACGACGGGCTCGAGCGCTCCGTAGTCGTAATCGAGATCGGGCAGCTTTGCCGCGACGAAGGTGCGGACCTGGGGGGCGTTGCCGAGCGGTCTGACCGCCCCGGCGAGACGACGAGCAGTTCGGAGCATGGTGAAAACCCGGCGGCGGTGCACTGCGCTTTGTGGTTCTGCTGTGCGCCCAGCTTGTTATTTTTTCTTCTTCCCTCCTCGATCTGGTGAGTCTCAGGAGCACGGAAAGGGTATGACCCGTGTCGGGGTCCTCGTCTCGGCGTTCCTGCTCTTCGCAGTCACCTTGGTGGCTGCGGAAGAGCAACACACCGCAACCTCCGACGTCAGCAGGATGGAGTTCCAGACTTGCAGCGGCTGACGACTCAACAAGCACCCCAGTCTCAAGGAGTTTTTCAAGGAGACCGTGGACAAGGGGCTCATCGACGGGGTGCGCGTGAGATACATCCCCGGGAACGCGCCCGAGCTCGTGATGTTCGACATGACCGGAAAGGAAAAAGAGCGGATAAATTTGGAGAAGATGAGCGTGACGGAGATCAAGATGTTGCTCGCCTCGCACGGGTTCGCCGAGCGCGCGAGGAAGGTTGAGTTGTAGTCCCTCCTGGGTGCCTCGAGCCGAGTGTTCCGAGATCGCCGCCTCGACGCGTGATGACGTCTGTACCGAAAAGCGCGATGACGTGCTCGGTTCAGGCCGATATAAGAGCGACCGAAGCTTAACGTTTCGCCATCGAAGGCACCGTGTATCCTTAGAGAAAGTGGCTAGGGAGTCTATGAACCGGGTCAGGTTATTCGTCATCAGTCCTTGAGCTGGCGCTGCAGCGTCCCGGCGCTGACTTTTCGGAACCCTCTCATCTCTGAAAAGACCGAGTCCGTCCCTGAAGTTGCGTTCTTGTTCACGTTTGGATTCACCAGCTCGATACCTTGGATTGGCGTGAATGCCAGGGAGGAGGACAGCCCGCTCGTTGCGCCACCACTGCCGTAGTTCATCATCTTCTTCTGCAAATTCTTGGGCACCTTCATCTTCGCAGGTTTGGCCGTGAGCTTGAGCTTCCCGCTCGCCGCCGCCATCCCCGCGGATGTTCCGAGTGTTCCCAAACCCTCGCCCTCATATCCGATTTCCTCCTCGGCGACGTTGAAGTTGACCCTGTTCGCAGCCTTCCTCATGTCACTTGCGCCAAATCTCTCCTTCCAAGCGCGCGCTCGCTTGCCGCCTCTTCGCTTCTTCACCTCACCGCCGGGGATCGCGAGTGGCTTGGCGGTCCTGGCCGGGGGGGGCTCCTGCCACTTCTCTATCTTCTTGACCATCTCCTCGTGCATGTTGCGCCCCGTCGATCCGCTTGGATCCTCGCCGAAGGCATCCACCCGAGCCATCAGCGTGCACTTGCCGGCGACCAAGCGAGCGGCGCGCATGCGAAGTGCCGGTGGAGTCTTGCGCTGGATGATGTCACAATGGTTGATGAAGCCGACGTGTAAGTCGCCAGCCCTGACGGCGGTTGCACTGGACATGCCTGCGGCTGTTTTCCTCTTCTGACCAAGAACCTGCACGTTATTTGCCGGCATCTTGGACAGCGCCACCAGGCCACCCGCCACTGACATCAGCTTAGACGCAACCTCCGGGCCGAGCACCGTGCTCAGGTTTGGTGCGGTGCGGTCCATTCGAGCCTCCACGAGTGCGACGAGCTTGCGCTTGTCCGCATCGAGTTGCAACTGTACATCACACGCGCGCACGGTGGTATCGAGGTCGCCTGCACTCAGTGGCTGCCCGTTGGTGGTGCTCCCTGTCACGGACACCACCATGATTGTCGCACTCGGCAGCACGCTCTCCAGCTCAACCTTGGTCATGTCCATCTCGTTGCAGATGGCCTTCACCACGCGGGCGTAGTCGATGGGATGCATCACCAACGACTCTAATTCCGGGAACTTGGACCTGTACCTGTCCCTGATGAAGTTGTGCACCACCTGGATCTCGTTCTCGATCTCGACGCTCAGCGCGTTGCAGTCCACAATGAGCTGGTACGCGCCCTCGTCCACGACGCCCAGAGTGCTGCCTGGGCCCGCAGATGCGTCGCCTTCCTCCTCCATCTTTTTGGCGTCAGCCGCGAGCGCGTCGTCCACCTGAGAGATGACCCTGCGATATCGCTCGCTGCCAACCAGCTTTGCGACGGCGTCCAGGGACCTGAAGTCCACGCCGCTGACGGGTCCCTCCGCCGCCTCCGCCTTCACGCCATCCTCCGCGGGCTCGTCCTTCACGGGCTCATCCGCGACATCGTCCTCATCGCTAAGGTCATCGAGATCCGCGAGAAAGGAGTCCGCGAGGGTCGCCATGCTTGTGATGAGATCCTTGCCTCCCAGAGCGACCTGTTCTCTGCCCCCTTCGCTTGGACAGGCAACTTATTTCCGTCGCCGCGTGCTCTGGCTCTGGGAGAACTGGAAAATGAGAGACGTTGGTCTCGTACCCCTGGCTTGTGAACAATTCCGTCGGAGAGTGGTCTTGAGGGAGACGCGACGGCACTTCCAGCCACAAAAGACGACGCAGACATCGCCACTCGTCATCCACAGTTCGCCTCTTTGGTCTCAACAGGCCTCTGTAAGCGCGTAAACCCGTCCAGAAACGACTTCCCGGACCAGCCGAATCCGGCATTTTTGCAGAGGAGCCCAAAGCGGAGAGACACATCGGGACGAGATGTTCACCACCAGGCCCCCCGCGGACTTCCGCATCCAGAAGATGCGCGCCGCCGATGAGAAGAGCAACCAGATGCAAGCCTACGTCAAGGTACAGCCCGCGCCTCAATCTTTCCGTCCGAACCCCATCGTCGACTATCGTCCCCGCGCGCAGAGCATCCCCTCATTTTGTCCACGACTGACCTGCGTCACCTCCCGTCCCCGTAACAGTCATGGAAGACGAAGGAGTTTGGTGCCGTCTGGGAGCACAACAGCAACAACATGATAGCCAGAAACCAGTTCAAGCAGCGGTAAGGGCGCGCGACGACCCGATACACCCCCCCGCGCACCGCGTTACCTCTCTCCCAGAGTTCCCCCCGATACACCTGAGAGTTGACCGCAATCGCTGACCAACGCATCCTTCCGCCCCGCTTCACTCCACTCAGGTTCGAGGCGCTCAAGGCTCAGGCCGAGGCCAACGTCGACGCGCGCCGCCGTAAGCTCGCGGCCAAGCTCCACGCCGAGGAGCTGGCCCTGCAGAATGAGCTGGTGGCCAACCAGGTGACGCCTGAGGAGCGAAGAGCCGCGCTGGAGAGGCGCGCCGTGGACCTGGTGCGGCGCAGAGAGGAGGAACGCGTCGCGTTCGCCGAGCAAATGCTGTACCGCCAGTGGCGCGATGGTTGCGACGGCGTCCGCCAGGGCGATTCCAACGCGCAGCTCAGGGCTGCACTGGAGGGCAGGTCATCGCAGCTTGAAGAGAAGGCGGCGGCGAGGGAGACGGCGGCGAGGGAGCACGCCGCATTCGAGGTGATGTACGAGGCGGAGCGACTTAAGAAAGAGGAGAGGCACGCGCGTGAGATTGCGGACATCAAGAAAAAAGCGGACGAAGCCGTGCGGGTGCTGGACCAGCAGGTGGCTGAGAACCGTAAGCTTCGTGCGGAGAAGGCTGAAGCTGCCAAGCGCGAGGTCGAGGAGATGAAGTCGCAGTGGGCGGCGGAGGAGGCGCGACACGACGCAGACATCGCCGCCAAGTTGGCGAAGAACATGAGGATCGGCGAGGATCTCAAGGCGTTTAAAGCAGCGCGTCAAGCTGAGCTCGCGGCGATCAAGGAACGCGAGGAGGCGATCGACCGGGAGCTCCTCGAGGAGGCCATGCGGCAGAAGGCCGAGGAGGAGGCGAGGGAGGCTGAGCTGAAGGAGCGCAAGAAGGAGCAGGATGCCATATACCGAACCCATCTGGCCGCCTTGCTTCAGAAGGACGGAGAGGACGAGTCCGAACGCGACAGGCTGGTTGCGGAGCAGCAGGCTCTTTATGAGGCGAAGCGCCAAGCTGAGAAGGATCGTGCTGAGGCGGCGAGGGCAAAGCTCATGGCAGAGGTGCATGCCGATCGGGAGCGACAGCTGGCGCAGCACGCGGTTGCGCGAGAAATGGCTGCTGAGGCCAAGATCACGGATAAATTGCGAATGCGCGAAGAAGTCGCGGAGATGGAGGCGGTCGAGGAGGAGCACAAAGCCAGAGTTCACGCGCAGCGCATAAAGAACAGGCTCGACATCGAAGCACAGATTCAGTACAAGGACTCCCTCGCAAGGAAGCAGAAGGAGGACGCGCGACAGGCATGGGAGGACGCACTTCAGGCGGAGAAGGACTACCAGTCTATGATTGACTTCGACGCCGCGCAGGCGAGACCCGCTGTGCCCAACTACGGCAGGAAGAGCACAGCGTGGTACCATTGATGAATAATGAACGCAAATATTTCACATGTGCTAGCTTGGTGATCTAGCGGATCGGACGACCGAGGTGATCCACCTCAGTGGCCTTCGCCTTGGGGGATCCGTGCTCCTTTATTGCCTTCACGAAATCATCGAGCTTCTTTTTGTCCGTGGCCGCGATCTCCGCAAGACAATCAAGGAAAGGCCTGTATTTCATCACCTTGGCGTTCGGCTTTTCCGCATGCTTCTTGAAAATGTTGTCCATCCATGCGTGCTCGATTCCTGGTTTCTTCAGGCCCGTGTTCTTCAGCAGTTTATTCATGCCTGCGCTTTGCATTTCGGCGACCTTCTTTTGCCTCTTAGGGGGAATGCCAAAGTTAGCCCATTCTTCGAACAGAGCCTTGAATTCCTTGTCGTTGACCAACTCAGGTGATACCTTTTCGACTTTGGTCACTGCCTTGCCCTTGAGCCCGTTGAACCAAACGTTGAACTCATTCCAGGAGATCATCCCAGTGTCGGATTTGTTGGCCGTGTCGAACTCCTCCTCAAAATCGAAGCCTTCTTCCTTGTCAAGACCCAGGAAGATGCAAACTTGCTTGAACTCGACGCGGTCGATTTGCCCTTGGCCGTCATCGTCAAACTTATCGAAGACGTTCCTCGCAGTCAACTCCGCCTTGCCAGACCCAGACTTGAGCACGTTAATCCTCGACTTCTCCTTGGCCGGAGCCGCCTTCTTGGGCAGCTTCTGCGTGCCAGCCTTCGGGCGATCGTCACCAGATCCGCCGGATCGATCAGGGAGGCCCGTCTTGCGCATCGTTGCTGGTCCTTGGCTCCCCGTGACCTTTGGCCCACCCTCGTCGTGGATGTAACCGGCAATGTCATCGAAATCAAGGTCCTTGTAAGAGCAGATTTGAGCGAGGGCGTCCAGGAACTTGTTGTAGGTGAGCCGCTTACGCGGATGATCCTTCGCAAACTTTGTAAAGACTTGATCAACCATGGCTTCGGTCAGCTGCTTGTTGTCAATCACATCAACCTCGTTCAAGCATTTTAAGAACGACTTGCTCGTCATCTCCTCCACTCTCTTCTGACCAGCACCGAAGGAACAGTGCTTGACGAATACCTCCAAGAACTCTTTGCTGTTTCTGTACTTCTTCGGCACATTGACAGGGACATGATCCAAATCGCTCTTCTTCACTTCCTGCAAGTCCCTGTAGAAGAGGGCAAACTCCTCCCAGCTGATGATGCCGTCACTGTTCTCGTCCGCCAACTTGAAGTATTCTCCAAGCGTGTACGCAGCCTCTTCCTCAGTGATACCGGAGGGCATGACTTCCAAATCGTTCATCACCTGCTTCAATTCATGCTGGTCAAGTCCACCACTGTTGTCCACGTCATACCTTTTGAAGAGTTCCTTGATGGTCATGCCCTTGCCGGACTCCTGCACCATGCTCTTTGGGACGGCAGACTGACCAATCTTGTCAATCGCGTCCTTGGTGTCCCAACTCTTCATGTCGTGCCCTTTCTTCGCTCGCTTCTTCATCAGCTTAGCGAGATTTGAAGCCTTCTTTGACATCTCGATCCCGGGCCCTGCTTTCTCGGTGGCATCTGCGGGCTCGGTGGGCTCGAAGGGGTCGGCCGCCTCGTCTGGGTCGACAGGATCCGCAGCCTCCTCATTGGCGAAAGCAGCGAAAGCAGCAGGGGGCTCAATATCCTCAACATCTCCGCGGATTCCAAAACCAGCCTCTTCCTCCTCTTCTTCCTCATCCTCTGGCTCGTCTTCAGCTTGGGACTTCGACTTGCCACCTTGCGCTGCCTTCATCTTTGAGTTGATCGTGCACCTGGTGGTGAAGTCACTCGCAACCTTCTTAAAGGGCACCTGAAAGGAACTCGCTATCTTGGCAAGTAGCCTCAAGAATCCATCGTATTCGAGCCACTTCTTGTTGACTGCGTTCCGCATGAATTGAATTTGATGCGTGGTCGCATTCATCGTGGTGCTGTCCACGTATCCCATCTTCTTCATCGCCTTGAGGTACTTTGTCTTCTGCATTGCAACCTTGCTTGGATTTTTCTTGCTTCCGCACCAGCAGTTCTTGAAAACTTGGAAGACAATGTCCTGCTCGCTGCCATCATAGCCCTTGGGAACGTTGGCAGGCATTGCTTGTTTGGGCTTGATGTGATCAAACTTGCCGATGAATTGCACGAACTCCTTGTAGTCGATCTCACCGCTGCCATCGGTGTCTGCCTCAGCCCAAGCTTTTTCGATGGCTGGAATGAGCTCGTCATCATCCAGGGTGTCAAAGAGTTGCAAGTCAATGAAGATGGCGGTGATTTCTGCCTTGTTGATTTTCCCACTCCTGTCCGTGTCGTAGCGATTGAACAGTTCCATGGCGCTCTCCTTGTTGAAGTGACCAGCGGCTTTCCCAGGCTTCAGCTTTGGCTGCGCAGCTTCCTTCTTGGCAGCCGTGGAGTCGGGCTTGATGACCTCTGGGGTCTCAGGAATCTTCTCGTTCCAGTTGGAGAAGTCGCCGTCATTCTCCACGTCTGAGAGGTGTCTCTTGTTCTGCTCGAGCTGCTTGTCAAGCTGAGAGATGGACATGGAGTAGCGGTCCAGCCTGTCTTTGCTGAACTTCTGGAGCGTAGCAGCCTGCTTTGCCTGCATCTCCTTCAAGAGCATCAAAGACTGAGACACCAGTACCTCACCCTCAGATGGGTTTGGCTCCATGGCCTCTGCGATGGTTCCGCTGGGAGGCGGCAGCTTGGGCTGATTGACGAGTGGATCTGGTGGATTGATCATCATGGTGCTGAGCTCGTGCTCGAGAGTCCTTTCAACAGTCGCTTCGGAGTCAGCGACGCGGCCCATCTCCTCCTCGTCCAAAATGTTGATACCTGCAATGGTGCCCATCTCGTCGTTGGCCGCGTCCACTTCTTCCTCATCGACGAGAGGCTTCCTACTGGAACCCCTGAGTCGCTCAGAGACATTCAACACGGCCTTCTTGGGCTTGGAGATCGGCAGCGGGTTGGTCCTTGGCTGGAAGTCGGAACCGTCATGGATGAGCTCCTCACGCAGGTAAGGCTGCGTCAGGCGACGGTGCATGTACTTGTATTCGCGCTCGTCGTTTGCTCTGGTCTCTTCAAGAATCTTTTCGCCGTTGTCCAAGGCGGTGCGAAGGTCGTAGTTAGCCTCCTGGGTGTGCTCCAGAACTTTCATGATCCTCATCAGCTTGGCGTCAATCTGCTTCAGTTCTCCCTTGCGCATCTCCGCGTCGCCCTGCGCCGCAGATAGCATCTTCGCCTCATCGTAAATGAGGCCCTTGATGACTTCGGAGTCTCGCTGAGATAGCGTACCAGCCGCGGTGACGTGCTCGGTGAGCTTGGCTACCTGCAGTCCCAATACTCGAAGCTCTTCTTCGTACGCGTTCATGACTTCGAGCCTTTCCTGCTCAATAGTACGCGACTGCGAGTTGGACATGGTGTCGAAATTTGCAAGTTCCTCAGCCTGTTCCCTGGCCGCGCCGAGAGTTTTTTCGAGGTCATGATGCAGACCTGGAAGCTCGATGGAACGCAACTTGTTGATCTGCGTCTCGAGACTCTTGATGTCCGTCACGTCTTGCTCGAGCTTCTGCGCGGCCTCCTGGACCTTGAGCCTGTTCGTGGTGGCGTCGTTGAGATGCTTGATCATGTCCTCGTACTGCTCCTCGGCCTCCTTACGAGCCAGTTTCTCCTCGCGCATCTTCTGGGTGGTCTCCAGCATGAGCACCTCGAGCTGTGCCCTCCTCTCCATCGTAGTCTCGAGCTTGTCCTGGAGGCGCCTAATCCGTGCTATCATAGCCTGCTCCTCGAAGTTCGCCATTCGTCGAGCGCGAGCAGCTTCTTCAGCGGCATCGTCACGCTGGTATGATGCATACGACGCGTCGTCGCGGAAAGAGCCAGCCGCTGATCCGCCTTTGGGCTTCGCGCTCACGGCGGGAGCACCCAGGTCTTCGTCGTACCTCTGCGCGATCAAAAGGAGGGAAATCGAGATAGGGTGAGAAGGAGGCGCGGATGAGAACGACACGTGCGGAAACACCGCGATGAGGCGTAGTGGGCGACGATTTAATCGCGCGAAAATCGTAAGGGACGGTCGCGCTCCGTGTCGCGTCTCGCCCGGGTACGTTCGAATCGCGGCTGCGGCAGTGCGACATCTGCCAATTTTGGTCAACGCGAAATCGTCGGGGCCCCACGACGTCCGCCCCGCTACGATGCGTGTCGCCGGAGAAAGTGCGAAATAAAGATCTAGGGAGTACTCACGTCGATATCAGTCGCCATGTCGCCTGCGGAGCGAAGAACTCGTCAGAACTCTTCGCCGCACGCTATGACCGACCGCGCGGGTTTCCGAGAGGCAATTATTGATTCTCCGCGGCTTGCTTGCCAAGCCTTATTTTTGTTCCAAATTTAGGGTACGCGCAGATCCTAGAGTGCAGCAGAGGAAGCAATCCTGTGGCTTTTTCACAAGGGAGGCGAAGAGGCGGATTTTTCAGAGGCTGAAAATCCGAAAATCCGGTATCAGCAGTGAAGGAGTGAAGTCCGACGCACTGCTTCAACTGTCAGGAGCTGACGGACGTAGCAGTGGTGCGAACGTGCGCTCTTCGATCGTTGTGGTTCCGGGAGCAATGATGGCGATCATCGCGCGATAGTCCGACGACCCAGACCAAACCCCGTGAAGAACCTCGTCGCGACAGCCATGAGCTACGAGGGCGTCGGCGGAGGCTTCAGGGATGAGCCCGAGCTGCTCCAGTTCGCGACGGAGCGGTACGTGGAGGCGGAGGCGTCGGCAGTCGACCTCGAGACGGACGGGCTGACCGACCTGCAGCTCTGCGCACAGTATTGCAGGGAATGTACTGTCTCCGTCCAGCGCATGTTTCACGTCCGAAGCCTTGGTCGCGTGTGCGCAGACGCGCTGCGGGTTGGCGCCGAGCCCTTCCCCCTCGACCTGCTCGAGGATCTCGCGCAGGACGACGACAGCGAGGTCAGACAGAGCGTCGCAGAGCAGCTCGGTGTATTGACCGACGCCATAAAAATCTCCAGGAGGAAGCAGGAGGACGACCTCGCGCTCGGCCTGCTCAACGTGGCGTTCCTCCTGGTGGAGGACGATTCGGATGGCGTGGTTGCTGCAGCAGAGGACGCGACGGCGACGGTGGCGACGCTTTGCACCACCGGGGAGGAGCGGGCGTTTCTGATATCGCGCGTGGAACAATTGTGCAGGTGCGAGGAGGAGGAGATCAGGATATCCGGGTCGAAGATCGCAGGTGAGCTCGCGGAGGTGCTCGGTGCGGAGACCACGGCTTCCACGCTTGCGCCCCTGCTGACAGAGCTATCTAAAGACGACGCGCTGCAGGTGAGGGAGGCTACAGTGCGGGCGACGGTGCGTGCGGGCGAAACCATGAGAGGGACCGATGCCGTGATACAGTTATTTGATATTTTTAGCTCACTGGCGAACGACCCGGTGTGGTCCGTGCGCAAGGCCTGCGCAGACTCTCTGGTGGGACTGTCAAAGAGCGTCGGGCAAGATGCTTTCGCCGCGTTTGCGCAGGAGCTTTTTGAAACACTCGCGAATGATGTGAGCCTTCAAGTCAGGACCGGGATGCTCGAAAATCTCGGCCCACTCATCGCCGAGCTGGGAAGAGAGCGCACGAGCGAATGTCTGGTAGACCATTTCGTGAGCATGGCGGAGAGCACAGGAGGCAGCGCGAGTGGCCTGCAGCTCTCGTGCGCATTCGCTATGCCAGGCGTCGCACTCACGCTGGGGCGTGAACGATGGGCAGAAATCCGGGGTGCGTACGACATGCTCGCCCACAGCGTGCATTGGAAGGTGCGACGCTCGTTAGCCTGCTCGCTGCATGAGATGGCGAGAATACTTGGCAGCGAGCTGGCAGAGGCAGATCTCGTGCCGGTGTTTCAGGAGATGCTTGGGGACGCGGACGAGGTGAGCATCGGTGTTGTGAATAACCTGGCAGCATTTATGCGCGAGATCCCTCCAACCGTACGACTGGACCACCTGCATGTACTCGCTAGGACTGCGACGCCAAAATCGGACGTGACGATTGGGAACTGGAGGCTCAGGGCAGCGATGACTGAGCAACTTGGAGATCTTTCTAAGATTTTGCCGGCGTCTGCGAATGAGGAGATGGCAATACCACTCGCCCTTCGCCTGTTGAAAGATCCCGCATCCGCGGTCAGAGAAGCATGCATCGCGGTTATCGGTTCGGTACTGCAGAATAGCTCGGATGGATCATCGTCCGCGTGGAGGTCTGGCCAGATAGGCCGTGCCATGTCTACGATTAAGCTTATGGCAACAAACCAGCACTGGGCAGATCGCCAGGCGTATGTTCGTATCTGCGGCGCTTTCGCGGGTTCAATCAACGATAACGTGCTCATCGAAGAGCTCCTGCCGCTCATGTTGATGACAGTGGACGATAACGTCCCGAACGTGAGGTCTGAGCTGGCCAAGTCACTCGCAAATTTGCGGACTAAGGACATTTTTGCCGAGCTGCCGGATGTGAGTGCAGCTGCAGAGGCTCTGAGGAACGACCCAGACCAGGACGTTAGCCGGCACTGCGTTATTGCCGACCGGTCAAAGCATCTCGAGTTCTCAACCGGTCTTCGAGCGACGCCGGTCAAGTGAGGTGACAATTAGCTGAAGAACCCTCACATGACATAGAATAGAAAACGGTAAACTTAGCTCTGGAACACGCCGACTTCGGCCGGGCGGATCACCCTATCATGGAGTTTGTACCCCACCTTGGTCACGGCTGCGACCGCCCCCGCCTCCTTCTCGCCCTTTGGAACGTTGAACAATGCCATGTGATCGTTGGGATTGAACGGGTCACCCTCTGCCGGGTCAAACTTCACCACGCCGTGCTTCCCAAAGGTGGACATCAACTGCTTCTCCACCATGAGCACGCCCTCGTGCAGCGAAGCGAGTACGCTTTTAATGTTAGCCGCGTCGGTCTCCGTCTCCAGGGCCTCGGGGTCGACGGTAGCAGATGCTCTCGTGAGGTTGTCGGCGACGTCGAGGAGATCCTTGCAGAAACCCTGGATGGCGAACTTCTCGGCCGTCTCCGCTTGTCGCCTCGTCCGCTCCCTCAAGTTTTCCATGTCCGCAAGCGTACGGAGGAGCTTATCGTTCAGATCCTTAACCTGCGCTGTCTTCTCGCTCAACTCAGCCGTCAGCTTCTGCACCTCCTCGTCTGCGACCTCGTCTTCGTTGACGTCCTCGCCGTCCTCCGCTCCCTCCGTCTCATCGTCTTCCCCTGCCTTATCGTCCTCTTTCTTCTCTCCGGAAGACTCAGTGCTGAAAGAGTGAGCCCGTCCAGCGATTTCTGAGCATGCGAATGACGGCCGCTGCTGGCCCACTCCCGATCGCGCGGCGAAGGACGAAGATGGACGCGTCACCGTTGGGACGTGATGGAATGACTGGCGCGCAGATCTCGCAGTCGCGCGCGCCGCCACGGGCATGATATGCTCCGGCGGCGGAATTCTATTCGCCGCAGACCTGCAAGCCCTGAATATCGAGCGAATCATGCTCGACGAGATCGTGCGTCGCCCTCCGCGTCGCGCCCTGGGAAATCGTCGATCGAACCGGTGCGGGAGCCCAGCAGTAGCTGACTGCGCAGCAGCGAAAGCGAGGCGTCTCTTCCACATTTCTTCAATCTATCGCCTCGTTTTACACGATAACCAGTTATGATACGGGGAAGATTTCCACAACAGGAACAACGTCATCCGTGATGAGAGGCTTTTTCAGGGTTTAGCGAAAGTTTCTTGGGGCGGCGCCCTCAAAGGCTCCGTGCATACAGGAGTAACCAACACGGGGCACATCGTGCTGTCGTGAAGTCGGTCCGGCCGCTGCTATCATCGCCGGCTCCTTCCTCCGTGGTTAACAGCCTCGTCTGTATTTCACCAGCGTCATGGCTGCGTTCGCCCCCAATTCGGCCCTTGTCTTCAGCGGCCGTGGTGCCACTGGCGCTCGCTCCCTGAGCTCCAGGTCCATCGTCCAGCCCGTGGCTATTAACGATCAGTCCCGCGCCCGCAAGGTCAACGTTGGCGTTCGTGCCGCGACTGGGAGCATCCGCGAGCAGGCCGGCCGTCGTGGTGAGTGCGCAAGCCCCAGCCGATCACACGAAACCCTCCAGATTCAGCCCGAGAGCCTCGCACATAATTCAGCCCTATCCCGCGCTGACCTTCGCCCCTCTCTCGCAGCTCCTCTCGAGAAGAGCACACTTTTCAACTGCAAGTACGTGCCCTTTGCTGGCGATCAGAACGAGGAGTACTCCATCGACGACGTCATCTACCGGAGCAAGAACGGCGGTCTCCTCGATGTCCAGCACGACATGGAGGCCCTTGCCATCTACCCTCCTGAGTACTGGAAGGCTCTCTTTGACGAGCGCGTCGGCAAGACCGTCTGGCCTTACGGCTCCGGCGTGTGGAGCAAGAAGGAGTGGGTCCTCCCCGGAATTTCGGACGACGACATCGTCTCCATGTTCGAGGGCAACTCCAACCTCTTCTGGGCCGACCGCTACGGCCGCGAGGTGCTCGGCATGAACGACCTGTGGGTGAAGCAGTGCGGCAACAGCCACACCGGTTCTTTCAAGGATCTCGGTATGACCGCGCTCGTGTCCCAGGTGAACAGGATGAGGAAACAGGGTAAGCCGCTCGCGGCCGTCGGATGCGCGTCCACTGGTGACACCTCCGCCGCCCTTTCCGCGTACGCGGCGGCTGCGGGCATCCCGTCCATCGTGTTCCTCCCCGCAGACAAGATCTCCCTGGCGCAGCTCGTGCAGCCCATTGCTAACGGATCCCTCGTGCTGTCCATTGACACCGACTTCGACGGCTGCATGCGCCTTATTCGCGAGGTGACCGCGGAGCTCCCTATCTACCTGGCTAACTCCCTGAACTCCCTCCGCCTTGAGGGACAGAAGACCGCCGCAATCGAGATCCTCCAGCAGTTTGACTGGCAGGTTCCCGACTACGTCATCATCCCCGGTGGAAACCTCGGAAATGTTTACGCTTTCTTCAAGGGATTCAAAATGTGCAAGGACCTCGGGCTTGTGGACAAGCTTCCCAGGATGGTGGTGGCACAGGCGCACAACGCAAACCCCCTGTACCGCGCGTACAAGACCGGGTTCGAGAAGTTCGAGGCGATCAAGGCTGAGCCCACCTTTGCCTCCGCCATCCAGATTGGCGATCCTGTGTCCATCGACCGCGCCGTTTACGCGCTGAAGGAGACGAACGGAATCGTGGAGGAGGCGACCGAGGAGGAGCTTATGGACGCCGCTGCTGAGGCTGACCTCACGGGCATGTTCAACTGCCCCCACACTGGTGTTGCCCTGGCGGCGCTCAAGAAGCTCAGGGAGGCTCAGACTATCGGCCCCAGCGATAAGGTTGTGGTGGTGAGCACCGCGCACGGTCTGAAGTTCGCGCAGAGTAAGGTCGCTTACCACGCTGGTGAGATTGAAGGTATCGTTGGCAAGTTCGCCAACCCTCCGGTGGAGGTGAAGGAGGATTTCGGCTTGGTCATGGATGTCCTCAAGGAGCGCCTAGATCAGTGATTGTTCGGATGCGTGGTGTCGATTTGTCATGAGCAAATGCTCGCGTGTACAGCCTTGATCCCTAGAAGAACAATTAGAAAAACTAATACGTCTTTGGTTCATTTGCGTGTCTAACCTATTGAAACCTTTCGTATCTACCTTCGTACTTGCTAGCTAGCTAATCTTGACAAGAGGGTGCCCGTAAATCACGTATGTCCTGTATGGCCCACGTGGCGGCGGAGGAGGTGGTGGAGGCGGCGGTGGCTCAACTGCCTCCGACTCGTCGTCACCGGCTTCATCTTCGCCCTCCGCATTCGCTCCCTCCTCTGGTTCCTCAACTTCTTTCCCTTCCGGTTCATTTTCTTCGATTTCTTCTTCCTTCCTTGGTGG
>MDTA01019918.1_pt1 | contig 16877 bp, 7 predicted proteins | sample 811151 | NCBI WGS metagenome assembly MDTA01 (sample SAMN05326648, study PRJNA326480) | marine metagenome | isolation source: seawater | place: Indian Ocean: South | collected 2010 | reverse complement strand
ATTACATAAATGGGAATTATTGTCACCAAACATACATACAAACCAGTACCCACTATAAATTATAACCATACCGAAAGTAAAGAGGAGGGGGGAGATGTAACGCCTCCTTTTACAAACAGACTGCCGGTTATGTAACTTCAAATATAGAACACTTTAACACCGTACCTTTCCTTTTTCATATATTGAAGGCCCTTCTCATACAAGGTATAAATATGAGTCGAGGTTGCAATCGGGTTATTATTACCCACGCACTTGAAGGACATCAGTTGCAACCACTCACCGTCCTCAAACATCTTTCGGAACCGTTCTTTCACCTTTTGCTCGTCTCCATGGACACGTATACAAATGGCAGTGCCTCCCTTACCACGCAGGTCTAGAGTGCCTACCTTAGTACGATATTTGGTATCCTTCGTGGGCTCTTCATCGCTACATAATCCCAGACTCTTTACTACACCCCATACTTTCATATAGAAGGTACCGGGATAGGCATAGGTGGCCTTGAAATCTGGACTGCTCTTCAACAAGAGTGGTTCCAGTCGATGGCCGCGTTGCTTTTGCCACACCTGTACGGCGATTGATACCTTGCGTACCTTGCCATTGTTCTCAAAATCACATCGCTTACGGAATACATACTCAGACAGTAGATGCAGATAGGGAGATACCTTTGCTATATTGGTCCATTTGCGCATGGTCTGCGGTACCACACATATAACATACTCGCCCTGACGCATACACTGCTCGGCATGGTTAAGAAACATCACCACACCATTACGCTGCCCAGACAGGGAAAACGGCGGGTTCATGACGAAGGTGATACTCTCCTGCCCAAACAATGCACGGTTGGTGGTAAAGAAATCGGTACCATCCTGTATATCAAACCGTAATTTGGGCGCGGGCATGACATCGTAGAGGGCATTGTCGCCGGCACATGGGTCTACATAGAGAGTATCAAAAGTGCAGAGGTCTCGCACCAGATCGGCGACGACTTTCGGTGAATAATACTTGTCGAGATCGACCTTCCGAAGTACTCTCGAACTGCTGGAGGCCATGTTGGTAGATATGTTTACCGCGAGCAGCCTGTGAGGCACGGGCACGGGCACGGGAGCTCGCACTGGCACGGGCATAACCGAAGTCGGTTACAGGTCGGTATGATGGACAGTCAATATTAGGGGTTCTATCTCTTCTAGTATCATAGCGTTCTACTCCGCTCAGCCACGTCCTTAGACCACTTGCCTTTTTTGTATCTCCATTTTTTTGTATAATATTTATTGTTAAATATATCAGTTTTACGATGAAAAAGACTTCTTCACTCTGATTACTTTTATCCAACCGCTTCATGATGCATAATAATCCATCCTTTGCTTTTGAATAAGGACTAGTGTCAGACATAATATATTCTGCTTCGACTAGAATATTTAACAATTTATAAACAGCGAGTTTGTCTTTAAATGATAACCCCATTTACACTACGATACTATGACATATATAATAGATTATTTTAGAATATTATAAAGCTCTAGATCAATACCCCTCGGCTGTCCTAGTGCGATGTATTGTATCCTCCTCTTCGCTTCGCTCTGTTCGTTTAGCTTTACATCGGGTTTGATACTGACCACTTCCCAATTCTTCGGTTGTGGTGTATCACCGTTTTCCCACTGTTCAATATGTGCCCTCATGTCCACAATGGTCTGCTGTAATCGGTATATTTCTTTGTATAACTCGGATACTTCTTCCTCTCGCTTTCTCTTTTTTGTCAATAGCTTACACTGGTCGCGTAGATCGCCCATGCTACGCTTTGATTCCTTATGGGACACTCTCTTCCATGAGGAATACCTAGTATAATATTCCTCGAGTACATCTTGCAAGCAGGCTTCGGTCCATGCGGTAAGGGAAGAAAAGGCAGTGACACCTTCAAGAATATTTTTCGTTTTTCCACAGCTTGTTAGTTTACAACCGCCGATTAGACCGCCTCGCAGTATCTTCGCGGTAAAGTGGTTACCCTTAAAGGTAAAGTAAACGGTATCGTTTTCGTTGACGAGCTTGAAATGGAGCATATCAGAGAGAGACATTTGTATGATATATAATAACTTATATAGGTTAGATACGATTTTTACGATCCATGTATTTTTTCTTTTCACGTCTGAGAACACCGTCCAACGATTTCTCAGTCATATGTTCCTCTTGTAGTTTGTGAGCCAGTGCATCTCGGACCACTTTCCATGTTAAATCATGCAATTTATTCTTCCTGTCATACTCGAGTATCATAGCATATATATGTTTCTTTTCTTCCGTCGTATATCGCAAGGCTTTTGATAAGGGTATAACGGTCCGCTGACGCTTTCTAGGCAAATCGTCCATCATTTCTGCCATCTGCTCACGTGTTAATTTCTTTATCAGTGCATCGCGACGTATGGTTGGGTCAATACTAGAATAGGCTTGCAATAGTTCTTCTTTTGATAGGAATTCTTCGGCACGTTCAAGGAAGGAGGATGACATTTCTATGATATTTGGTAGACTTATATACCCTACTTTGCGTAGAGGTGTATAGGAGCAGAACAGCCATTACCAGTGACAACAGCGTTTCCATACACGCCACCGGACTCGTATACATAGGCGGTTTTATTATACAGTACGGTTTTCTCTATCATACTAGCAGGTGTGTCATGCAAAACGGTTTCTGTGCCTATACGCACCGTAAAATCATGGTAACAAGAGTCTGTGATCCATATCAACTTTGATCGGTATAGTCCTCCCTTCTCTGCGTATTCTTTATGAGGTAAAATGGTATGGGTATCTACAGTAGCGACAATGGTCGAACAAGGTTCTATAATGTACAAGTTCATATCCGTACTTGATGGTATACGGTAGTGACCCCTATGGTTAGTCAATTCGACGAAGGGAATGCCATTGAACTCGAAGGAATCGCAATTGGCGGTGTCTACTACATACTCGCCCTTTCCATAGGCGGAACACAATTGCATCGTACCTTGAATGGTACAGCTCATACGTATCATCTTTCGTAGGCCTTTCGTAGGTTGATAGATAGAAAAAGAAAGGGTTATACATGCTATAGTCATTAGTATAACAATGATATAGGCCATTCGTGGTTTGGGTAGTCTTGTCTTTTTGGGAGGGGGCTCTGCCGGTGGTTTAATTGTAAACTCTAATTTTTTAGGTTTTTTGGTCAGGTCCCGTATATCAATATTAAGTTTTGGAAACTGGGACATTTTAAAGTAGAAGTAATATATTTATAGGATCTAATTCATAGAAATGGATAACATAGACGAAAAAATATTATTTTATATCACGCGTATTCTTATCATTATATTTTCAGCTTCGGTGTGGCATCAACATTTGAATGAAATCTCGATAGATGGAGATTTAGAGTCTAATTCCTGCCGTTTATATCATGGATCCTTTTTAGCGGTAACCATGCTACATTTTTTAGCGACCATAGTTCTATTCTACAGAACAAAAAACCTCAACATGATATATTCACTGTTTAATATACTGTTTGGTGCATTTATTGTCATGTCATTAAAACCAAACGGTTGGTTATTCAGTTTTAAATGGGAAGATTGTAATGTATTGTACGACACGAACGATGTCATCGGTAGAATAGCAATGTTTAGCTACGTTTTGATAGCATTAGGTTCTATAGAATTGATAGAGTTGGTATATATTGTTGAATATGTATGTAAATTGAAATTAAATACAGTGATGAAGTTTACTTTACTATTCATCATACTGTTTGGTTGCACTGCCTTCATGGTCTTTATAGCAGGTGGCTTTTCGTAAAATATTAATTATATACTTTAGCTTTTAATTCATCTACTTCCTGTCGAAGCGTGGATACTAATTTGTCCAATTCTTGCGTTGCACTAAAAGCAATAGCAAATAGTTTACTCTTCTCCAATACATGAAAGTCTTCTACCTCTTCACCAAAGCAGTAAATAGAGGTGTATACCTTATCTATTACCTCATGGTTTCGTATCTCGACCGCCTTTTCACCTTCATCGGGATTGGATACGTAAAGTTTATACTTCTTGTCATCATCCAACTCTGGACAGTGTATCCTCAAGGCATCCGTATAATTGAATACGCAGTTTATACGTTTCATATGACTGGGTATGTACCCCTTTTGCTTTTTCACCGCAGATGGTAACACTTGAGCTACCTCTTGTGCTAAAAATCCGATGGTAGAAGAGCCTCGGCGATGATCCACGTAGTCATAGTATCTGGTGGGTATGTCTCTGAGTATACTTAGAGCATTATCGACATGAGTAATGTTGGTTTTGATACGTTGGTCGGAGGATACAATGATTTCGTTCTTAAACCATGCGCTTTGTTCCGAGATAAGTGAAATACTTTTGGTTTCATTGGTTTGGTCTTGTATTAGACAGCCCTCATCGTTACGTAAACATGGAAAATATTCTGAACAAACGCCGCCATCCACATCTGTATGGTAATGCGTATTTGTCGATGTATCTTTAAAACACCCTTTCGGTCTCCAGTTTAAAGCATAAAAATCAACCTGATTATTTGATTCAAGCTGGCAGGTAGCAGCGGGCGCTTCGTGACAAGTGCATTCACCTCCAGTGGGTTCTACAGAGAATGAAGCTGGTGTGAATGGTGGAGTAGTATGATAAGCCAAGACACCATAAGTTAAACCTGTCCATATTTTGCTAGTGGGGTCCGAACATCTGTCTCTACAGGCGTTGACACGATGTTGGTCATTCGGTGTTCCCGGGTTATCTAAAGAGGTATCGCGCATCACACAGTAACGCGAATCAGAACAGCTACCTGAGCCGCTGTTCCAGTAGATAGAGGCCGCGTTGTGGTCATATGCGCCTCCCAGTCCGGGTCCGTTCTGCATACATCCCGGTGGTAAAGAACTTATACCCAAATGTCGATTCCATCTTCCAGTTGTTGCTCCCCATGCCATGCATTCAGCTTCTGTCAATGCATCACTTCCAGTGTTAGTTCCTGAAGAAACTAATTTTACATTCAATTTTCTTACACAGTTGTAATTAGAGGCTCCACAGTTGTTAGATGTAGTCGCGGCATTATAATATGCAATTTTGTTATCGGTGTTGTGATAGTAACATCCGTTTGGATCAGATGGCCAATTTCCATGGCCAAAACTATATCCATTTTTTCGAGCAAACTCTCTACATTCTTCTATTGTAAGTTTGTTGATACTAGAAGAGCCACTAGTAACATGAATGTAATGAAAAGCATATGGCTGGTAGCTTTCTCCTGTTTTACATAAAGAATCTGCATGCTTTGTAGCTGTTGTAGCCGGTAGAACTACACCAGACTCGAAATTGGAAAGTTTAGAACAGTCATCTCTTGTCATAATATTCTGTACTTTGCCACTGGTCTGCTCAATTATGGCTCCGGAACCATCGCATTCAAAACGACTTATATTTATGCTCACATTCTGACTCAAACCAATATGTAATGCGGCCTCCGGTGTCACTCCAATACCCAATTTCGTACTATCCGTTTGCAACACGCCTGCTAGTGTATTCAGATTGTCCGGGAGGGTGAAATGAGTAGTTTTGCACCGTTGCGTGGGATCGGTTAACAAGACAAATTCTCCATTCGCGTATTTGCATATGCGGAGAGTAAAACTGACTGTAGAGTATCCCGAACCCAATTCATCATCTGGATCTGTAGTATGGGTATTAAAACCTATCCTAGTATAAGACGTTTGCACTGTATCGACATAGAAAGTACAGCCGTGTGGTAAAGTGGACCATGAACCATGAAAGTATGGGTGAGTACCGAGTGGTTCATTTGGAAATGCCGTGGTGAATTGTGCATGAATAGATGTTCTTAAAGCACTACTGGCGCACTCCTCCTGACTCACTTCAAATGTTTGAGCGGATAGTAAAGCGGTTGGAGTTGGCTCAAAGTTCACGTAATTCAGCTGGACACCAATGCTGCGAATGTTTAGGATGGGTTTTATTAATTCATTCGTAGAGTCCGTCGAACCCGTTGGCGTCAAAGCGCGTTTATGTATGGTCATCGCAAATGTTGCTCCAGTAGAGTGATGCCTGATCTCTAACTTCAGCGTTTTGGAGCCTGTCCATGCATCTATAACAAATCGAATAGTCTCTAGTGTTCCATATTGTCGAACCTCAGCTGCTCCGATTGTTGGTGAGGCTCCCGATTCTACTCCATCTATCATCAACCTAACATGATATACGCCGCTGGTAGCAGTAGTTGAGGCGGCTATACTTAGCATATAGACCACTTCAGTGGCTCCGGCTGGGGGTGTGTAAGCAATTTCAGAACCTGATAATGTTGTAAATGTGGTGGTGGTTGTCTGAACAGCGGTGACGCTGGGCCATGTATAACTACCGACTGTACCGCCATCACAAATACCCACTAACTCTTCCAGCACCTGTCCGTCTCTGGTGATTACAGCGGTCGATGTTGCACTCGTACCACCCACGGCATAAATCGTACCATTAGCGTACTGCTTAATCGTCTTATCGTCCACTGATATGTTAGCTGATGTCGCGCCGCCGCCAGTGCTACCAGTGCTACCACCGCTACCAGTAGTATACAAAGTCCCATTCTCGTTTAAGAATATGGTCGTATTGTCTACCTTTATGGTTGGTATGCCAGCTTCTGTACATATACTCGTATTTGAAGTCTCGTTGCACACGGGCATGGTCCTCAAGCAGGTATCCGTAGGACTATCACGGCAACAAGAATGATCATTGTATACCGTGCGAATTTGATGACAAGTCATGCTCAAACAGCCTGTTATCGAGAGAAACAAAACCAGTGTACGCATTTATAGTTCATATTAGTAATATTTATAGTATAGATTTATAATTTACTCGCATTTATTAATTTCGCCAAACACTTCTACCGCCAGAGCATATGCCTGATCGGCAGCCACACCTTCTGCTACCAGTTTGGCTTCGATTAAATTCGCCAATTCTTTTCCTTTATCATCCAATTTATGTGTCAATTCTGCTATATCTTTAGTACCACACAGGCGGTCATGTGTCTTGTCTGGTGCTCGAATCTCCACATCCAGACCCAGACCGGTACACACCTTATGTACCTTGCATTCTGTGCCTTCTAAATGCCTTGAAGTACCATCACATGCGCATTTTGTGCCGGTAGCGGTAACTTCACATGTCGAATGCGCCCTACCAGAACATTGATCGGTCGCACAAGCCGTGTCCACGCTGCCACCGTCTACTGTTCCGACATCCGAGTCAATGGCTTTGATTTTTACCTTCGCTCCACGTTTTTTAAAGTTGTTTGTAGTTCCACCGGCCTTGTTACCTGTCATGGTTGTGTCTTGAATCCAGAATTGTGGCTCAGCGTTGGCATCACCGTCAAAATCTACCGCACCACCTTCTGTTGTCGCCTCGTTATCTGATATCGATGAGGATCGAATTCTCAATTTTTTACACGTGGTTGTACAACCGGATGAGGTTGTCTTGAATGCCGCGCCTTTTTTCGCCTTGTTGGCAGTGATAGTAGAGGAACGAACATCGAATTCGGAGTTTTCTGCCATGAATGCACCTCCCTCCTCGATGGCTTCATTGGCTTCAATAACCATATTGGATAAATCGACCTTGTTTCCTACACTACGCATAGCTCCACCCTTGCGAGCCTTGTTATTTTTAAAGGAAGAGTCTTTCATGGTGATATCCTTTGTGGTATCTATACTTCCTCCCTCGCCTGAATTCGCAGTATTGCTTTCAAAGTTGGTAAGTGTAATGTTTAAGACCGCTTCAGACTTAATTGCACCACCATTCCCGGTCGCTGCTCTGTTATTTTTGAAATCTGTATTGTGTATTTCCACTGCCGCGGTTGTTGCATCGATGGATATGGCTCCACCCTCGGATCCCTGATTGTCTTCGAATAAAACATTGGAAAGTTTCACTTTACTGGCAGAATTTTTAACTCTGACCGCTCCTCCACCTGTTGAGGCTGTGTTTCCAGTGAATTTTACATTGTTCGCGTCAATTTCACCACCGTTGACTAGTATAGAACCACCTTCTGAACCTCGACCACCCTTTAATTCTATATTTTCTAGTGTCAGTTTGTTGGAATTTACTGTAAAGTGTCTTGCATTTGCCGGTGCTGTTATCTGAGGAACGTCTCCCGACTGTGCTCGTAGTCTCGATAGCGAATATGTTATGGTCAAATCTCCTGTAATGGTCTCTTCAGCACTCATTTCACAGGATGTGGTCAGGGTGGTTGTCGGATAGGTAATCGAACAGGTTGCCCATTTGACAATGATGCGTCCTTTTCGGTATGCATTTTCCGCACTCAGATAGTAATAGGTACCCGCAACCGTAGGGGCAAATACGGTGACTGCCTCGTTGTGCTTCGCATCGTCCAACCCTAGAGAACTAGTTGGTAATTCACTATATTTTACTTTATCACATTCCTTTCCTTCACAATCAGCTTCGGAAACGATTCTAAAATCATCACCAGAGCTTGCTCGATGGAAGGAATGGGTCTCACCTACCCGTATCGTTATATCGCCATTGTTCAGTCCACCGTCAATCTTGTAAGCATAGTTACCGTTTGTCGTCATGGTATGGGAAGTTCCCTGATAAGCACACTGGGTATCCGCACCTGTAGCATCATCACCGGCAGCACGTATCATGCCAGATACACATGCTACACAAGCGTTACCAGACACGCGTTCATTTTCAGCACATGTGACCGCTGTACAGGTAGTCGTCGCGGTTTTATCATCACCAGCCGGTCTTGTACTTCCCGCAGCACAGGCTGAACAAGCGGAACCATCATAGTAGTGATTCTCCTTGCATTTGCACGCTTCGCCAGCTGCTGATTCCTCTGTGGAAGCACATGCGACACAATTGGCACCACTGATCTGGAATCCTGCATCGCAAGCGCACTGGCTGGCTACTGCTGGGTCACTTCCAGCTGCCAATACCGCACCGGTACCACAAGCTGTACAGGTTCCATCCCCGTTGGAAAAGAAATTCGCTTTGCATAGACAAGATGTATCTGCCCCACCGGCATCATCACCTGCTGCTCTCTCTTGTCCTGCTGGGCAGGCTGTACATACCTTGCTTACAACCTTGTGGTCCGCATTACAAGCACAGTGTGTATCGCCCGCAGATGGATCATCGCCCGCTGCCCTTGTACCAGCAACGCATGCAACACATTGACCTCCGGAAACGCGGAAATCTTCTGGACAAGCGCATGAAGTGACACCACCTGCTACAAAATCACCTGCTGCTCGTACAGAACCTGCTGGGCAGGCGGAACACTGCAATACATTTGAAATATTTTTAACATGCTCGTTTGTTTTACACGAACAAGAGGTATCTGCCCCGCTGGAGTCATCACCTGCTGGTCTTTTTGCCCCTCCCGCGCACGGTGTGCATACATTACTTACAACATGTTGATCTTCCCCGCAAATACAATGGGTATCACCATTACCACCATAATCGCCCGCTGGTCTTGTAGCACCTGCTGGACATGCGGTACATACCTTGTTGGATACATGATAATTTGCATCGCATATGCAGTAGTGGTCTTGTAACCCAGAGTAACATAGATTAGGGTTGCTAGAACCTGCCTCGCAGGCTACACAAGCCTTGTTGATGACCTTGTGGTTATCTTTACAGAAGCAGTGTGTATCACCTCCGAAGATTTGATCGCCCGGTGCTCTGTATGAGGTGGAATCGCAAGCGGTACATACATTGCTGACTACACGTTCGTCGGTTTTGCATGTGATGGCGGTACATTGGGTGGCTCCTGAAGTGGGATCTAACCCTGCGGAAGCCGCACCAGTGTACTGTGGACATGCCTTGCACACGGAACCATCAGAATATTCATTGATGACACAATTACGCACGGTACATGTATTGAGGGGCCCACTCTTTAAGGTGGCATTACGGTGTTGGTTTTGGAAACCTTCGGGGCAGTTGACGCAACCTTTACCCTTAGTAAATGAAGTACCAGTGCCTGTCACCACGGGTCCATAGATGCCAGATTCTGCCAGTGTGATCTGCCAAATTTTATCTACTGCACCCCAAATAGCTGTATCGCCGTTTATGGTAAGGTCCTGTCCATTAGTAGCAAGTGTAGCCAATAGAGTATCTGACCCATCACTCAGGGACCTTTTATAAATTTTTTTGTCATCGCTTGCATAATTAAGAATGAAATGATTGTCGTAGACTTTCATATTTTTTACCTGCTTGCCGCTAGTGGTGTCCCTAGATAGTTCTGTCAATGATCCGCCGGTAGTCGCCATTGAGTACATTATATGCTCGTTGTTACCTTTTTCCGCATACAAGTATATTTTCGAATTGTAATAGTCTATCAAATGAAAATATTCGCCAGTCGGTCTAGTTTTTATTGTTGTCACTGTACCGGATGTTGTTATTTTCGTTACTTTAGTATGTGACTGTACATACAAATCTGTACCGTCTGTCGTCATATCATAAACATCTTCACCATGGTCAGCCCAAGTTAGATCTATAGAATCACCCGCTATATCGTACCGTATCACCTTGCCGCTGGGTATACCACAATAAATATAATTGTTCAGATGTAAGATGACCCTAATGTAACTATCAGAGAAGGTACCACCTAAATTTTTAATGGTGGTCTCCGTACCTGTTGTGTCCATTTTCATCAGTTTGCGGCTACTAGCGACGGATGTATCGGCATAGTATACATTACCATTTGCATCTACGGCACCACCAGTATACACGTTGTTTGCCGGGTTAGCTAGTTCGCTGACAGCTCCAGCCGCTATGGTAGTGTACCCCGCACACCCACTATCAGCGGTACATTTGCTCTGACAGTCGGAGGTACCGGAACAAGAGGTACTACCGTACTTCTTCGTATTATCCGATGCATAAACCTGTGCCACTTTCTGATCAATACTACAGTATTCTACAGCGGAACAAGCAGTAACTTCACCCCCCGGACTGAAAGTGCCCGCTGTACATGCGGTACATGCTCTACTGTACCCGGTTCCAGTCACATAATGATTTATAGCACATGGAGTAAAGTCACAATCTGTATCTGCTGCCGCTGGGTTATCTCCCGCCGCGTTTGTGAAGCCTGATGGACATGCTGTACATGCACTTCCAGATACTCGTTCGTTTTCCGCGCACAAACATTTACTGGCTGCCGAAGGATTCACTGGCGTCGGCATGGTACGTCCGGATGGACATGCCTTGCAAATACCATCACCATCGGAGTATTGATCGGTCTGACAATCCGCATAAGCACATGATCCGGTCTCATTGACTCTGGCAGCGGCGGTAGTTCCGGTTCCGGGGCAGGCGAGACATTCTATTTTTTCGTCTTTGGCTGCTTTTTTACCGGTTCCCAAATCAACCACGGGGAGATTATCACCCATGTGATTGGCATAACCTCCTCTTTCATCTGTACTACCAGAACCTAGTGACCCCCAACCCCCAGCACCCCAGCATTTCACAGTGTCGTCATTTAAAAGAGCGCAATTCATCCAACCGCCGGTACTAAGTTTTTTTGCGTATTTCCCTGTTCCCAAATCAACCGTTTCTGATGGTGGACTGTTTCGTTGTGTTAGATCTTCATAGCCCAGTTGACCGCTGGTTGCGCTACCCCAGCATTTCAATGTGTCGTCGTTTAAAATAGCACACGTACGTTCACCTCCGACAAAGACGTGTTTCGCTGTCTTACCTGCACCCAAATTTACCTCCTGTGGAGTATTTTTATCTGTAGTTGAGCCAATACCGAGTTGCCCTAAATTATTTCTCCCCCAGCATTTCAAGGTGTCGTCGTTTAAAATAGCGCACATATGGTAGGCATAGTCGTCACAAGAGATTTGTTTTACTTTCTTGCCTCCTAAATCAACCTCCTGTGGAGTATTTTTATCTGTATTAGAGCCAATACCTAGTTGACCAAATTGGTTATCACCCCAGCATTTCAATGTATCGTCATTTAAAATGGCGCATGCATGATACACACCAGTAGCTATTTGTTTCGCTGTTTTACCTGTGCCCAGATTTACTTCCTGTGGAGTATGTTTATCTGTGGTTGAGCCAATACCAAGTTGACCGTTATTATTGTCACCCCAACATTTCAACGTATCGTCGTCTAGAATAGCACATGTAAAACTCTGTCCACCATCCACTTGTTTCGCTGTTTTACCGGTCCCCAAATTAACAACAGGTAAATCATCTCCCATTTCACCTGAGGCGTCTCCTCTGTCGTTTGTATCACCATAACCCAGTTGTCCCTTCCATGAACCACCCCAACATTTCAATGTATCGTCATCTAGAATAGCACACATGTGACCATCACCAGCGGCAACATGTTTAACAGTCCTCCCAGTGCCCAAATCAACCGTGGGTAGGTTGTCACCCATCTCACCGGCGGCATCTCCTCTATTTTGCTCATCACCATAACCCAATCGCCCGTCACTTCCGTAACCGAAACATTTTATTTTATTATCGTTTAAAATAACACATGTGTGCATTCTACCAGTCGCTAAAACCGTCGTCTTGCTTTCCTTCCCATACTCATTGGCATCGCACATTTCAAGGTCATCACAAGTGGTGTCTGCTGCCTGTGAGTCTCCAGCATCATTGAAGGTTCCAGTGGCGCACGGCGTACACGCATGACTGGACACGTATTCATTGGCACCACAAGTTCCCCAATCACACTCGGTTGCTCCATCGTCCGGATTGTCACCCGCTGCGTTGGTCGAACCTGCTGGGCATGCGGCGCATTCTAATTTATATACCGCTTTTCCCAAATCAACAGTTAATGAAGGACTGTTTTGTTGATTGTTATTTCCATAGCCCAGTTGCCCTTTGTGATTTCGACCCCAACATTTCACCGAATCGTCGTTCAAAATAGCGCAAGTATGGGCATCGCCAGTAACGAGATCATTGGCTGTCTTCCCCGTTCCTAAATTTACATTCTGTGGAGTATTTTTATCTGTAGTTGAGCCAATACCGAGCTGTCCGTAATATCCGCGACCCCAACATTTCACCGAATCGTCGTTCAAAATAGCGCATGTATGTTCACCGCCGGGAGCGATATGTTTGGCTTTTTTACCAGTTCCTAAATCGACCACGTCTAAATCATCTCCCATCTCATTGGCTCCGTCTCCTCGATTACTTGTATCACCATAGCCCAGTTGCCCGAAACCATTAATACCCCAACATTTCAAGGTATCGTCGTTTAAAATAGCGCACGTATGGGTTTTACCAGCAGCAAGTTGTTTTATTGTTTTACTAGTTCCCAGATCGACGACGGGTAGATTATCACCCATCTCGCCGGCTCCGTCTCCACGATTACTTGTATCACCATGGCCCAGTTGCCCATAGTTGTTTCTACCCCAACATTTCAAGGTATCGTCGTTTAGAATAGCACACGTATGTTGTTGACCAGCAACAATATGTTTAGCTGTCTTACCTGTTCCTAAATTTACATCTTGTGGAGTATATTTATCTGTAGTTGAGCCAATACCAAGTTGACCGTTGGTATTATAACCCCAACATTTCAATGAATCATCATCCAATATAGCGCAGGTATGGTAACCACCGACAGCGACCTGCTTAGCTGTCTTCCCTGTTCCCAGATTGACAGTTGTTGATGGCGGACTGTTTCGGTTTGTTGTGTCGCCATAACCTAATTGTCCAGCCCAATTATAACCCCAGCATTTCAAGGTGTCGTCGTTTAAAATGGCGCATGTATGACCACTAGCAGCAAGTTGTTTTATTGTTTTACCACTCCCCAGATCGACCGTTGTTGATGGTGGACTTTTCTCATCACTTGTACCACCGTAACCAACGGAATATCCGTTACCCCAACATTTCACCGTATCGTCGGGGAAGATAGCACATGTATGGTAAGTACCACTAACTAAACGTAATCCAGATGCTGTTTCATTTTTAACATGCTCATTCACCGCACAAGGAGGTGTCGCACACACGGAATTGCCCACCGAAGGGTTGGTTGCCGGCGAGTTTTTACCCGCTGCACATGCCTTACATTGGTAATCGTCCACATACTGATTGACCGCACAATTATCGAAAGTACATTGCGTGGCTGCTGTGGCAACATCACCTGCTGCTCTTGTACCTCCCGATGGACAGGTATGACACATGAATTTCGTCCTGTTGATTTCATAAGCATCGTATGCGGTATTTGCACTTAGGCTACCGTCCGACAAGTAATAATTGTTGCTGGCATCCTTCGTCAAACCCTTACAGTTGCTATCAGCGATACACAAGCGTTTGGCTTTTGCAAAATCAGTGATGGCATCGCTGTATCCGGCTGCATTACTCAGTTGTTTGTCAGCATGTAATAGAAACAGCGAGGATACATATTCATTGACTTCGCATACATCGTTATCATCACAGGTGGAAGCAACATTTGGTGCATCACCCGCATTGTTGAATGTACCATAAGAACAGCTTTGACAGGAGCTGCCGTCCGAGTATTGGTCTTTTCTACAAGTACATGCAGTATCTGGTCCTGCCGGATTGCTACCATACGGCGCTGAGGTCCCTGCTGGACAGGCTGTACACACATGGTTGGATACATATTCGTTTACATTACAAAAGGTTGACGAGTCGCAGTAGGTATCTCCGTTTGCATTTGTATCACCGGCCGCATTTGTCATCCCGGATGGACACGGTACACATACATTGTCTTTGACCCTAAAGTCTTTCGCACATGGAGCAATAATACATACGGTATCAGCACCACTGGAATCATCCCCTGCTGGTCTTGTGGTTCCCGAGGGACATTCGGTACATACATTACTGACTACATGTTGATTTAGACCACATGTGCAGTATGTATTCACTGTTGGATCGGAATCGCCCGCGGTTCTGGTGGCGGTACCCGGACATTGAGTACAAGCACCATTTAGTATATGGTGATTGGCCGCGCAAGGAATGAAATCGCAAGTCGTTTCAGCCCCGGCTGGATCATCCAATGCATCGTTATCGTAACCGGCGGGACACTGTGTACATCCTTTATTTTTCGTGAATGAATTACCGATGCCGGAGATGAGTGGACCGTAATTGCCAGATTCTGCCAGTGTAACCTCTTCGAATTTATCCTCTGCACCTACAATCATTTTATTGCCAACTATGGTTCCACCCCACGCATTTCCAACAGTGGTAGCAAGGGTAGTTGCTGTTCCTCCGCTTATGGGCTTTTTAAGAATCGTTTTCCTGTCACTGTTTAAATTGTATACGAAATGGCTGTCGTAAATTCTAACTATTTTTAGCTCTGTAGTTCCTAAGTCCCATACCGTTGTCAATGTCCCACCGGTAAGCGCCATTGAATAAATTTTGGGACCATTCGAAGCGCTAACCCACGCGTAAAAGTACAATTTCGAATCGTAGTAGTCGAATCGACTCGCTGATATGCCAGACAAACTTTTTATCGTGGTCACCGTACCAGATGTTGTTATTTTTGTTATTTTACCGTTACTTGCAACATATAATTCTGTACCGTCTGTCGTTATATCTCGAACATGCTCCCCATGATCAGCCCAACTTGCATCGAAAGAATCACCAGCTATGTCATAGCGTGATACCTTACCATTTTGACGCCCGACATAAATATAATTGTTCAAGTGTACGGCAGCGCTAACATAAGCACTATTATAAAAATTTTTCACCATAGTTTCCGTACCCGATGTGTCCATTTTCATCAATTTGCGTTGGGTACCGCTACCACCAGCATAATATATATTTCCACTTGCATCTACACCGACTCTGGCGTACCCAACCCAATTTGCCGGGTTACCTCTTTCGCTGACAGCTCCAGCCGGTATGGTAGTGTACCCCACACATGTACTGTTAGCACTACATTTACTCTGGCAGTCGGAATCACCGGAACAGGCTGAACCTCCGTACTTTTTCGTGTTATCGGAAGGATACGATAGTTTGACATGCTGATCCGCCAGACATTTTTCCGTATCATCACAAGTACCTATGGTATTGTCACCCGGGTCGTTATATGTACCGGCAGAACAAGCCTCGCATTGATAATTACTATTGACAAAATGATTCTGCGCGCAAGGCGTACTAATATCACAGTATGTGAGTGCACCGGAAGTATCGTCACCCGCGGCGTTGGTAGTGCTTGCGGGACATGCGGTACAGTCTTTACTTTTCATGAATGAAGTGCCGGTGCCTGTGGTGAGTGGACCGTAAGCTAACGATTCCGGACCTACTGCTACGAAAGCATAATTATTAGAATAAATACTTGCCACTCCACTCGATATACTGGGGTCAGTACCACCCCATGAAGAAGATCCCCACGCTGTGATCGATCCGTCTGATTTCATGGCAGCAAATGCGGTACCAGTAGAAAATATGTTTGTATATCCCGTTCCAGTAGGTGCGCCAGAACCACCATTAGATGAATCTCCCCATGCTGTGATCGATCCGTCTGATTTCAGGGCAGCGAAGGCCTTTCCAGTAGAAAATATGTTTGTATATCCAGTTCCGGTAGGTGCACCAGATCCACCCCAACTCGAATATCCCCATGCTTTGATGGAACCGTCTGATTTCATTGCAGCAAATGCGAACCTAGTAGAAAATATGTTTGTATATCCCGTTCCAGTAGGTGCGCCACTACCACCATAATCCGAATCTCCCCATACTGTTATCGATCCGTCTGATTTAAGGGCAGCGAAGGCACCGAAAGTAGAAAATACATTGACATATCCAGTTCCAGTAGGTGCACCAGAACCACCATACGACGAATCTCCCCATGCTGTGATCGATCCGTCTGATTTCAGGGCAGCAAATGCGGTATCAGTAGAAAATATGTTTGTATATCCCGTTCCAGTAGGTGCGCCAGAACCACCCTGTGACGTATCT
>MDTA01058898.1_pt1 | contig 16882 bp, 28 predicted proteins | sample 811151 | NCBI WGS metagenome assembly MDTA01 (sample SAMN05326648, study PRJNA326480) | marine metagenome | isolation source: seawater | place: Indian Ocean: South | collected 2010 | reverse complement strand
CACGATCAAACCTGATCATGGATTGATTTTGTTGTAATTTTCAGGCATATTTATCGGATGAAAATTGCATTCAAAACCGCCTTAAAACCCAACAACAAAGAGCGCACACACTTGATGAAAGCGTGCGGCGTGGCACGCTTTGCGTTTAATTGGGGTCTGGCGGAATGGGAGAAGCAATACCGGGAATTTAAAACCGGGGACCGTGACAAAAAGCCTAATGGTATGGCGCTCAAAAAGCAGTTTAACGCCATTAAAAAACCCCAGTTTCCGTGGGTTTACGAGGTCACCAAATACGCCTGCCAGCAGCCGTTTATTCATCTGGACAAAGCGTGGGAACGGTTTTTCAAAAAGGTAACCACCAATGGTAAACCAGCCGGACGCCCCAATTTCAAAAAGAAAGGGCGCTGTATCGACAGTTTTTATGTCGGCGGCGATCAGGTTTCTGTCCGGGGCAACCGGGTAAAAATTCCCAATTTAGGCTGGGTGAAAATGGCCGAACCGCTGAAGTATGGCGGTAAAATTGTTAACATAACCATCCGGCGCGAAGCCGATAAATGGATGGTTTCTTTTCAACTTGATGTCGAAATGTCATTCCTGCGGTGCGATAACCAAGCAGCCGTTGGCGTGGATTTCGGGATCAAGCAATTGGCCACGTTAAGTCGTGGCGAAAAAACGGTGTGGGACAATCCTGCACCGCTAAAATCAGCGCTCCGGCGTCTGGCCAGGATGCAACGCAAACTGGCCAAAAAGGTTCGTGGTTCAGGCCAATACAAAAAACTGAGCATGCGTATTGCCCGGCTGCACCGGCGCATCGCCAACATCCGCAACAACACACTTCACCAGCTGACCAGCTACCTTGTTAAACACTTCAGGGAAATCAACATCGAAGATCTGAACGTGCGTGGCATGATGGCAAACCGTAAGCTGGCCCGGGCCGTGGCGGACGTTGGCTTCTACGAAGCCAGGCGGCAACTGACGTACAAGTCGGAGTGGTACGAGCGGATGCTGGAAGTGGTTGACCGGTGGTTCCCGTCCAGCAAGTTGTGCTCAGGATGCGGGTGGAAACACCCGGCCTTAACCCTGTCTGACCGGACGTTTCACTGCGGGGGCTGCGGCAGCAGCATTGATCGTGATGAAAACGCGAGCATCAACATTGAAAATTACACTACGGCAAGCTCTGCCGGAATTTACGCTGCGGAAGAAAGCGGCTCTGCACAGCCCGCCTGGCGGGCTGTGCAACCAGTTTCATTGAATGCAGAAATTATCGTCAAACCTCAATGATCAGGTTTGTATAAGAATATTAGAGCGGAACAGTAAAGTCTGGGTATAAGCATCGCTGATATGATGACGAAGCAGTACCCCTTAGCGCGCCTGGTTAAGGTAGGTACCGAGACCTTTGCGGGTGAATTCAGGTTTAACCTGGAGGTAAGTAAAGGTATATTCGTATCCGTTGTCGACGCCGTTTTTTTCAATGCCAGCGAATCCCGCCAGTTTACCGCTGTCCTGATGGTAAGCGACGATAAAGTACATATTGCGCAGACGATGATTGCTATGTTGAGCTTTGAAAACATCACGCAAGTAGTTGAGCGCTTTGTCGCTGTATGCACCGTGATTAACGTTATCGAGTGACTGAAGGATAGTGTTTTTTACCTGCTCAGGCAGATCGCCGGGCAATTCGGCCTGAGAGAACAGGTTGTCGAAATGTTTGAGCGCAAACATGGTGGAAATGGATGCCAGCTTGTTTGCGGTGCGCGCAGAAGTTGTCATAATATCGTCCCTGTTATGTTGTCCTTACATGAAAAGTGATGGTAGCAGAGAAAAGCGCGTAAGCACGAAAAAAGGCCACATTCGCGGCCTGTTTAATAGAATAATAGGTGTGCGATTTTTTACTTTCTTCGAATTCGCCCAAATAGGCCCATGGCAAACAACCCGGTAAGCGCCGTTGCTGGTGCGTTCACTGAACTGGCAGGTGTATTGGTGTTGTTGGCGTTTATCGACGGGTCGTTGAGCGAGGCCATTGTTACCCCGCCGTCTGATACGAGGAATGTACCGTAGCGAGTGTCAGTGTCTGCGTATGAGTAGCTTGTGTTCGGGCCATATATTAACGCGTAATACTCGCCATTTGTGTATCCGCCGGCGATTCGAATCACATTGCTCTCATCATAATACCGACCGACCGTATATGTCCTTGACATTACACCGTTACCGAACATGCGCCCGAATTCATCAACGGGATGTTTAGACGAATGATCTCTGATCGTTGAGTAAGTGTTAGATGAATAATCCCAGCCAGAAAAGAACGACGAGATAAGAGTGTCAACTTCTTCGCTGGTGGGTAATCGCCAGCCCTGCAAATCGCCCTGTAATGCATTGTTTGTGTCTTCCATTGACATGCCCCACGTTTCTCTGACGTTGAGCCACTCAAGTCCTGTGTCGTAATGAAGAACGGCGAGTTCATCCCCTTCGTTTGCCACATCGACCGTTCTAAATTCATCGCCTGACTGAGAGATGAAAATCTCTGCGTTGGCATGAGCGCCAAAGGAAAGTAGTGCGACGGATAAAATTGCAGTTGATAATTTCATTATGCTGTTCCAGTTAGTGTTATATTTTAATCCTTTAGTAGAAACAAGCAAATAACATGCCACAAAGTGCGAGTTTAACGATACTAACAACTAGGCTTAAACCACGGTTTCCTTCGTAAAATACGACCAATAAAGGCGTCAATGTAGAGCAGGACTATTCCACCAAGCGCGGCAAGAAAGGTAATGTTCGTTGCAGTGCTGAGCGGCTCATATGTCGCGTCAGTGCGCAGGTAGAAATGAGACTCTGCACTAAGCAGCACCATGCTAATGGCGAAAGATATAGGAATGTAATGCAGTAGGCGCAAAGGAATAAGAGTGCCTCGCTTAAGGTTGCCACTGCGCGCCTGCGCAAGCGAAATCAATCCCTGAACCTGGCGCATACCTACCGTCGCAAAGGCGTAACACAAAATAAGCAGACCTAATACCGATAACGGCTCCATACCGTACGCCTCAGTCCCTTTGAATCGCGGCATGAACGGCGCGAAGGCTATGGCGGCGCTTATGTGGGACAACAACAGGAACGGAAGGGCAAGCCAGGTAAACCGCTCTGCTTTCTTTATCATTTTAATCATTGTTAGGTGTCCAGTGTGTGAGCGTAAAGAGTGATTGTATCATGGCGAAGCGGAGAGCTACGGCATGCACTGGATTTTCTCGCCCAGCGTGTACATTTGCCACCATTGGCAACCGCGGTCGATAATGTAGCCGTCTCGTGCTGTCCAGTTCGGACGTTTTGATGGCGTCAGGTTAAAAAATTCATAATCCGTTTTGCCGCTGTTGGACACATGGTGCCAGGTATCAATACGGCAGATGTCTGCACCTTCGCGGAACGCGGTCTTACATAACGCAATAGGATCTGCGGATCTGGGTGTGTCGCCTACATGAATGGTCGTCATGGCAATATCTCTGTGTCTGTGTGTATACACAGTATACATGAAACATCGAAATATTACAAAAAAATAAACAATAAAAGCGCTATTTTAGCGCGTGCCGAATACTGTCATCTAACTCAATAGAGGTAGGTAGCGGCGTCCTTTCACCGCTAAAGGTATAACGGACTTTGCCACCTTTACTTGCGTATTCATTGAGACTGGAAGCCAGATACTCAACAGCAGCAAGAGGTGTAACACCAAAAGCGGAAAGTGGAGTAAGGAAGCCCTCACAAGCAATCTCAATATCGCGTTGTTTATGCGTTACTGAGGCGACAAACATGATAGTGCAGGGTTCACCTGGGTGCACTGTCGTTTCCGGCACTTTCACGCTCAATGTGCCGTTGATAGATTCGAGAAAAAGGCGAAGTGACATAATTGCTGTCCTTGATTGCGATAGCTCATATTAACAGTTCTCACTTTAATTACAACAAATATGTTTAAATGCCTACGTGCTGTTATATTGATACAATAAATGGAGAATATAAAATCAGTATAAAAATATGAATTATGATGATGCAGTGAAGACCCTGGAGCAGCAGGGGTTGTTAGTTAAGGATGGCGGAGCTGTTGACGCTTATGAGACATTGCAGCGTGCCAAAGAACAGGCCGGGGATAATCACATGATTTCATTGGATGTCAGGGTGAATGCACCGATTGGCGGGCCTGTTCCGGTGGGACTGGTTAAGATGGTCGCTGAGCAGTTGTCTGACACACTGGGTGTGGAAATGGTAAAGCTTGGCGAAGTCAACGAAACGCTCTCGAATGACCTTAAAAGGGCGGTAAACAACGGTCAGATATTAACCCGTACAGGGGTAGGCGTAAGCGAGGGTAAGTCACTTGGGGATTTCATCGATTTTAGTCTCGGCGATGGGAAACCGGTTTTCACTGTCGATCTGGGGATAGCAAACGTGCTGGGTATGGATGACAAGTTACTCGGTGCTATTGCTGACGGTATCAAATCATCAATGGAGAATAACGCTAAAATGTTCAGCGTGGATGATACGCGTTTACATGTCTCGCCGACGGATAAGAATGTTATACCTGCACTGGAAACGCTGTTGCGAAGTGCACAGGATGAAACGCCAGACGACGACATGACGCGCCGCCGGACCATGAATTAGTCCTGGTGCAGTTCAGGTAAGAGCTTTTTGACAATCGGGCGGGCAACAATTTTTGATCATATTAATACCCATGCGTGGCAAGCGCTAGTGCACGTTCAACAGCACGTTCCGGTTTCATACCAGTGGCGCGGGCGGCTTTCATCGATTTGAACGGTGCGGCATTGATGGTGCCGGTGGTCGCATACAAGTCAACGGCACGACCCGGGCCGGTAATTTTGATATGACGGTTTTTCATTGAACAGACGCGCACAACGCAGCCGGTAGCTTTTTCGCGAAGTTTATCCATGAATTCATGAAATTTTAGTTCGCGCCAGGCATCACGGACGTCCTGTGAAACCTGATCGGCAGGACGTTGTCTTTCGTAGTTGTTGCGGTTGCGTGGCATATCTTGATTTCCTGTGTTTGTGTGAACAGGAACAGTATGCCACAACGGGGCGGAATTACAACAAAAAAGTTAAATTATTTATCCAATACCGGCAATGGCGCAAATGCCGCTGAGTGTAACAAAGGCACCGGCCAAGCCCGCTGCGATACCGCCAAAATACAGTGCAGCTTCTTTTGCTTCTTTTAACATAGCATTCTCCTTAAATCGGTTTAAAGTCAGCAGGTGTGCCAACGATGGCACCACTGGTGAAACAACCGATCCCTTGTTTGTAAATGGTGTACCAACAGATATTTTGAATATTGCTGCCACCAAACATTGACGAGGCCACGTTGAAAAGGCTGTGGGGGATGTGCCAGTTGAGCGCAAAGCGTTGCTTGGTGTCATCGTCAGCCTGGGCAAGAAAGTTGCGGGTAAGCGCAGTACGGGTTTCCTTGCAGGTTTCTTGGTTCAGATTGTTGAGGAACCTGTTTTTAGTTTCATTATTCATCTTAGCACAAATCCTGCTCAAAGTGTTCCCCGGCGTACCGGGGAAGCGTGTTATTCTTCTGGCTGACTATCCTGACGGGCTTTAATGTAACGGTCAAGTCTATCCTTGTTATTCATTACTTCGTCAGGTATAGCGCTGTCGCCGCCAGGGTTACAACCAAGATACTCGTTAAGTTCAGAGCGTCGCACCTTGGTTTTTTCGACGACAAACTGAAAACGTTCAGAGTTCGAGAAGAGGGTGTCGCTTTGCTTCATGTAAGGACGCCCTAATGCTGCGACCGGATCAGCGGCGGCAATGCGAAGCTGTTCGCCTACCCACGCGTTGGCGGCGCGCTGTGAAAAGAAGGCGACGTTTTTGTATAACGCTCTGCCGATATAAAGGACGACATGCCCTTCATTTTCTCTTGTGTCCAGCAATTGTTCAATGGACTGTTTAGCGTGTCGCAACTGGTCAACGGTAAGCAGTTTCAGCCATGCGTCTGTGCCACGCTTGCCGAGTGTCGAATCACTGAGCATATTGAGTATTTTGCGCGCCCCATCCGCCATGTGTTGCCAGCGCTCAAGCTCTGCCTTTTCTTCCTCGCTCTCAGGGCGCTTGGAAAGCCCCTCAAGGTGTGCACACTGGCTTTCCATGTCGGCGATAAATTCTTCCGTCAATTGTTTGATGAACGGTGAATCGGGTTCGTCCATGTAATCGCGCAAGCCATAAGTGACAGGGATGGCTTTGAGATCCATGTCTTTGAGCAGGGCATTAATAGACGGGTATTCTTTTCCGTCAAAATAAACGCCGGTGTCCGGCAGCATAGACTGGCGCTCTTCCGTATTTAACGACTCGTTTAAGTCGCGCAGAGAACGGTAGTTAACACCTCTGAAAGTGATTGCGCTCATATTAACCTCTCCCGTTAAAGACAGGTTGTAATTCACGGTACTCCGCAGCGCTGATGGTGCGAAGTTTTACGCTTTGAGGTTTGGGTCGGGAAGGGATAAACCCCGGTTGGTTAACCTGGGTGTACCAACTGCCTTTGCGTGGTGTATCGACGTTGTTTTTGTTGCTGGCCATGATGGCTCCTGTGTCTGTGTGAGTACAGGAACAGTATGCCAAAAGAGGATGAGAATTACAACAAAAAAGATAAAATATTATCGTTTTTTGCCAGGTTGCAGGCGTTTAAATTCTGCGTTTTCATGACGCTGATCACGAATGCACAAAGCGCATCGACTCCGGCCTGTTCAGTGACCATGAACGCGGAAGGCTTGATGGGATAGGCTTCGGTATGTTCAGGCACTCCATTAAAACGGCGATTGATTTCATCCAGCGTTGAAAATCCGTTAGCGTCAAAATAAAGACCGGTGCCGCTCACCTTCAAAAGTACGTGGTAAGGCGCGTGTCGTTGTTTGCTGTTTTTAAAAAATTCCACGTGATATACCGGCCAGCCTGTTAACTGGTTGGCTGCATAAGCGAAATCGACACAGGCATAGTGTGTAAACAGGTGCCTGACAGAATCTGCGGTGCGAGTCAGTTCAGGCTTGTTTGTGTCGTTGACAAACAGGTGATTAGACAAGTAGGTGTCCACCAGTACATCAATCGCCTTTTTCAGTGGCATGTTGCAACCGGCCGGCAGTGTCATGAAATGATGTTACGGATAATTTCATAATTAGCCTGGTAGGAGGCGTATTCTCCAATACTGATAGACAAGTCGTAGCCAGAATGATCGAGTGAATCAATGACACGAATACTTACGTCATCATTAAGGGTGCGTGCCAATGCGTCCTCAACTTCATCCATAGTGTTAGCCTGTACGGCCACGGTTGAGTTAAGTGAAAATGGTTTTTCATTGTTGAGAAATGTCAGGATGAACAGTGGTGTTTTCATGATTGATTCTTGTTTGTGTGATAATGACAGGATTGTCTCACAGAAAAGAATTTTTCACAACAAAAAAGTTAATATCAGGCAGCAAAAAAGGCGCTCAAAGCGCCTTTTTGGCAGGATAGTGCCTGCACACATGCGATCAGCCACGCCAAAAATGACGCCCTGGAGGTAGCAGCACATCCGATGCTAGAATCGAATGATATAGCGAACAGGAAAGCCTCGCACTGCGATGGTTCGCCACCACGCGCTGAAAACAGCGCTATCGCTGGGCTCCTAATGAAGACCACTACTAATGATCATCGTAATGAGATTACCACAGGTAAGCCTTTTGTAAAGCGTTTATCGTGATGCCAGCGCCAATTACATCTCATGTGAAACATCATAAGGCGTGATGTTACGCTCACCTTTACGTGCTTTAGTGTCAACAGGCGCATCGGTTAAACGCTGTGTCAGAGGGCCGAATTTATTGTCAAAGTCGCCAGTCGGGTCGGGGTGGCGTTCCGCATAACGCTGCATCAAACGGACCGTCATTTCTTTGTCGTACACGGTGATGCTATTGATGGCATCAGGAAATCCGCTTTTCGGGCGAATATCCCAGATAATAAGCGCGCCAGGTGTATGAGGGAAATAGTCAATGGCAACGCTGTCGATATCGAGCGTTTCTACATCAAGCGTGTAATCAGGGGTGGTGTAATGACCTTCAGGCGCAGGCAAGGTGTCAGCGCCTGCGTCGAATACACTGTGGAATCCCGCGAGTGTCGCCGCGTAGCGTCCGTTATTACGCTGGAAATCCAATACGGAAGCTTCGGTCCGCTGAATGGACTCAGGCGTAAAAGCGCCTTTTTTCAGTGTGATATTGCCAATGAATTTGTCGTGATAATTAACGACGCCAGAGCACCGGCCGGTTGATTCACAATATGGAATTACCATAAAGGGCTTGTTGTTTAGCAGAACGGTGAAGCGGCTCTTGTTCATCGTGTCACCGAATGCAGTGATGCCCGTCATGGCAAGCAGGCTTTCAAGCAGGGTTCGCACGTTACGCTGTTGTTCAGGCGTTACACTATTGCCAAGTTGGGCGAGTACGGCGTCAGGGTCCAGCGTGTTGATGCTGTTCACAGCTTTAAACAGTCTGTCGCGCAGGGTTTCGCAAAAGTTGACAGGTATCGCGTTACCGAGCGTGTTGCATAGGTATCTCATAGGGTTTCATCCTGTGTTTGTGTAAAGACAGTATCGCAAAAACACGCCTAATTTACAACAAAAAAGTCGCACAATGCGACTTTTGTTTTGTTATAAACCATGATACCAACGTGGTGGCTGTGTGAGATCCCACGGAGAACGTTCATTGTCGTTGTGGTAAGGTAGAAATAAATGAATCATTCGGACTCCGCTTCAGATTCGTCATTAGTTTCGCGAGTGCGCTCTTCAATCGCCTTTTTCAGCCTGTGAACCAATCCGCTCATGCCTGTTGTTAACCGATCAGTGCCCACTGTTGGGGAAAGGTGGCGGCGTATAGTCATATATTCGCTGACGCGCCCGGTCATTTCACTGAGCGCAATCACTGTGGTGTCGCCGTTGTTGAGCAGGCGGTTTGCTTCCGCCGACAACCGGTTACCATGCTGGTACAGCTGAGCGCGAATATTATTATTACTCTGGTTGACCGCGCGGCGGCTTTCCTGTTTCGTGTAAGGGTGTGCGGGATGCATGTGTGTACGTCCTGTTGTTGATTTAACGGTGCTGACGTCGGGCTTTCTTGCCTTTGAATTTGCGTTGATCAAGCAGGAAGGCAGGCTTCTTCATCCCCTCATGACCACGATCACGCTCAATCTGGTAAAGCATGGCGTCATGTTCACGCTGTTGCTTTTCGATGTGCAGGATCATTTTTTTCGTATCATGGTGACCGCCGTGAAGAGAAAGACCGATCTCCATGCTGTTAACGAAAGCCTTGTGCTGAGAAACCACTTTATCAAGCTCTTCCTGGTTTGCTTCATTGATTAGGTTTACGAGCTGAGGTCGCTCATCAAACTTGGCTAAAATGGCTGATTCTATGTCGACAGCAGGAAGGTCGCCCACAACAACAACAACACTCAAGCCCTCGGTTGCAAGGATTTTTTCAAGCGCTTCGCGGCATGGGTTGTCGCCGGCAACAACAACGGCTTTGGGTGCGTTATCTTCAAGTGGCAAGATTTTGTTTGTCATGATGTTTTCCTGTGTGTGAATACAGGGGTATTATGGCAGAAGTTATTCGTCATTACAACAAAAAAGTTAATAATATCATGATTTTCTTTGCCATGCGACAATGGCCAGTGCTGGCGTGGGGTGCAAGTCAGTTTCGTATCCGCAGGTATCGCAGGCACAAAGTGAATACTCGTTAACCGCCGCGCAAAGCAGTAATTTTACGCCGCCGCCACAACCGCACGCAGGCACCTGGGTGTCGCCGTGAAACGCAATGGCAGAGTGGTAAATGACAGGATGAACAGGCTGTGCCGGCGTGATTTGCAATGCCACCATGGTGCCGGTGAGCGCATTTGCTTGCTGCCAGGCATCACAGGTTTCAGCAGGTGTATTATAAACACGCGTCCGGCCTTTACATTTTGTGCAGCGGCATTCGCAGCGCAAACTGTCGCCACCCATGGTGAGGAATTGTGCTTCGCCACCGCAGGGGCAATCCGCGGGATTGGCGTTATTGCAGGCATTTACAACATGCTCAGGCAGAGGTTTTTCAGGGATGAAGTAAGTAAATTTGTTCTTCAAGCAAGTTTCTCCAACATGTTGCGCGCACGCTTAAGGCAGGCTTTGCAGGTGATCTCGTAGTCATATTGCTTACCGTCAGGTGTGGACGATTTGCAAACGGAGTCAACCCACGCCTTGCCTTTATCCCGGGAACAGAGAAAGTCGCCTTCACTACGCACGAGGCGTCCCCGGGTGAATTCTTCGGCAAGCTCAATGTGCATGACGGAGGCGACATTTAGTCCATTACACATGGAGTTAGGCCGGAGGCCGGAGAGTACCGGCCTGAACCCGCTCACCCATGAGAACGGCAGTGCACGTAAGGGTTTGTTGGCCTCTTCGATGCGCCGGTATCTCTCCCACCTTGCATCGATATTAGCCTGTCTCTGTGCTTCCATGCGCGCAATGCGAGCCGCTTCAGCAGCCTGAATGTCAGCATGGCTTTCACAGTAAAAGTTTCGTCCCATGCCCAGCGCAACACTGGTGCCATCAGGGTAAGGGCAGGGGGCGTCGAATGTGAGCGTTTCGTTTCGTGGCGGATCAAGTACAACGACACCATCTTTTACTTTGCCGGTAACGTCTTCGCGTCCAAAGCGCAGCGCATTGACAAGGTTGGGGCTGATAATGCCGCGGTGATGTAATGTGTGTCGCATGTGTGTCTCCTGTTAGGTAGGTAGGTAAAGTACCAAAATAAGTTTGTTTTTACAACAAATAAGTTTAAATTACGCTGCTTTGTTCAAAAAGCCCGAGAGTTTTACGAAGACGGGGAATGTGAAAAGGGAGATTGAGACGTCCTCGTCGCAAAATGATAAATCAGGTTCAACCAAAAAGTGGTGGTTTATAGTTTTCTTTTGCGAAAGCGTGAAGATAAGGTGTTCTATAATTATAAATGGCGAAGCGATCTTGACTTCTCACGTTCGTTCGAGGGTGTTTATCTGGTGTCGACAGATCTGAATGTATCAATGGATGTCAACTTGATCAGCCAGTCGTCTGATGTGCCTGTGCCAGGGTTGGCATTTGGTAGTGTCGCACTGGCATTGATGGTATTCAGAAAGAGAAAGATCGCGCTAGAAGTGCAGCGATAACCGGCTTTGTTGAGAAGAGAAAGCCCGGCAGATGCCGGGCTTTCTCATTTTTAGTCAAGGAAACTCGGGTTTTTAACGGACATTTTACCAGCGCGTGCCGCATGATGTATCCTCGTGTGAAAGTGTGGATGGTGGCAAACGATCAGGTAAAATACAACAATATTGTTTAATTAAAATCCGCCTATTGGTATAGGTATTGCTTGAATTGATGGAGCTTTCGATAATAAATGGACTTGCAAGGATATTTGAGATGAAAAGATTATTAGGTGCTGTAGCTGCCGGCGCGATCGCCCTGACAATGAGCGTGTCAGCGCATGCTGAGCTACAAGTGAAAGACTGGAAGGCAGCAGGGGATGGATTGATCACATTTGACACTGAGACGGGCCTGGAGTGGTTAAACCTGTCTCAGACACTGAACAACTCAATCAATACGATCACTCCCCTCCTGCAAAGTGAATTTGCCGGATTCGCGGTGGCAGATAAAGCGCAGATTGATGTAATGGTAAATACGGTGATGCCGTCTATTTTTACGACAGAAGAGTACTACCTGGGGCGTGATGGGTCGGACAGTAATGCCGCATCACCGATTGTGGATACGGCAGAGTCGGCGGCATTCCGTACCTTTTTCCGCGATGTAAACTCTTATACGTACGGTGCATTTTCACATGATGAAGATGAAACAGGTCAGTATACCGCGGGATTGCTGGGTAACAACACCTGGGGTAACGGTCAGGTGGCGTATTACTACTTACGCATGACCGATGATCACTATGCGATGGGCCATTTCTGGGGTTCAGGTTACAACAAACACTCTGGTGTTTACCTGGTTTCGCAGGGTGGGTATAGCTACTCATCACTGAACGATGCTGAAATGCAGAGTATTCAGGCGAATGCGCTGGCTAATGTGCCCGTGCCGGTAGGTATGGGCGTGATGGCACTGGCGCTGGCAGGGGTTACTGCGCGTCGAAAAGTGTAAAATTTGGCGACATTGAAAAAAGACAGGTTTCAACCTGTCTTTTTTTTTGTCAATAAGACGGTTTTTCTTTTATCTTTACAACAATTTTGTTAAAATTAACGCATCAACACACAGGAAAAAAACAATGCGTTATCACTCAGTACTTACATCACCGGATTTTGCGACCCTCAATGAAGGTCAGAAGATCACTGCGCTTGCCGCTATGCAGGGCAAGAACATCCTGATTTCAGGTGGTGGTGGTGTGGGTAAGTCTCACCTGATACGCTTCATTGTACAGCATCTGACCGATCTTATTCTTACTGCGTCTACGGGTATTGCAGCCATTAACATCATGGGGCAGACACTGGACAGTCTGATGGGGTTTAATCAGTCAGTTAAAACGCCACTGGATGCACGTAAAATGGATGATGCAACCGTTGAACGTCTTGCGCTGGTGACGGCCATCCTGATTGATGAGGTGAGCATGGTACGCGCCGATAAGCTGGACATGCTGGATCAGCGTCTTCAGGCAGCAAAAGGGAACAGCCTGCCTTTTGGTGGTGTACAAATTATACTGGTTGGCGATTTCTGTCAGTTGCCGCCGGTGGTAAGTAATAAGGCCGCAGATAAGCAATATCAGCGCCTTTATCAGAAACGTTTGTTCGCCTTTGAGTCTGACGTGTACCCAAGAGCAGGGTTTACTCCCTATGTGCTGAATGAGTATGTGCGCCAGGGGCATGAGGAAACCCGTCGTGTATTACGTAACCTGCGCATGGGAAATAAAATTCAGGACGGTGTTGATTTTATCAATTCGGCGGCACGTGGTCGCGTTAACGAAAACAGCTTGCGCATTTGTAAGACAAATGACCGTGTAGCGGAAATTAACCGTGACGCCTTTGCAAAGCTGGACTCAGAAGCGTTCACTACACACGCGGTTAAAAAAGGCTTTTTCCCATTCAGTTCAATGCCTGTGGATATGAAGATCCCACTAAAACAACATTGCCGGTTACTGCTGACAGTCAACAAGCCTGAGGATGGCTACCTGAATGGCGATCTGGGCACTCTGATGGGATTTCATAAGCATTATCTCGTTGTTAAGCTGGACAGGGGTGGTGTGGTTTATGTTGAGCCGCACACGTGGGAAAATTTTGAATACGACGTAGATTCTGAGTCGGTATCACTGAGTAAAAAAGCCGTCGGCACCTTCACGCAATACCCTGTAAGATTGGGGTATGCCATCACCGGACATAAATCTCAGGGTATGACACTGGATTCAGCCGTAGTTGATTTTTCAGGACGATTCAATGCTGACGGGCTGGCATATGTTGTATTGAGTCGTGTTCGCTCACTGGACAACCTGAAGCTGACTGCGCCTCTGCGCGTATCAGATATCCGTACCAGTGAAAAAGCCAGAACGTTCACGTATCAGATATCTATGGAAGCACTAAACCGTCGGGATGAGGACAGAACGCGCTTTTTGTCTGGTACTCAGTGGGCGGATGCGGCATAATAACAAATGTTAAAAGATGCATAATGTGGCATTGTGAAAGAGGGGAAGACTGCCACTGAAAACATCGATAAATGTAATTAGGTATCACTACAATAAGTTCATCATAATTTTACAGGTTAATTGTGAGTATGGATTTAACTGATCAGCTCAAAGAAATAGTGTCCAAAATGGAGTGTTTTATTGACCCCGGCAACCCTGATGGTTTTTACAGGGAGTTTGTTTTTTGGGTTTGCAAAACGTGGTCAACGTGTGAATACATTGAAACAGAAGTTGTGGATGTTGGTTACGATTGTTCAACGTACCCCAAAAGGACGGGCTTACTTTCTTCAGACGAATTGAACACCTACAAGGATTTTATCAATTCCAATACAGGTGATACTGTTTGCACATTTAATTCTGGTAGTGGTATGCGTTGCGAAGAATACTCTGATCGAATGCAAGAGATTTATGGTGAAGCTTGCGCTAAAAAACTAAAAGAATTATTTACTGAATACCAACTCGAAATTCCTGACAAATACAAGAGCGAGTGTGATGATGTAAATGAATTTGTTTTTTGTGAAATTGCAGATTACAAAACAGATTCGGAGCTCTACGATGTTTGTGAAATTATCGCTACACGTTTTGGCTCAATTGGTGATGGCAGTGAGCCGTATATGTGCAATGTGGTTGATTATGTTGACGGCGAATCAATTTGCGAAGCCTCTATTTTTGGCAATAAAACCTTAAGTGAATTCAAAAAATTAATGCTCGCTTAATATTGAGTGAGAAGTGTTTAACAGTCACATTTTTTATAATTATAATAACCATTAACAAAGAAGGGAGTGGTAATGTCTGAGGTTTTATCTGAATTAAGAGAACGCCTGTTGCAGGACGAGTCACAGGTTGAAGGGTGTTGGGTTGATTGTAAGGAGCGCAATCCACAACAGGGTGATTATGTGTGTAAAATTACCTCTACCGGATTTGGTTCGTCAATATCGCCGTTTGGTAAAATAGGTGTGCGCCGGATCAAAGGTAAAACATGGTTTGGTGGTGTCCGACCTTTTTCTGATAATGAAACCGTCACACACTGGTGGGAGCAATCTTGATGAATTATGCGGCCACGTATTTTTTAAGAGCGTCCGGGGAATCCCGTTATCAGGCAACGAGCTTTTCCGAGTCGCTTGCTTACGCCATGATGGATGCCATAAAATCCAGTCCCTCAATGCGCGAGGTGTTACATTCACTGGATGCCGGATCGTTTGAAGACATCAGCCTGAATGCGATGCTGACAGCCATGGTAAACCAGTTTGATATTACATTCGGCGAAGCGAAGAATATAGATATAGCCTCTGCGTCTTTTTGCGCGTTTCCGTCCATTAAGGAAGCCATGGAAACCATGCCGTTTGAAGAAAAACGTCAGGTTATCGATCGGATGCGGGAATATCACAGAAACGTGCTGAACACATATGCACAAAAAGCAGAAGAAAATCAGGAGAAAGAAGTGACGTTATGGTAACGTATCTGCGCCTGGTGCGAGGTGTTGGTGCTGCGTTAGGTTTGCCAGAGGCAAAAAAACCGGAATTATCCGGTTTTTTTTATGCCTGAAAAGCAGGTGTCATCAAAAGTATTGCTGAACCTGGGTGCCGGTTTTGCGGCAGGAACAGGACGGGCTATTCGCTCTTTGGAACGTAGTAGTATACGACGTAATGGAAAAGTCCACTAATAGCAGCGCTGACTGCACCTGTGATGATTAAAGCAGTGTCGGGTGTTTCTTTTAACGCATCGGTGCTCATTGCGAACAAAACCGACAAAAGGGCAGCAGTGGTCGTCATTTGTCCATGCAAAGCTTCCTTTTGTAAAATGAAAACCGGTCTTTGCTGATAAGCGGAAGACCGGTGCGTTTGGTGTTGCGTTACATTAATGACTTGAGATCGTATTTTTCAAGTAAGGGCATCGCCTCTTCCTTTGAGATGATGGTGTAATTGATACCACCGTATCCGCGAAAGCCGTTTAATTCTTTGTGAATATTGGTGGCGTGATAACCCACCAGTTCACCGGTGGCCTGCATCCACATTTCAGGTGTCACTTCTTCCGCTTTCAGGTAATGTGGCAGGACAACGTTAACACCACCGCGAAAGTCACAATGGCTGGCAAAAAACACAATGCCGTGGCGACTGTCGATATGCCCGAAAGGCATGTCATTCATGGGTTTTCCGTAAAACCAACTCATATTCTTCTCTCCACGCGAGACTTGACAGCGCTGACCGCTTGGGCGGCGCGGGATGCGTCTTTGTTGCAGGAGAACGGTGCGCTTAACCATAAAGTAGACCATTCGTTATCTTTGGTGGCGGGTTCAACATCCCAATGCACCACAAAAGAGCTGCGCTCTTCAGGGTCGTTGCAACTTTCCTTCTGGAAATCAACCCGAAAACAAACAGAGTTTTTACTGATAGCGGGGGTAATGGAAAACGCCGCCTTCTCATTAGCCAACGGCATCATAGCTTTAGCCACCATAACGTCAGGTTGGTAATTTAACACTGAATCTCGAATTTCCATCATGGCTCCTTAATGAACGTTGGCACCGTTGCGACGTTTTTGATTGCCAGGCTTGCGTTTACTGCTAGCTTGACGCTGAGACTTGCCTTTAGGTTGCGCCTGACGAGTGTTGGCAGGTTTTACCTTGGGGGCTTCAGCAGGGGCTTTACCCTCGCGCACCAGAGACCAGTGGTGAATGCGTGCAGCGGCTTCAGTAGCGTGTCGGGTATTGTCCAGTTTGTTGCCGTTAATCAGGCAAAGGAAACGTCCTTCTGCTACCGGTTTTACTTGCAGGCCGGCTTTTTCATTGCAGGCAATGACGTCATCGTAAGGCACCAGATCGAACTCTTCGCGCTTGCGGTTTTTCGGAATGGCCACGGACATGACGTGAGGTGAAACTTTATGTGCTTCCGCGTAAGGGATGATGTCGCGGGTAAAGCTGGTCATTAAAGGTAAATATTTGTTCATTGTTGTTTTCTTCCTGTGTGTGAATACGTTAATCATACCGCACCCAACAAAAATTACAACAAAAAAGTTATTTTATTTTAAGCGGTATGTCAGGAAGAAAAGGCGGTTCCTTGTTGTATGTGCCATCCTCCGCTCTAATATTCTTATACAAACCTGATCATTGAGGTTTGACGATAATTTCTGCATTCAACGAAACTGGTTGCACAGCCCGCTAAGCGGGCTGTACAGGGCCGTTTTCTTCCGCAGCGTAAAT
>MDTA01215256.1_pt1 | contig 16887 bp, 15 predicted proteins | sample 811151 | NCBI WGS metagenome assembly MDTA01 (sample SAMN05326648, study PRJNA326480) | marine metagenome | isolation source: seawater | place: Indian Ocean: South | collected 2010 | reverse complement strand
TACTCCTGCGGGCGCCGGTTTGCTCATCAACGTTGATGAGCAAACCGGCGCCCGCAGGAGTAGCCTGATTCCAACCTACGCGGATCGTCGCAAGCGACGCCCCTACGGTTCCAACTTTTTCAACAACCTCCTTGCTGCGGGGCATTTTAGACAGCGGGCGATCTCACGCCTTCGCTCAAGAGCTACAGCGGCGCAAGACGAGCGACCACAAATGGTAGAACAGGTTTCTAGCCTGTTACTTCTGACTTTGCTCACAGGCAAGATGCCTGTGCTACTTTGAAGAATGGGCACTCGAAAATCGCCCGCTAACAAATCTAGGATGAAGCAACCGTCTTCTCCCAATGATGAAAACCCCAGACAATCAGCGGTCATTCGAAACGGTAGACGCGAACGTCGATCGCTTATTGCTTAACGAGGTCAACTTGAGCTCAACTGCCCGCATAGAAACAGTTCATCTGCTTCTCCTGGCCTACCGTAGTCAATGGGCCATGACCACTCGCCAACACGGTATCCGCGTCCAGTGAAAGAATTCTATTCAAGCCCGTTAGGCTATCATCGTAAGACACGTTGGGACCACCCATCGATCCAGCGAAAATGGCATCGCCCACAATGGCGAAATCGCGATCCAATCCCTTGACCACAAACGTGGCGCCACCACTAGTATGACCAGTCGTATTGAACATCTCGACACTCAGGCATCCAATGTTCGCTCTAAATCCTTCGTCGACCGCCTCGGCTTCGAAATCTACCGGCGGCTCTAACCGGCTAATCACCGCGTTGGCCCCAGTCTGCGACAAAATTTTTGGGGCGCCTTCAATATGATCTCCGTGCGAATGGGTCAGAAACAGCGTTTTTAACTGCATACCCAATTCATCGATCTTAGCGAGCATGGGTTCCGGGTCCGTTCCCGTATCGAATGCGATGGCTTCCTTGGTATTGGGATCCCAAAGCAAATAGGCATTAACGTGCCATTCGTAAAACGGCGTCGCTATGAGCTCAAATCCATCGATGGGATCGGGCTGCTCCGGATACCAATCGCCACGACCGATTTTAAGCAGGGCATCGACATTTAAATCGAGATACTTCGCAACGGCCGAAACAGCTGCTTCATCAAACTCGCCCCTCCGAATCTTTCGGACACTCTCCTCAGACACGCTGGTCTTTCCGGCTAGAACTTCGGTCGTTATTTCCAGCCCCTTCTGAGCCTTGCCTATCACATCATTGAAGTCGTCTTCTACCGGAAGTTTCACGGGCGTATCGTTCAACGATTCCTCTCTAGGTTGCGACCAAAAATTGCGTTAAATCTGTCCATAGTCTGAATGGCAGACAGGGCCTCGGTATTAGCCAACCAAGCTAGATCACTTTTCTAAAAACGCGCCGGGACGTCGCGTTCCACCCTTGAAACCTAATCGAACGGATGGAGCTCGACCTCCGGGCGAGTTTAAGTCCGTGTCATTCCAGCCGTCAGGGCAACATTTGTTAATAACCCTACAATCAGGTGACACCCAGGTTACAGCGACGGATATTACTTGCTAGCTAATTTCCCTCGGGCTTCCTTCTCCTGCGTACACCCTACATGAATCTGATAGAGATACGACTTCTCGACTCCGAGGCGCTCGAAAAGATCTACCAGATCGATCGGTCGGGAGAAATCCATCGGCGATACCAGTTTTCCAATGGAGACCTGAGTTACACTAAAGAAGACCTTTCCATTCCTCACAACCCGGCATTTTGGGATCAGTATTTTGATGAATGGAAAACGGCTATCGATAAGGGCGCTGCTTTCTATGGGGCTATGGATGAAGAAGGGCTGTCAGGATTCACCATTCTCAAACACGATCTGCAACCAGGTGTGGCTCAGATCATGGCGCTGTATGTTGATTCCGCTCACCGCATGAGCGGCATCGCTAGGTCCCTATTCCTAGAAGCTCAAGACGCGGCCCGAGCTAACGGCGCGAGTACCCTTTATGTTTCCGCTACGCCTACCGATGCGGCAGTCGGATTCTACCTCCATCAAGGATTTCAACCCACGACAGATCCCGTTCCGGCTCTATTAGAAAAAGAGCCGGAAAACATCCACATGGTGAAGCGGCTGTAGGCGATAAGCGGCTCGAAAGGTAACATGGGCTTCGAGCCTGTGAACATAAGAGGAATTCACAAGCAAGATGCCTGTGCTACTTTTTTAAAGAGGACCGAGCCATTCGACTCTGCTCAGGCTCGAACTAATCCTCCCTACTTCGTTCTATTTCTTTCCCACCGACTCGAACGAATCCGCAACATCCGCTAGCTCGCCAGATTGCTCGTAGCCACGATCAATAGGTCGATCGTACAACTTGCACAAACCAACTCGGATATCCTCGAATATCACTGTTATCGTCGGGACGAGCAAGAGAGTGATCGTCGTGGCGAACACAATTCCCCAGCCTAAGGATACCGCCATCGGAATCAGGAACGCCGATTGAGAACTGGGATCAAACATTAGCGGTAGCAACCCAAAGAATGTGGTTAGGGATGTCAGCAAAATCGGTCGGAAGCGGCGAACGCCTGCCAAGCGAACCGCATCGATGACCTTCATGCCTTTTTGGATTTGCCGGTTGATAAAATCCACCATCACCAGACTGTCGTTTACAACAACCCCAGATAAGGCCATCATACCCAGTAACGAAAGCATGGATACGGTTGACGTTGGGCTGTTTCCTCTTCCGAAAACCTCAAGCAAGAGGAAATTCATAATCAAATGGCCCAGGAGCGCGCCGATGATGCCGAAAGGAATCGCCGCCATGACTATAAACGGCTGCGTGTAGCTTTTGAACGGAATCGCCAGAAGCACATAGATAGCAGCAATAACGAAATAAACGCCCTTCAAAAGTTCAGCGTTGTTCCGAGCTTGATCACGCGCCCGACCTTCGAGACTCACAGCCATTCCGGAGTAATCAGCTATCATTTCCGGGATCACATTGGTATACAAATCCAACTCGATCGCATCCACGTCGACGGTTTCAGTATCGGCGTCTGCGGATACGCGTATAATACGATTGCGATTGATCCGCTGAATCGATGGCAGAGCTCTTCCGGGAACCACTTGAGCCACTTCTTCAAAGGGCACCTCCGTACCGTTCGCCGTTCGAATCATCATGGTTCTCAGGGCAGCGAGAGAACGTCGCTCCTCCCGCGGATAGCGAACCATCACATTAACATCATCACGACCTCGCTGGATTTTCTGGGCTTCCGCGCCAAAGAACGCTTGCCTTACTTGCGAAGCGAGCTGCTGAGCGGTCACCCCAAGATTGGTAGCAGCAGGCTTGAGCTCCAGTTCCAATTCTTCCGTTGATCGCTCAAACGAGTCTTCGATGTCGTAAAGGCCTTCGTACCCAGCCATTACTTTCTGAAGCTCCTCGGAAACCTCTTTGAGATCGTCGATACTCGGACCTTGTAACTGAATAGTTAGGGCTCCGCCCCCACCCCGGGCAAAGGAAAATGAGAATCGTTCCGCTTCTGGTATAGGCGGTACACGGTCGCGCAGAGCCAATGTAATCTCACGACTTCCGATTTGCACACCAGTTTCCTCCGGTGGAAGCATTTCAACAACGAGCTCCCCGTTTTCAGCAACGCCAGCCGGTGGTCCTCGACTACCGCGAGGCCCGCCTCCTCCAAAAGGATTCCCTCCAGCCGTGGCAAAAACGTCGGTGATGATCGTCTTACCATATTGGTCCTCTAGTTCCTTCTTGTAAGCGAGTGCATGCTTTTCAATTTCATCTATCTTGCTCTTGGTAACCTCGAAGGTCGTTCCCGCTGGCATCTGCAAGGTCACGGAAACACGGTCGCGCGGCAAACGCGGAAAGGAGCTGTAAGGGAGACGATCACCCGCAATGTAGCCGATGAAAACAAGAAGAATGGCGATGAATAAGGCAGCCGTGCCATACCTGAAATTCAGGCAGAACTCCAGTGCCGGCCTATAGTATTTAAGAATCAATGACTCCAAACCATTGGCGAAGAATCGCTGGAAACGAACGAGGAAGTTGTTATCGTTTTCCCCCTTACCCAGGCTTTTGCAATGCTTCAAGTGGGCCGGTAAAATGAACTTCGACTCGATTATCGAAAAGAAGAGCACGGGCACGACCACAATAGGGATCATTTTGAAAAAGTTACCCCGGAGACCCGTCATCATAGCGATCGGCGAGAACGCCACCATGGTGGTCAAAACACCAAATATAACAGGGATCGCCACCTCCTGTGTCCCCTTGATTGCTGCGGTCAGAGGATCGGAGCCTCGCTGCATGTGTTGATACACGTTCTCTCCCGTCACGATGGCGTCATCCACCACGATACCGAGCACGAGTATGAAGGCGAAAAGCGTAATCAGATTAAGCGACGCTCCAATGATTGGCAGCAGAAAGAACGAACCCGCGAATGCGATTGGGATACCGAGTGATACCCAAAATGCCAAGGTTGGACGCAAGAAGAGTGATAGGATTACAATTACCAGACAGAATCCCATTACCGCGCTGTTCCTCAACGTCATCAGACGTCCCTTGATTCGCCCGGAGTCATCTTGCCAATAGCCCAATTCAATCCCGTCTGGCAGTCGATCCTGCTTATCGATAATGAAGTTCTTAACCGTGTCGCCAATATCTATGGCGCTTTGGTCTCCGGTTCGGAAGACATCTACCGCTATGGCTCGCTTGCCGTTGAACCTAGCCTCGATTGGCATCTCATCAAAACCGTCTTGAACGATAGCGATATCCGCCAGGGTGATACGCGTTCCATCCGAGGTTGTCAGGACTGGAACTTCCGCGAATTCCGCCTGCGTGTAAGCTTGCTGAGAGGTGCGCAAAAGGATGTTGCCCCCATCGGTTTTAATGCTCCCTGCTGACAGATCCACCGAATGGCTTCTGACCGCTCTAACCACTTGATCGAAAGTCAGTCCGTACTCTCTGAGCGTCGCCTCTGGCACTTCTATAGCGATTTCGTATGGGCGCACGGCTTTCAGAGCGGTCAGCGTAATATTATCCAAACCACCGAGCTCGTCGCGAATCTCCTCTCCCAGTCGTTTCATCTCATACTCGCTGAGATCTCCGGATATCACTAAGGTGATTACGCGCTCCTGCAATCCGGCCAGCGTGATCTGCGGACGCTCGGCCTCGATCGGGAAGGTCCGAATGGTATCGACACGGTTCTTAACTTCATCAAGAGCTCGGTCTAAATCGTAATTGTCGGATATCGTCAGGGAAACCCGTCCACTGCTCGAAGAAGCCCTGGATTCCATTTCATCCAAGCCTTCAACATCGAATAAATTTTCTTCCAATCGAAGCACAATCGCTTCTTCGATTTCGGTCGGTGTGGAGCCCCGATACTGCACCTGAACTGTAATCGTCCGAGACGGATAGTCGGGATACTCTTGGAGGATGATTTTGTTGAGCCCAGAATATATACCAGCGCATACAATACCTACCATCAGAATATTGGCGGCGACTCCATTTTTGGTGAACCATTCGATCAACTTATGCATGATGGACTAGTATTGTTGGCAGTGAACTTTGGTGTAGGGAGCTGGAAACGGTATCCGTTGGTTGGATTCAGGTCTTCTTAGAAATAATGAATTTACTTATCTGATTTGAAAATCTCTTGATCAAAATAGGTCAGAAACCGCGCGCTCCACCGCCGCCACCGCGACCGCCGCCACCGGGTCCTCCACGACCTCCGGCAGGCAATTCGACGCCGTTGGCTTCAGCCCACTCACGGAATTCCCCCATCACTGGGCGCATCTGAGTAAAATCCTGAGACTCTTTGAGATCCAGCAGCTTGGAACGTAAGTCATCAGGCAACTTGTCTCCTGCCGCTTCGACCGCTTCAAGCATACCGTCAATTCTAGCGCCAATGCCACCACCGCCACCACCAGCTGGTGGACGCGGTGGACGGGCCCGTGCAGGAGCATCATCCGCAGGCGCTTCTGCGACAATTTCAACTCCCGACTCGTCAGTCGCATTGACCGGCCAGCCTTCCAATGCATAAGGAACTTCGGTCAAGCATAGTCGATCGCCTTCTTCTAGGCCTTTGTTAACCACGATCACGTCATCCGTTTCCCAGGCTAGCCCCACTTCACGGCGAGTCAGATAGTTTTCGCTGTCGATCAGCAATACAAAGGCATTTTCGCGTAGAAGGACGCGAGGAATGAGAAATACGTCGTCGAGAGTCTTTCCTTGAATCCTAGCTTGAACAAACGACCCCACCTTTAGTGGGGGGCGTCCATCATCGGTCCGTCCATAGGGATTGCGAATTTGAGCAACCACATACAGTTGCCGGCTGCGAACATCGACCGAACCTTCCGCTCGAACGATCCGACCGCGCCATTCATAGGTTTCACCGCCCACTTTGGATTCGAGCGTGACGATTGGGCCTTCGCGGAATGTCGGATTCTCACCACGGTAAACGGAAGGCATATCCAGAAATGAAAACTGGGTAGCCGTTAGTGGAAGCCGAACCTCAGCAGTGTCCACCGCATAAACCCGAGCTAATTGATTACCTGGCGAAATATATTGGCCTACATCAACATTCTTAGACAAAATGCGACCAGCGTAAGGAGCCCTAATCTTCGTTCTTTCCAAGTTGCGCGTGGCGGTGCGCACTCGGGCTTGGGCGGAAGCGGTATTAGCCTTGGCCTGCTTCAGCTGCGGCTCGCGCAGAGTCAATGGATTGGCTTCCTGGCCAGGATTCAAGCGTTCCCAGTCGGTTTTCGCTTGCTCGTAGCGAGCAACTTCTTCGAATTCGCGCAATTGCGCTTGGGCCAGTGCCGCTTCGGCGACAACGAGTTCGGTCTGGTAATCGCTATCGTCGATTTCCAAGAGAACGTCTCCCTCCTCGAAAAAAGCTCCTTCGCGAAAATTTGGAGATACGTTTATAATACGTCCCCTGATTTCAGGTATCAGCGTACTGGTAGTCCGAGCCTGCACCGTGCCTTGCGACTCCAAGACCACATCATAAGAAGTGGTTTCCAATTTGCGGGCAACGACTTCCGGCGTATTGACGAAATTGGGACGCTGTCGCGGTTCAGGGGCCGTGTGGACCAACCAAAAATAAGCTCCCACGCCAATACCCAAGAGGACGAGCGGGAGAAGAATTTGCAAAAGACGTTTCATGATCGGAACGAAATAATTGAGATCAGCGTTTTAAAAATCAGGAATTCGAATCGGATTCGGTTTCAGCGTTGAAACCGCCACCCAAGGCTAAGTAAAGATCGATACGCGATTGTACGCGTTGGTTGGATACTTGAATGAATGAACGTTGGGCTGTGATATTTCGACGGACAGCATCGAGCGCCGTCGTTATAGTGGTCAACCCCCTGCCATATTCTTCCCAGGCGAGTTCTTCTGCAGCAGCGGATTCTTCTGCGGCAATCTTCTGCGACGCGTAATCACGCTCGTAAGAGCTTTGATTATTCAGAGCGTTTTCCACTTCTCGGAATGCGGTCAAGACTGCGCTCCCATAATCGTAGATCGCCCGCTCGTAGTTGGCTTTGGCCCGCTTGAAACTGTTCCGCAAACGCCCTCCCTGAAACCAAGGCATCGAGCCGGTCAAACTCTGAGACCAAACGCGGCGATCGACTAGATCGAGGACATCCTCGACATCGCGAACGTTCGTACCGCGAGAAAGGGAAATATTCAAACTCGGGATACGGGCCTTGCTTGTCTCGAACTTCCGTTGCTCATTGGCTGCGAGGGTCCGCTCAGCTGCGATGATGTCAGGCCGGCGAAGCAGTAATTCCGAAGGCACGCCCGCGGGAACACCACCACTAATATCGGGCAATTTAATCGCCATCTCCCCATTCGGAATGGGCTTTTTCTGGGCAACCTTTAAACTGATGCGACGCTGCATGTCCTCCCGATATCTGCGCAGTTTCTTGTCACCCTTCTCAGCCCGCTCCAAATCGACACCGGCGATCGTCTCGTATTTGTTGAGAAGGTAGTTGTGCACATCCGTGCGGCGGCTCGCTGGAGTATCTATCGCTTCCGCCATGTCCGCCCGGATGTCCTTGGGGACCTTCTTAAGCTGGGCTCTGCGCAATTTGTTGATTGCCTCCGACTCCCTCGCTGACAGCTCGCTCCTCAAATCAGCGATCTCTTCTTCGACTCGATTGTTGTAGGCCTCCACTTCCTCGCGCGACCTCAGCTGGCCGATGGCCATCAGCTCATTAGCCGGGTACCGCCCAAGCAGGGTTTCCAAGAGTCTGGCCGATGAGTTCTTCTGCCGTAATCTCGTCTCCAAGGTGCTTTGATTGGAAGCCACGTTTGCTCGCACAAGTCGCACGTCCAAGGCTCGAGCGATTCCACGCTTGAAATTCTCTTCCACGATCAACGCTCCCGCCTCTAGGGCTTCCTGTGTACGAACGGCCAAGTCATATTGCAATTGGGCCTCCACTGCGTTGTACCAGGACTGAGCGACGCGGCCGGCGATCGACAAGCGGGTGGCATCATAGGTCGCTTTGGCGGATTGTATATCCGCTAAGTCGCCTTTGTAGCCATTGCGGACTTTGCCCCAAATATCGATTTCCCAATTGAACCGGAGATTCACCCCGTGCGTTTCCGAGGTGGGCGTTTGCTGAATCCCGGATGCGGCGCTACGCTTATTACGATTCTTATTCGCTGTTCCATTCAAGCTAGGATACAGATTGGAGCTGGCGAAGCGAGATCCAGCGATCGACGCCCTTAAGCGGGCTTCAGCGGCCTTGAGATTCTGGTTGTAGGCCAGCGCCTCTTCAATGATGGCCACTAGCATGGGATCATTGAAATCACTCAGCCAATTCTGAGATTGGAAATCCCCCTGCACCTCGGCGGATCGAAAAGTGGAGGGGAAATCGACTTCCAGCTTGTCCGACTTGTTTTTGGGAGCAGACATGCAACCGGAAAAGAAGACCGCCACCCCGATCAGGGCTAGGATTCCTGAGCCAAATCGGACTGTCTTTCTGTTACTAGAGTCAATTGAGATCGGATGATCAGCGTGCATGGGTTTCTTTCTTGGCCTTAATAGAATTTAGAAGGGAAAAGATAATTTGAAACGAATCATCAATTGCTTACAAAAAAGCAACGATTGCCTAGAAGTTTCGGTTACAAATAGATTCTTGGACTTTTAGCCTCAGGCAACCCTGGATTTTGGGAAATTGGCTCCCGATGCCGCGATTGGAGGTACTCAACCGACCGCGCTCGTTCCGATCACACTACAAACGCAGCATAACGAGGTATCAATGGTCGCGGGCTATCTCCGAGCGCAAGGGTATCAACTTAACTGGTATTGGCTCATACTAAACCCGCCCGGAGGTCGGGTTCCACCCTTGATTTCAATGCCAAAAGGTGGAGCTCGACCTCCGGGCGAGCTTAAATTAGCGCGAATACGCAATAGTGGGGCTATGCCCGTCCGTAGCTACGGATTTTTACACCCAAAGCGGAACAAAGAAAAAACCTAATCCTTAGCTATTTCCGAGTAGGCAGCGGCATCCATCAAGGAATCCAACTGAGACGGATTGGTAAGCTTGATCTTGGCGATCCAACCCTCCTCGAACGGCGACTGATTGACCACTTCGGGGGCATCTTCCAAAGCCTGGTTCCCTTCAACAATTTCCGCATCGACAGGCATGTAAAGGTCCGACGCCGCTTTAACCGACTCGACGACCCCGAACGAAGCTCCCGTTTCAAAGCTATCCCCATCGGTGGGAATTTCCACATAAGTGATGTCTCCAAGGCTTTGCTGGGCGAAGTCCGTGATGCCTACCAAAGCTTCGTCGTTTTCGAGAAGCTTCAGCCACTCATGGTCTTTGGTATATTTAAGTTCGTCTGGGAGGTTCATACTAGGGAAATTCTTTCGCAGCTATCGGTCTAAAGTTTGCAATGATACTCAAGGTTTCAATTCAATAAATGGCGGCTTGGTCGGGATCAGTGCCAATTCGTTACCGCGTATGTCTACCGATAGCTTGGAATCATCGGCGTTCGAAGACACGAGAGCCGAGCCGATCGCCTCGTTCAGGATCGGAGAAAATGCCCCTGAAACGACACTCCCCACTTCCTCACCCTCAACCAAAACTGAAGCTCCCGCGCGAACAATGCGCCGGCCTCCTGTTTTAAAAAAGACGATGCGCCGCTTGGGACCCGTCTCCTTTTCTTTTCTGATCGCCGCCTTTCCGACAAAGTCAGACGCCTTTTTCAGTTTCACCGTCCACATCAAATTCGCCTGTACTGGCGAGATAGTTTCGCTGATCTCGTGACCGTACAGCGCGTAACCCGCCTCCAATCGCAAACTGTCTCGGGCCCCCAATCCTGCTAGCTTTACGCTGTAGGGCTGGCCTGCGCCCAAAATCGATCGAGCCAAAGAATCCGCATCGGTAGGGGCCACAAACAGCTCTACTCCCAACTCCCCAGTATAACCCGTACGGCAAACCAAGCAAGAAACCCCAGCCACGTCCGATCCTTGGAAACGATAGTAGCCCAGATCATCCAGGTTCATCGCCGTTAAATCCTTGAGGATCTCCCGAGTCTCTGGGCCCTGAAGGGCCAGCAAAGCAAATGAATCGGATACATCGCTGATACCGACATCGAACGCGTCTTTATTCGCATTCAGCCAAGCAATGTCCTTTTGTGTATTGGAGGCGTTTAGACAAAGCAGAAATTCCTCTTTCGCGATCCGGTACACCAGCAAGTCGTCAACGACTCCCCCATGCTCGTAACATATTAAAGAATACATGGCTTGGCCAATTTCGATTCCAGAAACATCATTGGTCAGAACAGAATCCAGGAACGCTTCGGCATCCGGACCTTCAATGGACGCTTCACCCATGTGGCTAACGTCGAACAATCCCGCTGACGAACGGGTGGCCTTGTGCTCATCGATGATACTCTCGTATTGCACGGGCATGCTCCATCCCGCGAAGTCCACCATCCGGGCCCCATTTTCTACGTTGAACGCGTGAAGCGGCGTTTTTCTTAATTCCGGCATGCTACCTATCTCCTAAAACTAGCTTTCCTCAATGACCGGATTGGCGAGTGTTCCGATTCTTTCGATTTCGACCTCCACTTTGTCCCCTGGTTTCAACCACAAGGGTGGTTTTTTAGCCACGCCTACTCCGTGCGGCGTACCGGTCAAGATCACGGTCCCGGGAAGCAAGGTCGCGCTGCCGCTCAGGAAGGCGATGATCTCTCGCGCGTTGAATATCATATCATTGGTATTCCAATCCTGGACCGTCTCCCCGTTTACTCGCGTCTGGATCGACAAAGCATTTGGATCTTCCAGTTCGTCTGCGGTAATCAACCGCGGACCCAGGGGAGCGAAGGTGTCAAAACCCTTGCCCTTGCACCACTGACCGCCGCCCTTCTTCTTCTGCCAATCCCGGGCGCTGACGTCGTTGCCGCAGGTATAGCCCAGCACGTAATCCAAGGCATTCTCCACGCTCGCGTTCTTGCAGGCCTTGCCGATTACCACCGCCAGCTCGCACTCGTAGTCTACTTCCTCGCTCGCCAGTTTACGGGGCAGCTCGATAGGATCGCCCGGATTTTGCAAAGCATTGCGGCCCTTGATGAACAGCACCGGGTATTTCGGGATCGGCGCTCCGCTTTCTTCCGCGTGAAACTTGTAATTCAGACCGATGCAAAGAATGATCTCCGGAACGACTGGAGCCAACAACTTGGACACATCGGCGACGTCATCCGTAGCGTGATGCTCTCCGAAAATATCTCCTTCTATTCGGAAGGGCCCGCCGTCGCGCTCCTCACCGTAATGAATTTTTCCTGACGAATCTTGATATCTAATAATCTTCATTAAAATCACTCGTTGCCACAAACTAGCTTAAAGTATCCAAAATTGGCGAATGGCCAATGGTAGGGCTGCTTGTCCTTAAGCAGCCGGCGCTTGATCTGCCATTGCGGCTGACTGGGGACAGTCAGCCCTACCTTAAAACTCAGTGTCTTGAATTCGTTCACAGTCATCGGCGGCATTCTCAGCGCTTGCGAGCCAAGTACACACCATCGCCTACCGATAGCAAGCTGGCATCCACCCGCTCATCGTCCCGAATCTTCTCATTCAAGTTGCGGATGGCAACTGTATCCGCATCCGTAAATGAGGAATCCATCACCTGCCCTCCCCACAAGGCGTTATCCACGACAATCAATCCGCCCGAACGCAACAAGCGCAGACAAGCTTCGTAGTAGGAATCGTAGTTTTTCTTATCCGCGTCAATGAAGGCGAAGTCAAAACTCCGGCCGGATGAAATGATATAGTAGTCACCGCATCCTCAGGTACCAATGATCAAAAAGTCCTCGGACCCATACTTCGTCCAACAAGTTATTCTATGATTTTCAGATATTATCCGCTGGAATAGGCGTTGCTTCAAGCTTGAACTAAGTAAAAACACTTAATTTTGCAGTATCTCTAATGAGAGAGCCCCCAATTCGGGGTGATATACGAAAATCAGATAACTCCCCAATTACGTCAGATTAGCACTCGAATAGCTAGTCCTGCCCGCTCGGACGTTTTTCACTTCGCTTCCAACTCCCAAGCCTGCAGATCCAGGATCGCATCCTTAATCAGACCAGGACGGCGCCAGGGGACGAAGTGGTTGAGGCCATCGATGCGGCGGATGTCCAAGCGCTCGGCGCTCTTGAGAGCTTCTTCAACGTAGTCAGCATTGCCAGGCGAGACGAGTTCGTCTTCCATCCCTTGGATGACGATGGTCGGAGTCTTTATGCAAGGAAGTGTTTCAGCGAGCCATTTCAGTTCGTTTTCCAGCGGGTAGATTTCTTCGTTGCTGTGCACCCAGTCTTGAGAAAGGCTCCATTTGACGAGAGGGAACTTGGCTGCTTAGTTGTGCCATTGCCGCTTCTGTATTTCCGGGTCCATGTATGGGGCGACCAGTACGAGTCCTTTAACCAGGTCCGGATAGTCGGCCGCCATGCGAACAATCACCGGCCCGCCTAGCGAATGCCCCACGAGTATGGCGTTTTCCACTACACCTTCTTTCTGCAGAGCCTCGGCTATGCTCCGAGATTGCTCGCGCAGAGAGCGCTCGGGTGTTTTTGGTTCGCTCAAACCGAATCCCGGACGGTCCACGGATATCAATCCGCCTGCTTTCTTGAGATCCTCATCCATCAGAAAGCGCGAAAGCGCGCTCCAACTGCCCGGGGAACCGTGGACAAAAACGATGGTATCCGTCCCCTCGCCCACGGAGGCGAAGTGGATCTTACCCGGATCGGTTTCCTGGAAAATGAACTCTGGCGGCTCCTGCCCCTGGCGAGCGAATCGAATGGCGGCTTCTTCTTGGGTAATGCTAAACGAGGAGCAGCCATTGAATCCGGAACCGACGACTATGATCCCCAGTCCGATCACGACCAATCCGCCCAACCCAAATCCGAATACCCGCTTTTTCTTCATGGCCCTATATCGCTTACGATGGAAACGCGGAAGACGTTACACTCGATTGCGCCCCAACTATTTCCTTGATGGGGCCCGACCGGGCTGCGACTTGTTATGTTCAACGCGATCCTCATAAGCCGGATTCTCGATTCCGAGAGCCTCCATTTTCTTGAGGGCGCTTTCCACGAATTCCGGATTGTATTTCCCGCTGGTATTGAAGCCGGGGTATTTGCGCGTCGTGCTGTAGCGGGGATAGCTATCGAAAACTTCTCCAAACCCCAAAATCCGTGGATCTCCCCCTTTGCGAAGCTCGCTCTCCAAACGGGCTCCTAGCTTTTCTAGAATGGGACTATACTCGGGATTGGCCGCCAGATTGTTCAGGCAGTGCGGATCGTTCTCCTTGTCGTAAAGCTCCTCGAGAGGCCGCTGGCCGTAAGCCAATTTGGACAAACGAGAATTCATGTCGGAGAGCATCAACGTATGGGACGGGCTTCCATCGACATCCTTGTACTCGATCCCGGTTGGCGATCGTTCCGGATGCATGTTGCGTATGTAATTGTACTTCGCCGTGTGGATGGCCCGAATTGGATAGCCAAGATTGTCCTCCCGCGCGTGCGTGTGCCGCTCTCTGCCTGAAAGGACGAAGTTTCGCGTGGGATCAATCTTCCCCTCCGAGGAAGATTCCAAAAGCGGTACTAGGCTGCGTCCACTCATTTCCTCGGGAATCGGCGCGCCCGCCGCCTGCAGAAAAGTGGGAGCCAGATCGATCAAGCTGACGAAGTCATCGATAAAACGCCCTTCGTGCGCGATGCCCTTCCGCCAAGAGACGATCAGCGGCATATGCACGCCATACTCGTAGTTGTTGGCCTTGGCCCTTGGGAATGCCATCCCGTTGTCGGCAGTGACAACGACAATTGTATTATCCAATTCCCCGATACGCTCCAGCTGTTTCAGCATTCTGTCCAAGTGGGTATCGAACCACTCGATTTCGAATCCGTAATCAGCGACGTCTTCACGAGTCAACTCCGTCTCTGGCAGGAAGGCGGGAACGACAGTTTCGTCAGGATCGACTCCATTTCGCTTGCCGGAGCCTTGCTCGAATACGCGGTGCGCTTCATGAGCTCCGAACCAGAATACGAAAGGCGTTCTTTCCGGGCGAGCTTCCAGGAATTCTTCGAAGTTCTTCGCGTAGTCCTTGTCGGAAATTCCCGTGGCGGGCGGGTCTAGCTTGTGAATATTGAACTCGGGCCCGGCAGGGTTGCGATCTCGCTCAGGCAGCTTTCCTGGACCCCAAGGCTTGCCAGTGTACCCAGGAAAGTAGCCTTCCGCCTCCAAAAGTTCAGGATAAACCTTTAGATGCTTGGGAAAATTGGCTGCATGCGTTCCCGCTTCTTCGATTTCCCAAATGTATTTTCCGGTCAGCAAAGCCGCTCGCGAAGGGCTGCATCCCGGAGCGCTGCAATAGGCGTTGTTGAAAACGACGCCTTGTCTACCTAGGCGATCGAAGGTCGGCGTATCCATAAACGGCGAGCCGTAGATTCCCATGTGCTTCCAGGAAATGTCATCGCCAATGGCCAGAAGGATATTGGGCCGATCATCGGCAAATGAGGTTCCGACGATAGCTACTAGGGCAAAAAGGGATAGGAAGAGGCGGGTAGTCGATTTCATATATCCAGCATTCAGACAGTCTTTATTTTATTCCTGTAGGAGCGGCTTTATGCCGCGATCAACCTAAGGTCAATGGAATCACGGCATAAAGCCGCTCCTACGAGTTTCAGTTCATAATTAGATCACCACAATCCACCTCACCCGGCGCTCGCTTCCCACATCTCGTGTAATCGCTTCAAGTCTCGCTTCATGGCTGCGAAGACTTCTTTCTGCGGGATCTTGATTTTCTGGTCCCCATGCTCCGCTCCACCCAAATCGTATTCCAGGTGCAGAGACACAAGGGGCTTAATGCCATATCCTCTCAGGGCTTTGAAGTATCCTTGGAAATCAACCATTCCTTGGCCGAGGGGAACGTTTTGCGGTTTCCATACGCCGTTCTGCTTCTTCCAAGTGAAATCCTTGATCGGCATCGTTCGGATATGGCTCTGAAGATAGCTCAGTCCGAGCGACCAGGATGATCCGCCGTCTACCGACGCATGCCTAATATCATACTGGCAGCCCATCCATCTTGGATCGCGCCCTTCAAGCAGATGGGCCAAATCTGTGACGTAGGAACCAATCACTTTGCCCGCATGATTCTGGTAGGCCCCGTGCAGCCCTTGTTCGCGATTGAAAGCTTCCAGTCCGTCCAGCTCTTTTTGGCAGAACTCCAAATTCTGTGAAAGGCTATTTCCTTTTACCGGCCGGAAGTAACCCATTCGATAGTGAGTGAAGCCCAATTTAGCAGCGGTCTTCAATGACTGGATACCGTCCTTGTCATCCGTGCTCGTAATCCGCGAAACTAGCATCCTGGGAGCCATGCCCGCCCGTTTGATGGCATCGGCCGCTTTCGGAAGATCCTCCTCAGCCCGCTCCGGCAGCACGTGGCCGCCCGGCCGAACCGTGAGATCGACTCCATCGAAGCCCATTTCCGCGGTAGCTTCAGCCATGTCCTGATAATCTAGAAACTGCAGGTGCTTGGAGAATAAGTTGACATTCAGACGATCGGAACTGCCGGTTGCCGCTCGACTCGAACCCACCGCCAATCCCGCGATACCTAAAGCTGCTAGTTTACCAAATTCGCGTCGATCCAATTGCATGCTTCCACTTTTTCGAGAATCACTCCTCAGGGCAAGCCCCGAGCTTATCGACAATTCGCAATCACTCAACTCGCTTGTCCGTCGTATTCACTCTAACGAGGGACGCGAAGACAAATCTACACACCCTTGCAAACCCTTTAATAACCCGGGATGGACTGACTTTAGTAAAGCGGTACTTCAGCCCGCGTAAGTACAAGCTTGAATTGTCGCTCGCGGCCTAAAGCACCGCGCTACTGATATTGTTTTCGCGATCCGCAGAATGGGGAATTCGTAAACGCCCAGCACTTGACCCGCCCAGACCCGCCCCTTAGCAAACGTAATGGAAAGTGAATATCACTCTGCCCGAATCGTCGATGCCAGTCTCTACTTCTTGCCCGTCTCCATGCGGGTACCGCTGAAATTTGGCAATCAGGTGCTCACCCGGGTGATTTGCGCTCGGTGCTGCGTGAAGATTGAAGGCTCCGACGGATCTACCGCTATCGGCTGGGGTGAAACGCCTCTGAGCGTCGGCTGGGTGTGGCCAGCGCCAATTGATTACGAAGAGCGGGAATCGTCGCTGCAGGCATTCACGGAAACGCTCACTCGAAAATTCAAGAATTTCCCAGAAACCGGTCACGCCTTGGAAATCGGCCACGCTTTCATCGAGGGACGGCTCGCCCAGCTTCAAGATAACTTTAACGCTGGGCGATCTGCGGAAAGCGCACTACCCCACTTGGCAGCCCTCGTGTGCTTCTCCCCCTTGGACATCGCC
>MDTA01089809.1_pt1 | contig 16891 bp, 19 predicted proteins | sample 811151 | NCBI WGS metagenome assembly MDTA01 (sample SAMN05326648, study PRJNA326480) | marine metagenome | isolation source: seawater | place: Indian Ocean: South | collected 2010 | reverse complement strand
CAGTCCCCACCAGCCGTTCCGCCCAGCCGTTCGGCGTTTTTTCCAACTGGCATATCGGTAGGGCGTCCAGAAATTCGTTGGCTATAAGGATTGCCGGTCCGGCCGGGATTTCGTCCAGAGCGTTGTGCCATTGAGGTGTTTTTCCCTCCAGCGCGGCGTTCTGTACCTCTCGCAAGGCCGGGCTGGTCTCGACAAGATAGAGATCAATGGCTTGTCTAAAATCTGGCACCATATCGGCAGCGCGCAGGTAATCTTTCATCAGCGTGCCTCTGCCGGGACCGCACTCGATGATGTTGATCGAGACGGGGTGGTCCATCTGCTGCCAGGCCACGGCGGACCAAAGGCCGATCAGTTCGCCGAATACCTGGCTGATTTCCGGAGCGGTGACGAAATCGCCGCTGGTGCCGAACGGCTCCTTCGCCATGTAATAGCCGTGTTCGGGATGCGCCAGCGCCAGTTCCATGTATTTAGAAACCGGGATCGGACCGTTCTCGGCTATACGGTCGCGGATCAGTCGTTCAAGCGGCGACATTTTTTCGCGACCGGGCAACCAGCCAGATACCCGCAATCAGCATCGGCAGCGACAGCCATTGCCCCATCGTCGTTCCCACGGTCAGAAAACCAATATGGGCATCCGGTTCGCGGAAAAATTCGGCCACCGGCCGGGCGATGCCGTAACCAGCCAAGAATACGCCACCCAGAAAACCGGTACGTTCGAAATTTTCTCTACGCCTGGCGAACCAGAGGAGAACCAGAAACAGTACCAGGCCCTCGAGAAACGCTTCGTATAGCTGACTGGGGTGCCGGGGCAGGGGGCCGCCACCCGGAAAGACCATACCAAGGGGTGACTCCGTAACCCGGCCGTACAGTTCGCTGTTGATGAAGTTGGCGATCCGGCCCAGAAATAGCCCCACCGGCGCCGAGCAGGCGACGATGTCGCCGACCGCGATCCACGAATAGCCACGCCTGCGGCAGAACAGCCATACCGCGAAAAACACGCCCAGCAGACCGCCGTGAAACGACATGCCTCCCTGCCAGACGGCTAAAGCCTCCAGCGGGTTGGAGGCGTAGTAACCCCCCTTGTAGAACAGGACGTAGCCGAGTCGACCGCCTAGCACGATGCCGAGCGTCGCCCATACCACGAAGTCGTCGATATCGGCCTTGGTAATCCCCGACGGCGATTTTTTCGCCAGCCAGATCATGTAGCGCCAGGCGAGAAAAATGCCCGCGATGTAGGAAAGCGCATACCAGCGAATGGCAACCGGCCCGATTTCGATCAGGACCGGATCGATCACCGGATAGTTGAGGGTCAGCATGAACGGGCTTGCCGCCAGCTGTCAGGCATACCGGTCGTCAGCCATCAGGTAGCCCCGCACATAGGTGCCGACGCCGTCTTCCAATTCGGTCGCCGGTTTGTCGTACCCTGCGGCCCGCAGCCGCGACATATCGGCTTCCGTGAAATACTGATAACGGTCGCGGATGGCTTCTGGCGTATCTACAAAGTCGATGTTCGGTTCCAGCCCCATGGCGGTGAAAACGGATTTCGCGAGATCTTCGAACGTCCGCGCCTTGCCGGTGCCGACATTGAAGATGCCTTGGGTGTCGGGGTTGTCGGCAAGCCACAAGGCGATATCCACGCAATCGCCGACCCAGACGAAATCCCGCTTTTGTCCACCATCGGCATAGTCGGGGTGGTGGGACCGGAACAATACGGCCTTGCCGGTATCCGATATTTCGCCGAAATTCTTCAACGCGACGCTGAGCTGCTCGCCTTTGTGATATTCGTTAGGGCCGTAAACATTGAAAAATTTCAATCCGGCCCAGTGGTGCGGCCTCGGTCCGTTCTCGTGGACGATCCGCGCGATCCGCCGGTCCACGGCGTGTTTCGACCACCCATAGGTGTTCAAGGGCCGCAAATGGGCGAGGACATCGACCGAATCGTCGCAGGCGAAACCCTGTGTGCCGTCGCCGTAGGTCGCGGCGGATGATGCGTAAATCAGGGCGGCGTCGTGTTCGGCGCACCAATCCCATAGATCCAGGGACAGCCGGATGTTAGACCGAACGATCAGGTCCGCATCCCGTTCTGTGGTCGCGGAAACCGCCCCCATATGAAAGACCGTTTCAATATCGGGCGCGTTGTCGGATAGAAACTCGAACAGGTCTTCCGGCGGCAGGATGACAGAAAGTTCACGCTTGGCGATATTCTTCCACTTGTCGTCGGAGCCCAGCAGGTCGCAGACCGCGATGTCGCGCGTGCCCCGTGCTTCAAGTTCCCTGACGATGTTCGATCCGATAAAACCGGCGCCGCCGGTCACGATAATCATACGGGATGTCCATAACGCATTCTGTTAACATGCGTTATAGGAGCCGCCACGCAATGCCGCAATCGCCGGTGCGATGGCGGCGGAAGTCGAAAGGAAGATCATGCCATGACAGGTAGAAACCGGATGTTCGAAGATGCTGCTCGTGTAGCCGGTGGTGCCATGGGCACCCTGTCCGGATTGCGGAGAGAGGCAGAAACCATTGTTCGCCACCAGATCGACCGGATCCTATCCGGCATGGATCTGGTGACCCGAGAAGAGTTCGAGGCGGTGCGCGAAATGGCGGTCAACGCGCGGCTGGAAAACGAAAAGCTCGAAGCCCGGGTGGCGGCTTTGGAGTCATCCAGTGCGAAGCCCGCGACGAGGAAGAAAAAGGCGACGGCGCAAAAATCGAAACCTGCCGCCGGTAAACCCTGACCTCGCCCACTTATCCACTACATTTTGTGTGAATAAGGGGCAAATACCCCAAATCTGCTTGCGCCTCGAATCCCGTTCTGGCACCCTAAATCTGGTGCTGATCGGGCCTTCACCCCCACTATTTTGTGGTTTTGGCAGGTGAAATCCGGTCAAAGTACCGAAATTTCCTGGGGGTGGCCGTGACGGCACTAAGCAAAGAATTCGAGAAGTCCTTTCCTAATCCTCTCGACATGATTGAACAGATCGCGACTAGCCATGACTGGCTGTTCGAACGATCCAGCGACCGCGATATCGCGGTCGACGTGACCGGCCACTGGTGCGATTATCGCATGTTTGTCTCGTGGCATGCGGATGTGCAGGCGCTGCTGTTTGCCTGCGCCTTCGACATGCGGGTGCCGGAAAAGAAATCCAAATCGATCCATCCCCTGCTCGCGATCATCAACGAACGCATGCTGGTCGGGCATTTTGACCTGTGGTCCGAGGACGGCTTGCCGGTCTTCCGCCATGCCTTGCTGCTCCGAGGTGCGGCAGGTGTCAGTCGGGAGCAGTTGGAAGATGTCGTAGATATCGCGTTTACCGAGAGCGAGCGCTATTACCCAGCCTTCCAGTTCGTGATCTGGGGCGGCAAGGAACCCCAGGAAGCGATGGCTGCGGCCATCCTGGAAACCGAAGGCGAAGCCTAATCAAACACTGACAGGAGATACAGGCCATGACCGCATCGCAAAACGTTCTTCTTGTGGGCGGTGGCAAGATGGGTGGCGCCCTGCTGCGCGGCTGGGTGGCGCGTGGACTGGCCGCAGGCAACGTGCGGGTGATCGAACCGTTTGAGGCCGCTGCCGAGGAACTGCGGTCCGAACTTTCAGTTTCGGTACTTGACGGCCCGGATGCTCTGGATTCCGATTTCACCCCGGACGTGGTGGTTTTTGCCGTCAAACCGCAGGGCATGGACGAGATCGTTCCCGCATATGCCGGCATTGGCGCGGGCGGGCCAGTCGTGCTGTCGATCGCCGCAGGCCGTAATATCGCTTTTTTCGAGGGCGCGCTTGGCAACAGCACGCCGATTGTCCGTACCATGCCGAATACACCGGCAGCGGTTGGGCGGGGTATCACTGCGGCCTGCGCGAACCGAAGGGTGTCCGAGGAACAAAAGGCCGCCTGCCAGTCTTTGCTGGAAGCGGTGGGCGATGTCATCTGGATCGACGACGAAGGCCAGATCGATGCGGTCACCGCGGTGTCGGGAAGCGGACCAGCATATGTATTTTATCTGATCGAATGTATGGCAACTGCCGGCGAAGCCCAGGGCCTGCCCCCGAAGATAGCGGAAAAGCTGGCGCGGGCTACTGTTGCCGGCTCTGGAGAGCTTGCACGGCAATCGGCCGATGCGGCAGGGAAATTGCGCGAGAACGTCACCAGTCCAGGCGGCACTACTGCGGCGGCGCTTGAAGTTCTGATGGCGGATGACGGTATGAATCCGCTGATGAATGAAGCGATCGCCGCCGCCACCCGCCGGTCTCGCGAACTGGCAAGTTAAAATGCTGCTGTAAAGCCGCCGGAAAAACATATCGTCCGGCCCCAAATGGGTAGATATCGTCGGGTATTCTCGGGGGTGCGTATAGGCAATCGCGTGTGCGTTTCCGTCACCACGGCGGTGGATAATGACGGCGCTATCGTCGGGTGCGCGGGAGAGGTTTATCTTTTATGAGATAGAAGAGGCGTTGAGAGAGGCCGGGGCGTCTCTATCCGACGTTAGCCGGACACGGATGTTCGTCGTCGATATCGGTGATTGGGAAATCGTCAGCGCGTCCTATAACGAGACCTTTCAGGGAATGGGACCGGCCACTACGATGGAGCAGGTCTCGGCACTGATCGATCCCGGGATGCGGTTGGGAATTGAAATCGAGGCGGAATTGACCGGCGGAGGGGCTTAGTCTGCCACCTGCGCGGCCGGACCAGCCATCCGCAGCTTTTGCAGCGCCCGTATCTCCAACTGCCGTACCCGTTCCTTCGAAAGACCCAAATCCTTGCCGATCTTGTTTCTGCTCTCCCGCTTTTCTCCCAGAAATCGGCGCCGGATGATATGCCGTTCGCGCCGGGTCATAGCGGGTAGGACCGTCCGAATTTTCTTGACCAGCGCGAGCCTATCCCGCCGGGCGAACAGGCGTGTTTCAGGATTGTCGGGTACAGTGAACGCGCTTTGTGACACCTGCACTGCGTCGTCCAGGGGTTGGTCCGGGGTGCGCAAACGGTGCGCGAAGGCCCGAACGTCTTCGATCCGTGTGTTCAGCCTGTCCGCCAGCGCCCGGACACGGCTGTCGTTCCGGTCTTCCGCGCTGGACAGTGCCGGGCTGAAAAACATAGTTCTTTGCTGTGGTGTGGTGACGGATCGAACGATCGACCCTGATCGCAGCACGTAATCCTGGATCGCGGACCTTATCCACCACATGGCGAAGGTCGATAACCTCACCCCCCTGTCGGGGTTGAAGCGCTTAATCGCCTCCATCAGCCCGAGAACACCTTCCTGAACAAGGTCGGGCAGCGGACAGCCGGGGCGCCTGTAGCGCGCGGCTATCTTGATCACAAAGCGGAGCTGGCTGAGGACGAGCCGTTCACGCGCGCGCCCGTCTCCCGAGCGGCTTCGGCGGATCAGTGATCGTTCTTCCGACGATGAGAGCCGCGGTATTTTTTTCAGAGCTCTGGAAAGGTTGGAAGGGAGTGGCGCGCGCATTACTTCCCCGTGACATGATTTTGCCCGAATCGTCGCATACACTGCCGTATTGATCAACAAACTCCTTGCGGTTGTAATCTCTACTCTCAGCCAGGGACAAACCGGCTAAGGTGTTTTTGACGGAGGTTTCGATGGCGAAAAAAGCCAGCCCCAGACAACCAAATGCAAACCGCATACTGGATGCAGCGCTAATGCTGGCGGCAGAGAACCGATGGCGCGATGTGACGATGGAGCGGATAGCTGGGGAAGCGGGGGCGTCTCTGGCACGCGTCTATGAATTTTTCCCGTCAAAGGCGGCGTTTTTGACCCGTTTGATGCGTCGAATTGATGATCAAGTCCTTTCCGGCCACGACGCCGCCGATGCGGATGAACCTAAACGGGAACGACTACTGGATGTCCTGATGCGGCGTCTCGATGCTATGGCTCCCCACCGGCGGGCGATTGCTTCCATGCTACGGGACGGCGGCGTGGACCCGCTGGGTGCCGTCTGCTCTTTGCCGACTTTTGCGAAATCCATCGCCTGGTCCCTGGAAGCGGCCGGTATAAGTGCTTCTGGCCTTTTGGGGATAGCGCGGGTTAAAGGGCTTGCCGCTATTCACCTGACCGCTCTGCGTATATGGATGAAAGACGAAACTCAGGACTTGTCCGAGACAATGGCATATCTGGATCGCAATTTGCGCCGGGCCGAACGCTTGATGGCGTTCATGTCCGGTATTTCTGGCACATTGCAGCGCGATAAAAGTGATTAATTTCTGGTATAAATTTACCAACATGTTGAAAAAAACCTTATTAAAATTGTGCACTGCAATATTTTTTTATTGAAATATTGCAGTGCACACAATATATAACCTGCATAAGTTCATTAAACGACACACTCGAACAGTAGGAGCCAATTATGGCAACTAACAGAAATACGAACGGTGCAATCTTCCCCGAATGGGATTTTTCGAAGGTCTGGGCTGACGTGAAAATACCGGAATTGAACGTCGATGCGTTGATTGCGGCGCAGCAGAAGAACATCGAAGCAATGAGCCTGGCTAACAAGGCCGCGATAGAAGGCTGGCAGGTGTTCGCTAAGAAGCAGGCCGAGCTTTGGCAATCCGCTGTCGAAGATACCGGTGCGCTGGCTCAGGACGTTGCTTCCGCCAAGGAACCGGCTGACAAGCTGGCAAAGCAGACCGATTTCGCGAAATCCGTGATGAAGAGCGGTCTTGCCAATGCTCGCGAAGCCCAGGAACTAGCGACTAAGACGGCCAACAAAACGGTCAATATCGTTTCCAAGCGGCTGGTCGAAGGAATGGATGAAGTCGTTTCCTACGTCGAGACGGTTCAACCGAAGGCCGCTGCCGCGAAATAACACCGGTAGACGTTTCTATACAAAAACCGCCGTACCCGACTGGGGGCGGCGGTTTTCTTTTATCCCGGGCTCGGATACCACTGCGTGCCAAACTACCGACAACCTGGGAGGCAAAAATGACAATTTCTTTCGCCGATTTTCTGAAAGTTGATGTCCGGGCCGGGACGGTACTTCGCGCCGGGCCCTATCCGGAAGCAAGGAAACCTGCGATCAAACTCTGGATCGATTTCGGCCCGGAAATCGGAGAGAAGAAATCCTCCGCCCAGATCACCCGGTATTACGATCCCGAGACACTTCCGGGCAGGCAAGTCGCGGCCGTGGTGAATCTCTCGCCACGTCAGATAGGAAAATTTATGTCGGAGGTCTTGGTGCTTGGCTTTCCGGACGACGACGGCGAGGTCGTTCTGGTCAACATCGACCAGGATATTGCCAACGGCGCACGGTTGTTTTGATCCGTTTCTGCGGCAGCACTAGCCCTCTCCTCCTCCCGGCCACCCAATCGGATGATCCCGTGGGTAGCCGGGAGGAGGAGAGGGTCGGCGCGATTTACACAGTCTGGCTTAGACCGGCAGACGTACCCGCGCGCGCAACCCGCCCAGCGGCGATTCTTCCAGGACAATGTCGCCGCCGCTGCCCCGGGCAAGATCCCTGGCAATGGAAAGACCTAGCCCGGTTCCACCGGTTTTCGGATTTCGTGACGCATCCAGCCGGTAAAACGGCTTGAAGACCGCTTCGCGCAGATCTTCGGGAATTCCTGGCCCGTCATCATCGACGAGAACTTCCACCAGGTTGCCCCGCCGTTCGGCATGCACCTCCACCTTGTCCGAATGGGTGGTCGCGTTGACGACAAGATTTGTGAAACAGCGGCGGATTGCGTTGGGACGCATGTAGAACCGCAGTTCGCGGTCGGTTTCCAGCGTGACGTTGCCGCCGGATGCGCCGGCACTGCGGACAACCGAGCCCAGTATTACTGAAAGGTCGTTTTCCGAAACTTCTTCCGTTCCCTCGCCGCGCGCGAAAGACAGAAACTCTTCCACCATAATCTCCATTTCGCGGAGATCTTCTTCTAGCTCCTTGACCTTCGGCGACTCCTCCAGCAGGGCGAGCTGCAGTTTCATGCGGGTCAGGGGCGTCCGCAGATCGTGGGATACACCGGCCAGCATTTCCGTACGCTGGGTCATCGCGTTGTTGATCCGGCTTCTCATCCGTTCGAACGCGGCTGCCGCGCGCCGGATTTCTGTGGCACCTTCCGGCTTGAAACCGGGAACGTCGCGTCCTTTGCCGAAGCTGTCTACGGCATTGGCCAATCGACGGATCGGGCGTACCTGGTTGCGCATGAATATTGTTGCGATGGCGAACAGCAGCAGTGACGTCCCTGCCATCCACATCACGAAAATATATGTCGTCGAACTGAAAAGGCGCTGGCGCGAAACGAAAATTTCTATGACACCGTCCGGCAACTGGACTTTCATCTGCACCAGCCGTTCGTGACTCCAGGTATCGATATGAAAGGGCCGTCGCACGCGTTCGCGCATGGCATTGGCCAGCCGGGTATCCAGAATACCGCTGCCTCCCACCGCGGGCGCATTGGGCAAAATTTCCCCCTGCTGAAAATTGACCAGAAGACCCAGATCGCCCGCTGCCCCGGAAAGCCAGTCGGAACTGGCAGCGTTTTCCACGACGCTTCGGGCATCGATTACCAGGGCGATCTCGCTAGCCACTGAATCTGCCAGCCGGCGGGTAATTGTGGTCCAGTGCCGGTCGTAAAAGATCCAGGTAGACACGACCTGGAGCAGAATCAGCGGCGTGATAATGATCATGATCGACCTGCCGAGAAAGGATTTCGGCAAGTAACGCTTGACCCCCATTTTCATTGCCAGAAACATCTGCTTTGCGTCTCCTTGCAAGCCTTAGTCGGGGTACAGGGCGTAGCCCTGTCCACGCAGTGTTTGGAGAAAACGCGGCTCGCGCGGGTCCGATTCTATCTTGGCGCGCAGCCTGTTGACTTGGACATCCACCGTTCGTTCGCCGCCATCGATCCGGCACCGGTTCATCAGGTCTTCGCGTGAATGGGCGACGCTGGGATTGCGGGCCAGCGTGGTCAACAGATTCGCCTCGATCGTGGTCAGTCGCACGATGGCGTTGTCCTTCCGCAATTCCCGGCGGCCCATGTCGAAGGTGCAGGCGCCCAGCCTCACTTTTCCGCTCGATACCGCAGGCGCGCTGCGGCGCAGGATCGACTGGATTCGCAATACCAGCTCGCGCGGTTCAAACGGCTTGGTCATGTAATCGTCGGCGCCATGTTCGAGGCCATGCACCCGGTCTTCAGGCTCCCCCATTGCGGTCAGCAACAGAATGGGTATGTCGGACACCTGCTTCAGGGATTCCGTCAGTTCCAGCCCGCTTTCGCCCGGCATCATGACGTCGAGCACGATCAGGTCGAATTCAAGACCCCGCAGTCGCCCGCGTGCACCGGCGGCATCTTGCGCCGTGGTCACGCGGAAGCCGTTTTCGGTCAGGTACTGGTGCAGCAGATCACGCAGCCGCGTGTCGTCATCGACCACTAGGATATGGGGCTGATCCGTCATTCCGCTCAGTATAACGCCATTTTCAGGCGGGAAGGCCGATTATACGTCGTACCCCACGGCCTTACCCGCCATGCCGTCGAACAGATCCATCATCCGGGCGCGCCAGGCATAGACATCGTCGTCCTCAGACAGAAGGGGAAAATCGCTGATTGACCGCGCCCAGCCGAACGCGCCGAACACGATATAATCGCCATAGGCCGGCGCCGCGCCGGACAGAAATTGTCGGTCGCCCAAAGCGGCCCGGATCATCGAAACCACCTGTCGGAACGCCTTTAGGTCTTCTTCCGAACGGGTCTGTATCTCTCTCGGCGGTTTGCCGAACCATTCGGTTCGGCTTTCGGCGAAATAGTCCCGGTCAGCCTCGTCCAGATGATCCAGAATATCGGCAATCACCAGCCGGATCAACGCGCTGTGCAGGCTTCGATCCGCCCAGACGTTGAGGAATTGTGCCAGCCCGTGCCCGGTTTCGCCGCCGAAAAGCGTTGGCCTGTCTCCATAGGTTTGTTCCAGATATTCGGCAATTGCCCAGGAATCCGATACGACCATTTCACCATCCTTGATTACCGGAATGCGGCCTTGTCCCGAAAACGCGATCAAGTCTTTGTCGGTAAAGCGGACCGGTATTGTTTTGTAATCCAAGCCTTTGTGTTCCAGCCCCATTCGCGTGCGCCAGCAATAAGGGCTGAACCGCCGGTCGTCGCGGCCAACAAGTTCATATAGTTCGATCACCATTCGGAAACTCCTGATGTGAAATTGGGCAATAGTTTACAACCGGTGCGCCAGTCGGCACGAGACGAATTCGCTGAAGGCTCTCATCCGGGCAGTGTCGCGATGAACGGGATGGCGCAGAACCAAGAAATTCGTGGCAATCGCCTTATCTAGGTCGAGAACCCGCTTCAGGCCCGATTCAGCGATCCCGCCCGTGCGACCGTGCGAAAAACTCGAAGATCGTCCCAGTTCGTGATTTGTTGCAACATTGCACAATAATCTGCGTATTCGAACCATTATGTTGCAATTAGATTTTGCCTAGATTAAGTCGCACAATCAAAATTATGGAGTTGCGGCCATGCTGGATGGCGATATGAAAGCCCTGGTGTCGGGAACTATGCTTTGTTTCGCGGCTACGGTGAACGACGACGGAACCCCTAACCTGTCGCCCAAAAGCTCGTTACGCGTCCATGATGACAACCACCTGATTTTCGCCAACATGGCGTCGCCCGGAACCGTCGATAATCTGCGCCATAACCCGGCGATCGAACTTAACTGCGTCGATATCTTTTCCCGGCGGGGATACCGCTTTACCGGCCGGGCGGCTATTTATTCCGGGGACGACCCGATATATCTGAATCTTAAGCATGACGTGGCTGCGGAACACGGAGATGCCATTCCCGTTCACGACGCGGTCCTTGTCGAGGTGACAGACGTCAAGCCGGCGATATCGCCGGCCTATACCTTTATCGAAGGCGTGACAGAAGAAGTCCTGCGGACTGCCTATCTCGCTAAATACGGTGTGCAGCCGGCGGTCGAGGCGGGATGAAACTTCGCGTCAATTACGGCGCAGCCTCGCCTGATCTGGTTCAAGCGATGTATGCGACCAAACAGCCGCTTGATTCCTGCCGAGGGGATCAGATCCTCCACAGTCTAATCAAACTGCGCGTCTCCTAGGTCAAAGGTCGTAATTACTGCATCTGGCTGAACGCGAGACAGGCGCACGAACTGGGCGAATCCGATCAGCGGATAGATTCCGTTATCTACTAGAAAAACGCCGATTGCTTTTCGGAGGTCAAACGGGCGGCTTTCGACTGGACAGAAGCCGTTACCATGATCGCCGATTGCGGTGATCTGTTCGGTCGTCACGTCAGTCTAAATCATTCCAGGCGGCCAAATGCCTTATACAGAGCAAGGCAATCAGGTGCGACAAAAGGTTCATTGCCTTTTTTGTGCAGTGCACATAGTTTCGTCAGTGGGCCACAACCCCCCAACGGGTTGCTGCTCTTCTGGAAGGGAGAGAAGACATGACTGACGTAGTTACCAAGCCGGACACCCGTCCGGACAAGCCCTGTTTCTCATCCGGACCCTGCGCCAAGCGCCCCGGCTGGACCGAAGCTGCTATCGCCGACGCGTTGACCGGGCGCTCCCATCGATCGACGCCCGGCAAGGCCAAACTCAAATCTGTCATTGATCGCACGCGCGCCATTCTCGACATTCCCGAGCATTATCGCATCGGGATTGTGCCAGCGTCAGATACCGGCGCGGTTGAAATGTCGCTGTGGTCGATGCTCGGCGCCCGAGGTGTTGATCTTTTCGCCTGGGAAAGTTTCGGGGCAGGATGGGTCAGCGATACCGTAAACCAGTTGAAGCTGGAAGATGTCCGGATATTCGAGGCTTCCTACGGAGAGCTTCCCGATCTGAGTCAGTGGGATGCCGACCGGGATATTGTCTTTACCTGGAACGGCACCACATCCGGCGTTCGGGTGCCGAACGGAGATTGGATCCCGGATGATCGTGGTGGGCTGACGATATGCGACGCGACATCCGCCGTTTTTGCCATGGAGATGCCCTGGACCAAGCTCGATGTGGTCACCTGGTCTTGGCAGAAGGTGATGGGCGGCGAAGCGGCGCACGGTATGATTGCCCTTTCGTCTCGGGCAGTGGAACGGCTGGAGACCTATACGCCGCCCTGGCCGCTGCCCAAGATCTTCCGTCTGACCAAGGGCGGCAAGCTAATCGAGGGCGTATTCCGAGGTGATACTATCAACACGCCTTCCATGGTGTGCGTCGAAGACGCGCTGGACGGGCTTGCCTGGGGCGAGACCCTGGGTGGGGGCAGCGCCCTAATTGCCCGCAGCAACGCCAATTTGGCGGCCATCGCGGAATGGGTCGCCAGAAGCGACTGGGCCGATTTCCTGGCCTCCGATCCGGCTGTTCGTTCGTCGACTTCTGTTTGCTTAAAGATCGTCGATCCGTGGTTTGAATCCCTTGACGCCGAATTGCAGGCATCCGTTCCAAAAAAATTGGATGCCCTGCTGGAAGCCGAAGGCGCCGCCTTCGATATCAATGGTTATCGCGATGCACCGCCCGGACTTCGCATCTGGGCGGGATCCACGGTGGAAACCTCGGATCTGGAAAAACTGTTTCCCTGGCTCGACTGGGCGTTCGCCACGGTCAAAGCCGACCTTGCCTGATTTCTCCCAAGGGATAGATACATGCCGAAAGTACTCATCTCCGACAGCCTGAGCTCACGCGCGGTTGAAATCTTCAATGAACGCGGCGTCGAAACCGATGTGATCACTGGGATGGAGCCAGAGGAACTGATTGCCTGTATCGGCGGCTATGATGGTCTGGCTGTCCGGTCGGCGACCAAGGTAACGGCCGATGTTCTGGACGCGGCCGGAAATCTTAAAATTATCGGCCGTGCCGGTATCGGGGTCGACAACATCGATGTGGATGCTGCATCGGGCCGCGGGATAGTGGTGATGAACGCGCCGTTCGGTAATTCCATCACAACGGCCGAACACGCCATCGCCATGATGTTCGCACTCGCCCGCCAAATTCCGTTAGCAAACCAGTCCACCCAGGCAGGCGGCTGGGAAAAGTCCAAGTTCATGGGCGTCGAACTCACACGCAAGGTATTGGGCATCATTGGCTGCGGCAATATCGGCTCGATCGTCGCCGAACGCGCCCTCGGTCTGAAAATGCGGGTAATCGCCTTCGATCCCTTCTTGACCCTAGAACATGCCGACGACCTGGGCGTTGAAAAGGTCGAACTGGACGAGTTGTTCAAGCGTGCTGAGATCATCACCATGCACACGCCGCTGACGGATTCTACGAAGGGAATTCTGAATAGGGACAATTTCTCCCTGATGCGCGATGGCGTGCTGGTGGTAAACTGCGCCCGCGGCGAACTGGTGGTAGAAGCCGATATGAAAGCGGCGCTGGAATCCGGAAAGGTCGCTGGGTTCGCCGTAGATGTGTTTCCGCAGGAGCCCCCCGAAAATTACAGTCTGTTCGGCATGGAGCAGGTCGTAGCGACTCCCCACCTCGGTGCGGCGACGACCGAGGCGCAGGAAAAGGTGGCGCTGCAGATCGCCGAACAAATGTCGGATTATCTGAACAGCGGGGCAGTGGTAAATGCTCTGAACATGCCGTCGGTTTCTGCTGAAGATGCGCCCAAGCTGAAACCCTATATGAAGCTTGGCGGACAGATCGGGAGCCTGGCCGGGCAGGTGATTGAATCCGGCATTAATTCCGTCACTGTCGAATACGAAGGCCATGCGGCGGATCTGAATACTCGGCCGATCAGCGCCTGCCTGCTGGAAGGTCTGTTGGCGCCGCTGCTAAGCGGAGTGAACATGATCAACGCGCCGATCCTCGCCCGCGATCGCGGGATTGAGGTATCGGAAGTTCGTCACGAACGGGATGGCGAATACCAGACCCTTATCCGGCTGACCGTTGAAACCGCTAATCGCACCCGAACCGTCGCGGGCACTCTATTTGGCGGCGACAAACTGCGCATCGTGGAGGTCAACGGCATCAAGCTCGAAGCGGAGCTGGGCCGCGATATGCTCTACATGGTCAACAAGGACAAGCCCGGCTTCATTGGCCGGCTCGGCACGGTACTCGGCGATGCCGGGGTGAATATCGCGACCTTCCAGCTTGGCCGGGTAAGCCAGGGAAGCGACGCGCTGGCCCTGATTCAGATTGACGGCACCCTGTCGGACGATGTCGTGTCCAGCCTGTGCGAATTGCCCGACGTGGTGCAGGCCAGGGCACTGACCTTCTGATTATCCCGTTGCCGTTTCCGTTTGCGCCTCGGCGCTAAAGCCGGTACCAAAGCCGCGCCTAGGAATTCAGGACAATGACCGATCTAGAAAAAAAAGCGCTTTTGCCTGCCGGGCTACGGGACATTCTGCCTCCCGAGGCGGGTTTCGAGGGCCGTATACGGGAATCGCTGGCCGCGACATTCGAAAGCCATGGTTTCGACCGGGTGAAACCGCCACTGGTGGAGTTCGAGGAAGGTTTGACCAGCGGCGCCGGCGCGGCGGTATCGGGCGATACTTTCCGGCTGATGGACCCGGTATCGCAGCGTATGATGGGCGTGCGTGCCGACATGACCACCCAGGTCGCCCGAATTGCCTTGACACGATTGAGCGATGTGGCGCGGCCATTGCGTCTAAGCTACACGGGAGAAGTACTTAGGGTTAAGGGAACGCAGCTTCGACCGGAGCGTCAGTTCGCCCAGGTCGGGGCCGAATTGATCGGATCGGATAGCGCGGCGGCGGATATCGAAATTATTGCGATCGCCATTGAATCCTTGCGCGAAATCGGCGTGCCGGATCTGTCCGTAGACCTGACCATTCCGCCGCTGGTTCCGGCGCTTATGGCAGAGAGCGACATCTGCGATCAGGAAAATACGGCGCTTCGCGATGCGCTGAATCGAAAAGATATCGCGGCTGTTCGGAAACTGGGCGGTGCCCAGGCTAGGGCATTGTGCGGTCTGATGGATGCAACCGGACTGGCGGATTCCGCCCTGGTGGAGCTGGCGTCTTTGACCCTGCCAGAAGAACCGACCCGGGAGCTGCAACGGCTGCGCGCGGTGGTAGAGGGTCTAGGCCAACGTTTGCCGGATCTACATATTACAGTCGATCCGGCGGAGAACCGGGGCCTAGAATACCATACTGGCGTGGCTTTCACCTTTTTTTCCCGCGGCGAACGCGGGGAGATAGGTGCGGGTGGGCGTTATATTGCCGCGATGAACGGCGACGCCGGCAACGACAATGGAGAACCAGCCACCGGCTTCACGCTTTTTGTCGATACGATTCTTCGGGTGTTGCCCGATCCGCCGTTCGCGCCGCGGGTGTACGTACCCGTCGGATCGGAGGCATTCGGGTTGGCGGCGCTGCGACAGGACGGTTGGGTGACCGTCGCCGGGGTTGAGACTGTTTCAGACAACGTCGCGGAGGCAAAGCGGCTTGGGTGCACGCATGTCTGGTCGACAGAGGGGCCGGTCGACGTCGAAGAAGGGAACAACCTATGAGCAACGTGGCGGTTGTCGGCTCGCAATGGGGCGATGAAGGTAAGGGCAAGATTGTTGACTGGCTGTCGGAGCGGGCGGATGTCATCGTCCGGTTTCAGGGCGGACACAATGCGGGTCACACGTTGGTCATTGACGGCAAAGTTTACAAGCTGAGCCTGCTGCCATCGGGCGTGGTGCGGGGAAAACTATCCATCATCGGAAACGGGGTCGTGGTCGATCCCTGGGCCTTGCTCGACGAAATTGAAACTGTCCGCGATCAGGGCGTCGATATTTCGCCGGACACATTGAAAATTGCGGAAAACGTGCCGTTGATTCTTCCCCTGCACGGGTCGCTGGATCGGGCCCGGGAAGACGCGCGCGGTAACGAAAAAATCGGCACCACAGGGCGCGGTATAGGGCCAGCCTATGAGGACAAAGTGGCGCGGCGCGCCGTCCGGCTTTGTGATCTGACCGATCCTGATACGCTGGCCGAACGCGTCGACAATCTTTTGTCTCATCATAACGCGCTGCTGCGCGGTCTCGGCGCGGAGGAGATCGATCCCGGGGAATCTCTGGAGGCGCTGCGTGGAATTGGGGACGCGTTGTTACCCTATGCTGCCCCGGTCTGGCGCGATCTGGCGGCGGCTCATCGGGCCGGTCGGAAAGTCCTGTTCGAGGGCGCGCAGGGTTTCATGCTGGATGTGGATCACGGGACCTATCCCTTCGTGACGTCTTCCAACACGCTGGCCGGTCAGGCGGCTGCGGGCAGCGGCATGGGGGTCGGCGCTGTCGGTTACGTTCTGGGCATCACCAAGGCCTATACGACCCGTGTTGGTTCAGGGCCGTTTCCCACCGAGCAGCAGAACGATATCGGCAACCTTCTGGGCGAACGGGGGCATGAATTCGGAACCGTCACCGGGCGTCAGCGCCGCTGCGGCTGGTTCGATGCGGTGCTCGTTAGCCAGTCGGCGACGATCGGGGGTATACATGGCATCGCTCTGACGAAACTCGACGTACTCGACGGAATACCGGAACTACAGGTCTGCATCGGCTATCATCATGACGGAACGGCTTACGACTACTTTCCCGCAGGTCGGAATATCCAGGCCGGAATAGAGCCGGTCTACGAAACCCTTGAAGGGTGGGAGGAGAGTACCCAGGGAGCGCGAAGCTGGGCGGACCTGCCGGCGGCTGCAGTGAAATATGTGCGCAGGATCGAAGAACTTATCGGTGTTCCAGTCGCGCTGCTGTCGACAAGTCCGGAACGTGAAGACACGATTCTGGTCAGGGACCCCTTCGCCGGCTGAACACGGACGCAGATTTACCCGAAAACCGAGATAACTCCCTATCTATCAATAGGTTAATTAGCATCAAGCGTAAACAAGAATTCGTTTATGCCGTGTTAAAATATGCCAGCATCGCCCAGTTTCGATATCGCCCATTTTCGATGACGGAGTATTTGGGTTG
>MDTA01021123.1_pt1 | contig 16895 bp, 19 predicted proteins | sample 811151 | NCBI WGS metagenome assembly MDTA01 (sample SAMN05326648, study PRJNA326480) | marine metagenome | isolation source: seawater | place: Indian Ocean: South | collected 2010 | reverse complement strand
TCAAAAAGCAAATCATTTTTTTTTATAGTTTCATCAACATTTTTTTTTAAAGTTCCATAGTAATTTTCAAAAATTTTGGCGTATTCATAAAATTTTTTTTCTTTAATTAATTGCTCGAACTTTTCATTAGAAATAAAATGATAGTCCACACCGTCGATTTCATTGGATCTTGGTGCCCTTGTAGTATGAGAAACGGAAATTTTAAAAGATTGATATTTTTGCTCTATTTTTTTTGAAATCGTTGTTTTTCCAACACCAGATGGAGAAGACAAAATAACCATTATATTTTCTCCATCGTGTAGCATGTTAAAAAACGATTTTAATTTTAACTAGATTTGCTCTCAATAAATTTAATTGCATCACCTACAGTTAAAATCTTTTCTGCCTCGCTGTCGGAGATTTCTGAACCAAACTCCTCCTCAAAAGCCATTACTAATTCCACTGTATCTAAGCTGTCAGCTCCTAAATCGTCAATAAAACTCGCTTCCTCTGTTACTTTCTCCTCATCTATACCTAGATGGTCTGCTACTATTTTCTTTATTTTACTTTTTACATCCTCTGACATGAAATCCTTTCTTGTATATGATTTCTTAATAGATTATTAGACAGAATTGTCAAGCCATATACATTCCACCATTAACGTGTATGGTTTCTCCATTGATATAATTTGATAAATCTGAAGCTAAAAAAGCTACACAATTTGAAACGTCTTCGCCAGTTCCTAAATTACCAGATGGAATCTTGTTTATAAGTGATTTTTTGAATTCTTCGTTAATTTTATCAGTCATGTCTGTTTTAATGAAACCTGGTGAAACACAATTTATATTAATATTTTTTTTCGCATACTCTAATGCCAAACTTTTTGAAAATGCTACTATTCCAGCTTTTGATGCTGAGTAATTTGCTTGTCCTAAATTTCCTGTGTGTCCAACTATAGAAGTTATATTTATTATTTTTCCGTATCTTTTTTTTAACATTTTTTTTATTACAGATTTGCACATCAAAAAAGTTGATGTTAAATTTATATCTAAAACTTTTTTCCAACTATCTTCTGAAAGTCTAATTGATAAATTGTCAAGAGTGATACCAGCGTTATTAACTAAAATATCAATTCCATTAAGTTTTTTATCAACGTTGTCTATAAATTCTTCAATTTTATTATGTTCATCTAATTTGAATTTTTCAATTGTCACATTTGGATATTTTTTTTTTATTTGGTCAAGTTTTTCTTCATTTGTACCAGTAGCAAGAATATTAGATTCTAATTTATAAAATTTTTCAACTAAACTATTTCCAATTCCTCCGGTTGCACCTGTTATCAAGATTTTTTTATTTTTTAAGTTCATTTGTAAAATTTTTAATATCAGCTATTGTATTAATTGAAAAGCAATTTCCATCTTTGATTGTTCTTTTAACCATTCCAGATAAAACTTTTCCAGGGCCTATTTCAACAAAATTAGACACTTTTTCTCTCGACATTTTCAAAATAGACTCACGCCATTTTACAGTTGAGTAAATTTGTTTTATTAATAAATTTTTTATTTCATCAGGCTTGTTTGTTTTTTCAGCTGTTACGTTGCTTATAATCTCAAAAGAGGGTTTTTTAAATAGTGTATTATTTATTTTATCTATCATTTCTTCAGCTGCTGATTTCATAAGAGAACAGTGAAAAGGTGCGCTGACTTTTAAAGGTATGAATTTAATTCTATTATCTTTTAAAGTTTTTTGAAAAATCTCTACTTTTTTTTTATCTCCGCTAATTATTACTTGTCCATCTGCGTTATCATTTGCAATTTCACAGACTCCATTATTTTTTTCATTAGTTTTTTTTATTAATTGATTTAATTCATCAATCTTTGAGCCAAGTACGGCAATCATTGTGCCTTCCCCTACTGGAACGGCTGTTTGCATAGCCTTTCCTCTTTGCTGCAATAAATACAAAGCATCTTCAAATTCTAAAGACTCAGAGCAAACTAGTGCACTATACTCTCCGAGCGAGTGACCTGCAAAATATTTAAAAGATGTTAAGTCAAAACTAAATTCTTCTTTTATAATTTTAAAAATTGAATAACTTACAGTCAAAATTGCTGGTTGTGTATTTTCAGTTAATTGCAACTTATCTGTAGGCCCTTCCAGTATCAGCTTTGATATTGAGAAACCAAGTCTTTCATCTGCTTGTTTAAATATCTTTTTTACCCTATCGAAATTGTTATAAAATTCAGATCCCATACCAACAACCTGAGAGCCTTGTCCTGGAAATAATAAAGCGTTCATTTATTTTAAATTAATAAAAAATTATTAGTATTGCTATAATCCTTTATTATAGTATAACCCTGATTTTATAAATAAATATTAATTTAAATTTAACGCAAAATTTTATGGCTTTTTACGAAAACACTATAGTTGCTAAACAAGATTTAGCTGAAAAAGAATTAAAATCATTAAAAGATAAGTATAACGAAATTATTAATAAATCTTCTGGAAAAGTAATTAAAATAGAGGAATGGGGTTTGTTAAATCTCGCTAATAAGATAAAAAATTACAAAAGAGGTTTTTACATTCACTTTAAATTTGAAGGTAACTCCGATACTTTAAACGAAATTCAGAAAAAAGTTAAAGTTGATGGAAACGTGATTAGACATCTTACAGTAAAATATAAAAAATTAGACACTAAAACTGAATTTTTTAAAAAAAGTTAATTAATTTATGAAACGAAATAATAAAAAAAGGCACAAAAAAAATACTAATTCGATTAATAAACTTAGTTTGTTTCAAAAAGCAGAAGGTAAGTTTTCAAAAAAATGCCCTCTCTCAGTAAAAAATGCACCTATAGTTGATTATAAAAATATAGGTTTATTAAAAAAATATGTTTCTGAAAATGGAAAAATTGTTTCTTCAAAAATAACCTCGGTGTCTTTTAATAAGCAAAAAAAACTCACTAGAGAAATAAAGAAAGCAAAAATATTGGGTCTTTTATAAAATGGAAATTATATTATTAGAAAATATTTTAAATTTAGGAAATATTGGAGATAAAGTTACTGTCAAAAACGGTTATGGAAGAAATTATCTTTTAAAACAAGGTAAAGCTCTTAGATTTAATAAAGAAAATTTAAGTTATGTGAATAAAAAGAAAGATGAATTAAATAAAAAAAATACTGAATTAAAAAATAAGTTCAAGGAAGTAGCTAAATTAGTTAATAAAAAAATATTTACCTTTAATAGAGAAAGTAAAGAAAATGGTGAGCTATATGGCTCAATTAAGCCAAAGGAAATTACTAATCTTATAAAAGAAAAAACCAAAGCGGAAGTAAGCCCATCTCAAATAATTTTAAAAAATGAATTAAATAAAATTGGAACTTATAAAATTGAAATCAACTTTCATTCTGAGGTAAGAGCAGATATCTCAGTAAAAATTGATAAAATCCAAACTAAATAACTTTTCCACAGACGTTTAAAAAAAGTGCGTAACTTTTCACTTTATGGAGAAACTCATTATCGTATTATCTAGTTGTGGAAGATATTCAAGCAATAAAAAATAAAATAGAAAATAAACAACCATCGAATTTAGAGGCGGAACAAGCATTAATCGGGTCTGTGCTAGTAAACAATGATATTTTAGATGAAATTGCTACATTTATAAAACCATCGATTTTTTACGATCCTGCTCATATTAAAATATATGAAGTAATAGAGAGTCTTAATAATAAGGGCATGATTGCAAACCCAATTACACTTAAAAATTTTTTTGAAAAAGATAACATGCTCAATGAGGTGGGCGGCACTGAGTATTTAGTAAAACTTACAAGATTTTCAGGGTCAACTAAACAGGCAGTTGATTATGCAAAAATTATTCATGAAATGCATTTAAGAAGAGAATTAATTTCTATCTCTGATAAGTTATCTTATGAAACTTTAAATGCTAATTCACAAGAGCAAAATGCTGAGAATATAATCGTAAGTACAGAAAAATCCCTTTACGATTTAGCTGAGCGAGGAAGTTTTAATCGCTCATTTTTGAAATTCAATCAAGCTTTAGATCAAACTATTGAAATGGCAACATTAGCAATGCAAAACGATCAAGGTATAGTTGGTGTACCTACAGGTCTAAAAGATCTTGACGAAAAACTAGGAGGGTTACATAAATCAGATTTGATAATTATTGCAGGAAGACCCTCTATGGGTAAAACAGCTTTAGCTACCAATATTGCTTATCATGCATCGCAAAATATTTTAAAAAGACAAGAAAAATCCTCTGTTGCTTTTTTTTCTTTAGAAATGTCTTCTGAACAATTATCAACTAGAATTCTTTCTGAGCAAGCTAGAATTAAATCTGATGATGTAAGAAGAGGAAAAGTTACTGAAGAAGAAATAAATAGATATATAGAGACGTCTAGAAATATTTATAATCTTCCTTTATTCATAGATGAAACTCCAGCCATAACAATTGCAGCATTAAGCAATAGAGCAAGAAGAATTAAAAGGCTTGAAGGACTTAGTTTGATAGTTGTTGATTATATTCAATTAATGAGGTCTAACTCAAATAAAATGGATAATAGAGTTCAGGAAATTTCTGAAATTACTCAAGGTCTTAAAGCTTTAGCGAAAGAACTTTCTGTTCCAGTTCTTGCTTTATCACAGTTATCTAGGGCTGTAGAACAAAGAGACGATAAACAGCCACAACTGGCAGATTTAAGGGAGTCAGGCTCAATTGAACAAGATGCAGATGTTGTGATGTTTGTATATAGAGAAGCTTACTATTTGGAGAGAAAACAGCCAAAACTTGGGTCTATTGAACATGCTGAGTGGCAATCTAAAATGAACGATGTGAATGGGCTTGCTGATATCATTTTGGGCAAGCAACGACACGGACCAACAGGTACGATTAAAGTAGAGTTTGAAGGAATTTATACAAAATTTAAAGATTTAACCAAAAATTAGACTTAATTTTTCTTTTGTTATAAAAATATTCAGATATATCTGAAACTGCTGATGTTACTGAACGTTTATAAAAAATTCATCATAGATTATTCAAAAATAACTCTACTGTTATTAGGAATTTTAATAGGTTTTTCTTTATATTTTGCAAAAAATTTTAACTTAGATGCCTCCTCTGACGCATTATTATTAGAGGGAGATAAAGATTTAAAATATTTAAGGGAAATTAATGAAAGATATGGTTCTAAAGATTTTTTGTTTTTAACTTATACACCTGTTTCAAATTTCACTGAAAAAGAAACTATTTTAAATCTACAATTATTAAAATCAAAAATTGAGAAACTCTCGTGGGTAGATAGTGTAATAACTGTAATTGATGTTCCTCTTCTGAAAAGCACCGATGAAAATTTAATGGATAGACTAAAAAACTACAAAAATTTAGCTTATCCAGAAATTGATAGAAAGAGAGGTTTTGAAGAAATAGTAAATAGTCCAATTTATAAAAATTATGTAATTAGCGAAGATGGAAAGACCTCTGGAATAGTAGTTTATTTGAAAAAAGATGAAAGATTAGCAGAGTTTATAAAAATAAAAGAAAAATACTATCTTCAATCACTTGAAAAAGATTTAACAAAAGATGAAAAGTCCAATTATAAAGTATTCGTAAAAGAATATGAGGAGTACAAAAATTTATATAATTTAAGAAACCATCAAAACATAAACGAAATAAGAAATGTAATTAATAGATATGGTGAAAATGCTAAAATACACCTAGGTGGCATTCCTATGATTGCCGATGACATGATGAGTTTTATAAAAAGCGATATAATAGTTTTTGGAATAGGTGTTTTTATTTTCATAATTTTGACTCTTTGGTTTATCTTTAGAAACTTTAAATGGGTTTTAATGCCACTAGCAGGATGTATAACCTCTGTGATTTTTATGATAGGTTTGCTTGGACTACTGGGTTGGAAGGTCACAGTCATTTCCTCAAACTTTATTGCTTTAATGTTAATATTGAATATGGCGATGAATATTCATGTTACAGTTAGGTTTCTTCAATTAAAAAAAGAATATCCAGAATTAAATAAGTCGGAGACTATTATTAAATCAAGCACAAAAATGATGCAACCAATTCTTTACACTGTACTGACAACGATTTGTGCATTTCTATCTTTGATATTTAGTGGAATAAAACCGATTATTGACTTTGGGTGGATGATGACACTTGGTTTAGTAGTCTCATATGTAGTAACATTTTTTTTATTACCCTCACTATTAAATATATTTTCTTCTGAAAATGAAATAAATGTTAAAGATACAGAAAAATCTATATTAACGTCTTTTCTAGGATCAATAGCAAAAAAAAATAAAAATATAATTATTTTATTAACTGGAATAGTTGTTATTGCAAGCCTCTTCGGTATCACAAAATTAGAAGTTGAAAATAGTTTCATTAATTATTTTGATAAAAGAACTGAAATTTATAAAGGTATGAAAAAAATTGATGAAGAATTAGGTGGTACTACGCCATTAAACGTAATTATAAAATTTCCCGTAAAAAAAAGTGATAAAGATGATAAAGAAAATGACGACGAATTTTCAGAGTGGGAAGAAGATAATCAAGAAAGTGAAAATAAGTCAAAGTATTGGTTTACAAGAGATAAGATGGATAAAATCCTTAAAGTTCATGACTATTTGGACTCTCTTCCTGAAATAGGAAAAGTATTATCATTTGGATCAATATTAAGAGTTGCAGAAGATTTAAACAAAAAAGAATTACAAAGTTTAGAGATAGCAGTTTTATATAGCAAAATACCTGAAGAGATTAAAAAAGAAATCATTTCACCTTATATTTCAGTTGAGGAAGATGAAGCGAGAATAAGTGTGCGTATAAAAGATTCATCAGAAAATTTAAGAAGAAACGATCTAATAAATCAAATTAATGAAGATTTAAATAAAAAACTCGGTCTTGAAAAAGATGAGTACAAACTTGCTGGGGTGCTGATTTTATTTAATAATTTACTACAAAGTTTATTTAAATCCCAAATTCTCACACTAGGGATCGTAATGTTGGGAATTCTTGCAATGTTTTTTGTTTTATTCAAAAATTTACATTTATCTTTTATTGGTGTTGTTCCTAATTTTATTGCAGCTTTTTTCATTTTAGGAATAATTGGTCTTGCAGAAATACCCTTGGATATGATGACTATTACTATAGCAGCAATTACAATTGGGATAGCTGTAGATAACAGTATTCACTATATTTATAGATTTAGAGAAGAGTTTAAAAAAATAAAAAATTATAATAAAACTTTAGATAGATGTCATAACACAGTAGGTATCGCAATTTTAAATACCTCAGTGACAATTGTATTTGGATTTTCAATACTTATATTATCTAATTTTATACCAACAATATATTTTGGAGTATTTACAGGAATAGCAATGATGCTAGCGATGATTTTAGTCTTAACTTTACTTCCTTATTTAATATTAACTTTTAAGCCTTTTGGAGACGAGTCTAGAGCTCTAAATGATTGAAAAAATATCACAGCTTATAATTAATTTAAATCTTTTTGATGTGATTTTCTTAATCATCTTGACATATTTTGTAATACAATGTTTTTCAAAAGGTTTTACTTTAAGTCTTATTTCTTTTATGAAATGGATATTATCTACGATTGTAACAATTATACTTGTTCCAAAACTTCAACCAATTGTAAGTGATTATATAAAATCTGATTTTGTTAATAACGTCGGACTTGGAATAGTTATTTTCATTTTCACCCTTTTTTTTACGATTATCATTGGGAAGGCTTTGGGAAAAACTATGACTTGGACAGGTGTTGGGTCTATAGATAAAACTTTTGGTTTGTTGTTTGGAGTTTTTAAAGGATATATTGTTTCGGTGTGTATATTTTCAATAACAAATTGGTTTTATCCCTTCCAGAATTGGGGTATATCAGCAGAAGAAGCAATCAGTTTTAATTTAATAAGTAAAGGAAGTGAAGTTTTAATAGAGGAATTTCCCTCAAGTGAGGATTTTTTAGACACGAAAGAGCAAATTGAAAAAATTTAATTTAGATAAATTAAGTGAAGAGTGTGGAATTTTTGGGATTTCAAATCATGAAGATGCTTCAGCTTTGGTTGCATTAGGATTGCACGCATTACAACATAGAGGTCAAGAAGGTTGTGGAATTGTTTCATTTGATGGAATTAATTATCATTCAGAAAAAAGACAAGGGCTTGTTGGGGATCACTTTACAGATCCAGAGACATTAAAAAAACTTCCAGGATATTTTGCTTTAGGCCACAATAGATATTCAACGACTGGTGAGACTTCTTTAAGAAATATACAGCCATTTTTTGCTGATTTACACATGGGAGGTTTGAGTCTCTCTCACAATGGAAACTTAACTAACGCTTTAATGCTGAGAGAGTCATTAGTTAGAGATGGAGCAATTTTCAGAACCACAAGTGACACGGAAACAATAGTTCAGCTTATTGCGAAGTCTAAAAGAGATAAGTTTATAGATAAATTAATCGAAGCTCTATTTCAAATTCAAGGGGGATATTCTTTAATATTGATGACAAATAAAAAACTTGTAGGAGTTCGAGATCCGTTTGGGATTAGACCGCTCGTAATAGGAAAGTTGAAAAAATCTTATATTCTTGCTTCAGAAACTTGTGCGCTTGATATTGTTGGAGCTGATTTTATAAGAGAAATTGATAATGGAGAGATAGTTGTTATTGAAGGTGATAAATTATCTAGTATAAAACCATTTGCTAAACAAAAACCTAGACCTTGTATTTTTGAATACATCTATTTTGCACGACCTGACAGTTTAATTAATGGAAAATGCGCTTACGAATATAGAAAAAACTTAGGAGTTGAATTGGCAAATGAAACTGATGTAAAGGCCGATTTGGTTATTCCAGTGCCAGACTCAGGAGTACCAGCAGCTTTAGGGTACGCAGAACAATCTAACAAAAAGTTTGAACTTGGATTAATTAGAAATCATTACGTAGGTAGAACTTTTATTGAACCAAGCCAGAATATTAGAAGTCTTGGTGTAAAACTTAAACTAAGTTCCACTAAAACTATAGTAAAAGATAGATCCATAATTTTAATAGATGATTCATTGGTGCGTGGAACAACTTGTCTTAAAATTATTAAAATGCTCTATGAAGCAGGCGCTAGAGAAGTGCACGTTCGAATTGCTTGTCCCGAAATAAGATATCCTGATTTTTATGGGGTTGATATGCCAACAAAAGAGGAATTATTAGCCCACAAAAGAGATAACGAAGAAATGTGCAATTATATTAAGGCAAAAAGTTTAAAATTTCTTAGCCTTGATGGACTTTACAGAGCACTAGTTGGAGAAAAGAGAAATAATAATTACCCTCAATTTAGCGATCATTATTTTACTGGAGAATATCCAATTAAGCCACAAGACAACATGAAGGGTTTAAAAGTAAAACAGCTCTCTTTATTAAGCGGTAAGTCAAATAATTAGTTTATAATTGAAACTCTATTATTAAAATCAAAATAAATTAAATTTTTTTCAATTACTATTGGTTGAGAATTTAATTTAGAGGGTAATTTTGTAATTTCTTCAAGAGTACCATCTATTTTAAATTTTAAAACATAGGAGTTCTTTAAAAAAATATATAATTTACTATTTATCATATAGAGGGCTTTAAACTTAGCTTTTTTTTTCTTTGTATTTAAAAATTGGGCAATTTTTTTATTAATATCATAGGAATAAATTATTTTTCCTGTTTTAAGATCAATTGAAATCAATAAATCATTTTTAGAAATTAAAAATAAATTATCATTTATAATCAATGGCTTAATTAATGAAGAAAAATTTTTTTTGTAAATTATAGCACCAGTATCAGTATCCATAACATAAGTATTATTATTCGTGCTTACAACAATTTTATTGTTCGAGTTGATAAGTTTTCCACCAAAAAACAAATCGCTAGGACTTAAGCTTAAAGACTGATTTAGATTCAAAAACCAATTTATTTGCATCGTTTCATTATCAACAGAGTAAAGAGACCCAAATGTATTTAAAAAGAAAGTTGATATCTCGTTCAGAGAAATATTGTTAATAAAATCATTTTTAATAGTAGTTTCTTCAGTTGGAATTAAGTTTAGTATGTCTCCTGAGGTTTTATTAATAAAATAAAGTTCGTTATTTTGATTAGACAAAATTAATTTGTCTTTGAAAATTTTTAAATTAGATCTAAAAGGTATTTTAAAATTTTTTGCCCAAATAATTTTCTCTTTTTTATAGTCAAAGGCATAAAGATAACCAAGATTATCGGAAGAATAGATTATATTATTTTCAACAATTAAGTTTAATTTTTTTGAAATTTTTTTATATTTCTTTTTATAAAAATTAAATTTTAAGATAGTTCTATTTTCTAAAAGTGAATAGATATTTATGTTGCCAGAAACATCATTCATAATTATATGCTTATCTTCAAAAATGATATATTCGTTAATTTTATCTTTTGTAAGCTTTCTACTTTTAAACGATTTCTGATTAAGATCTTTATACTCAAAGTTAACTAAGTTATTTGATTTATCATAAAAAATATCAATCCATTTAGAATTATTGAAAGTTTCTGGTAGTTTAAATACGTATCCATCTATTATATTTATCTCTTTATTAAAAGAGTTATTAGAAATATTAAGATCTTTGAATTCTTTAAATGAGTCTAATTCTTTTTTTGAAATTTTAGTCTCACTATTCCAAATCCCAGATTTGTTATCAAACGAACAACTTTGAAGAATTACAATTGTTAAGAATATAAACAATATTTTCATTATATTCAGTATTAATTTGGCAAAATTTGTTTAGCAAGATCTTTAAATTTTGAATTTGAATTTATTAATTCCTTAATTAATTTCTCTGCCTCTTTTTTTTTTGAAATTTTAATTAAATATAACGCTTTTTTTAATTTTAAAATATCTTTTTGCTCATTATTTTTTTGTAATTTTGAAACTATATTAAAATACTCAACTATCTTATTTTCATCCTTTTCTAATTCTTTTTCTAAAATATTATTTAATGAAAGCGTTGAATAAAAGCTGTTATTTGTTTTTAGTATTTCTTCATAAATTTTTTTAGATTTATCATTTTGACCTGCTGATAAGTACAGTCCTGCTTGTATATATTTTTCAGATATCAAATTATTTCTCTTTTCATTTCTGATACTATAAAATGTTAAAAAAATTAGTAAAATTATAATAAAAACAATTGATAAAAAGATTAATTTTTTATACTGATTGTAAAAATAAATAATTCTATCTTTAAATTCTATTTTATTTTCAAAATTATTTTCCATTTAAAAAATTTTGTTTCGCAGGAAATTTTTTTAATTTTACTTTATTTCTATATTTTTTGACAGCTTTTTCAATTTCACTATTAAGAGATGCAAATCTTTTTACAAATTTAGGATAAAAACCACTTAGCCCTAGCATGTCATCTGTTACTAAAATCTGACCATCGCAATACACTGATGAGCCAATTCCAATTGTAGGAATTTTTAAATTTTTCGTAATTAGTTTAGCTGTGTTTGGTGCAATACATTCCAGAACAATTGAAAAGGCACCAGCTTTTTCTATCATTCTTGCCTCTTTTAAAAGTTTGCCTGCCTCTTTTTGACTAACTCCCTCTATTTTAAACTTTTTTTTAAATTGTGGTGTATATCCTATATGTCCCATGACTGGAATTTTTTCTCTTATTAATTCTCTTATTATTTTAAAATTCTTATTGTTGCTCTCTATTTTTATAGCATCACACTTTGTTAATTTCATAACTAATTTTGCATTTTTTTTTGCAATTTTTGTGTTTTTATAAGTTCCTTTTGGCATATCAACAACCAGTAAAGAATTTTTTATGCCTCCTTTAACACTCATTGTGTGTTGAATAATATTATTTAAAGTTATCATATGAGTGTTTTTATGGTCATATAAAACATTTGCCATTGAGTCTCCCACTAAAACTATATCACAATGTTTATCTAAGATATTTGCCACATTTTTTGAATAGGCAGTTAGACTAACTATTTTAGTTTTATTTTTTTTATTTAAAATTTCTTTTATTTTTTTATTCATTTTAAAGAATCTTACTCTAATTCAATAGTGCTTGGTGGTTTTGAACTTATATCATACACTACTCGATTTATACCTCTTACATTGTTAATGATTTTATTTGAAATTTTATCTAAAAAAACTTTGGGAAGATTATAATAATCAGCAGTCATGCCATCTTCGGATGTCACAGCTCTTAAAAGGCAAGTGTACTCATAAGTTCTTGAGTCACCCATGACACCAACTGTTTTTACCGGCAAAAGTGCGGCGTACGCTTGCCAAATCTTATCGTAAAGTTTGCTTTTAATTAATTCGTTCATATAAATATGGTCTGCTTCCTGTAAAATTTTTATCTTTTGTGGTGTAACATTTCCAATTACTCTAATTCCTAATCCTGGTCCCGGAAAAGGATGCCTAAAACAAATATCTTTTAAAAGACCTAAAGAATTACCTAAAATTCTCACTTCATCTTTAAAAAACTCTTTTAATGGCTCAATCAATTTTAAATTCATTTTTTTAGGCAATCCTCCTACGTTATGATGAGATTTGATCTTGGAAGTTTTGCTGCCAGTATAAGATCTACTTTCAATAATATCTGGATACAAAGTGCCCTGCGCAAGGAATTTAACATTTTTAAATTTTTTTGATTCTTTTTCAAATATTTTAATGAATAAATTTCCAATGATTTTCCTTTTCTTTTCAGGGTCAGATACTTTTTTTAGTTTTTTGAAAAATAATTTTGATGCATCAATTAATTTTATATTTAGCTTATACTTTTTCTTAAAAATCCCGTAGGAATATTTAAATTCATTTTTTCTCATAAGTCCAGTATCAACCATAATACAAATTAAGTTTTTTTTAATTGCTTTATTTATCAATAAAGCTACCACGCTACTATCAACTCCTCCAGACAAAGCACAAATGACTTTATTACTTCCAACTAAATATTTTACCTCTTTAATAAGTCTTTGTTTCTGTGAACCTATATTCCAATTTTTTTTTATCTTACAAATTAAAAAAAGGAAATTTTTAAATATCTGATTACCATTTTCAGTATGAGTTACTTCTGGATGAAATTGAACACCGTATATTTTTTTTTTTTGATTTTCTATAATAGTTAATTTTGAATTTTTTGTATAAGCCGAAACTATAAAATTTTTAGGTAATTTCACAACTGCATCTTCATGACTCATCCAAACTGCAGATTTTTTACTGAAGAAATTTTTTGTTAAAATTGATTTTTTTTTTTTAAATAGAATAGCTCTACCAAATTCTCTTCTTTTTTTAGATGATTTTATTTTACCGCCATGTAATTTAGCTATGAGTTGTAATCCATAGCATATTCCTAATATTGGTATATTTTTTTTAAATATTTCATATGGAATAGTCTGAAATTTGAGATTTGTTACTGTAGAAGGCCCCCCCGATAAAATTATTCCTTTGATAAAACTAAAATCTTTTAATTTTTTAATTTCAGATGGAATTACGACCTCGGAGTAGACACCCATATCCCTTACTCTTCTAGCTATAAGTTTGGTAACTTGAGAGCCAAAATCTACAATTAAAATCTTTTCCTTGGAATTATGAAATTGCATTTATTTTTTGGATAAATTTTCAATTTCAGTTTTTAATTTTTTACTTTTATCACAAAGCTTCTGACATAATGTAATTAATTTTTCATTTAATTTTTTGCTTCCTTTGTAATCAGATGCATCTAATTTTAGTTTAGCTAAATTATAAATAGCTTCTTCATTTTTAGGATTAAGCAAAATAACGGTGTTTAAATTCTGTTCTTGTAAATCTTTTTTATTTAAACTTTCAAATATTTTTGAAAGATATAAATATGACTTTTCACTTTTTGGATTGAAAACTATATCTTGTTCAAATTTAAATTTAGCTTGATCATATTTTTTACTATTAAAAAGGTCTAAGCCTTCCTGAAAGTAAAGGGTATTAGCGAGTAAATGATTTGGTATACAAATCATAATTAAAACTATTTTTAAAAACTTTGTAATCATAATTTATAATTAATTGTTTTTTGTGTCATTTCAACACTATGAACCATACTTTCGTAAAATCCAGCTTTTGTAATTTTTATAAATTTAGCATTTTTTGAAATTTGTTTTAAATTTTTAGCTCCTATATATCCCATCGAAGATCTTAAACCGCCTTTTAATTGATAAATAATTTTTGAAACGTTCCCCTTAAATTCGACTCGACCCTCTACACCCTCTGGAACAAATTTCGACTTATCTTTAAAATTTTTTTGAAAGTACCTATTAGCTGACCCAGATGACATAGCTCCGATTGATCCCATGCCTCTATACTGTTTGAAAAGTTTACCTTTAACCCTGAATTTTTTTCCAGGACTTTCATCTGTTCCTGCAAAAATTGAGCCCATCATTATAGCGTCAGCTCCAGCTGCTAAAGCTTTTGCAATATCGCCAGAAAATTTTATACCACCGTCTGAAATAATCTTAATCTTTTTATTTTTAAGTGCACTCTTTACTTGCATAATTGCTGAGATTTGAGGAACACCGATTCCTGCAACCATTCTTGTAGTACAAATTGAGCCAGGTCCTATACCAACTTTAATTATGTCTGCACCTGAGTTATATAATTTTTTTGCAGCAACTCCTGTAGCAATATTTCCAACACATATAGGTATTGCCTTGTTAATTTTTTTTAATTGTGAAAGTATTCTCAATACTTTTTCGCTATGACCGTGAGCAGTATCGATTACTAATAAATCACATCCATTGTCAACCAAAGTTTTAGCTCTATCAATATCTTCTTTACTTGTGCCCACAGCAGCTCCTACAATCAATTTTTTTTTTTTTCACTTTTAAAATTTCTTTAGTTTGATTTTTAATACTTAAATTTCTATGTATTACACCAATTCCTCCAGCGTTAGCCATTGCTATAGCCATTTTTGACTCTGTAACTGTATCCATTGCCGAAGACAAAAAAGGAACTTGTAATAAAATTTTTTTAGTTAAATTTATCGAAATATCTGTTTCTGAAGGCAAAACTCTTGAATATTGTGGAAGAAGTAAAACATCATCGAAGGTTAAAGATTCTTTTATTGTTCCCATAAATACTTATAAACAATTTTTAGAATTTATAAAGTCTTAAAAGACTTACAATGTAAATAAGTCTCTTTAGACTCATTTCTACTGGACTCAGGTTTAAAAAAGTCGACCTCTTTAAATGTAGATTTTGCTAAATTTTTAATTTCAATAAAATCTTCACCCATAAAAAGCTTTGATAATAATACACCTTTTGGTTTTAATATTTTTGTTGATAAACTTAAAACTTCCGCACATAATTGATTAGTTCTTATGGAGTCTAGGGACTTATTTCCAGTTGTATTAGCAGCCATATCAGAAATAATCACATCCAATCGTCCTCGAAAAAAAAATGTTATTTTATCTTTTGTGCTTTGATCAAAAATATCGCAATTTAAAAATTTTACATTTTTAATAGGCTCCATCTTTTTTATATCAATTGATAAAATTTTACCTGTAGTAATAATTTTACTAGCTATTTGCGACCAACTTCCTGGGCTCGAGCCTAAATCTAAAAGATAAGAGTTCTTTTTAATAATTTTAAATTTTTTATTAAGTTCTAATAACTTAAAAGAAGCTCTTGATCTATAACCTAGAGTTTTAGATTTTTTAAAAAATTGATCTCTATGATTTTTAATTCGCCAAGAATTGCTTTTTTTAGTACGTTTAGATTTTTTCATTACAAAATATCTTCATGGTCATCATCAGATATTTTTGAAGAGTATTTTTTTTGCTGTTTTTTAAATATAAATATACTTATTGGTATCGATAATAAATAGATAATTCCAAATACTAAAAGAGTTTCAAATGTATAAAATAGTAGTGCGATGAAAATTAATCCAACAGCTAAAAGCAAAAAAATTGTAGTTTTAGATGAAATTGATATTTTTTTTAATGACAAAGTAGGGGTTTTGCTTACTAAAAGCAAAGCAATGAAAATAGTAAAATATGGTGTAAAATTTTTTAAATTAATTTGAAAATTTAAATCACTAAGTTCATAAATTAAAGGCATAAGAATTAATAATCCGCCCGCTGGAGAAGGTATTCCCTCAAAAAAATTACTTTTCCATTGCTGTTGATCGTCAATTTTTGTTAAATTGAATCTAGCTAATCTTAAGACGCAGCAAACTGAATAGATTAAAGCAATGGCCCAACCTAATTTACCGTAAGAATTAAGTTCCCAAAAATATAAAATAAACACTGGTGCAATCCCAAAACTTACAAAATCTGTTAAAGAGTCTAATTCTTTTCCAAACTCAGAAGTTCCCTTAATTAAACGAGCAATTCTTCCATCTAATGCGTCCAATATTGAAGCAAATAATATTAGTAATACAGCTAGACTAAAGTTTCCATCAATTGAAAATTTTATAGAGCTTATTCCTAGGCATACACCTCCTAAGGTAAGAATATTTGGTAAAAGATACCTAGTTTTTTTTGAGGATACTAATTTAAATTTTTTATTTTGTTCCATTTATTTTGAGGCAATCAAGCTCTCACCGGCTATTACATTTTGTCCAAGTTTAGCTAAAACTTTTCTATTTTTAAAATACATATCAACTCTACTTCCAAATCTTATCATTCCTATTCTTTCACCTTGTTTAAGATCTTGACCTTGTTCAGCCTCACAAACAATTCTTCTAGCAATTAATCCTGCAATTTGAACAATAATTATTTCTTCATTATCTAGCTTAGATTTTATTTTAAAATAATTTCGTTCATTTTCATCACTAGCCTTATCTAATGAAGCGTTTAAAAATTTTCCAGGCTTGTAGTAAATTTCT
>MDTA01140369.1_pt1 | contig 16900 bp, 12 predicted proteins | sample 811151 | NCBI WGS metagenome assembly MDTA01 (sample SAMN05326648, study PRJNA326480) | marine metagenome | isolation source: seawater | place: Indian Ocean: South | collected 2010 | reverse complement strand
CCTCCGTGACACCAACAAGCTGCATCCCCCGCGTCGCAAATTCCCGGAAGTCCACGGTGCGGCCACCATTCGCACCACTGACGGAAATGGTAACGTGATCGGCTCCGGCCACTTCGGCATCCCATTTCCCCAGGACGCCCAACCACCAGACGAAGTCGCGCCCCCTGTATCGGCGCGGCGGCCGATCGTGCGCCCCAACCGACAGGTAGGTTTTTCGATCCGCCCGCAACAATTCATCCGCGATCTGTCCCCCCGAAGAACCCGCCCCTACAACCAGGACGGCGCCGGCAGGCAATTGTTCCGGGTTCTTGTATGCGCTCGAATGCATTTGAACGATGTCCGAGGTGGCAGGCACCAAATCGGGCACTACGGGCGTCTGGAATGCCCCCGTCGCAGCGACCACACAGTTGGCCTCGAATGTGCCGGCGGTGGTTTCCAAGCGAAAACCCGGCCTTCCTTCCAGTGCGCATACTGAGGTGACTGCGACGCCGCAGCGAATTGGTGCGTCGATCATGTTTGCGTATGCGACGAAGTAGTCGGCGATCGCTTCCTTGCCCGGAAACGCATCCGGATGAGTTTCCGGAAACTCCATACCTGGAAATCGATCGTGCCATGCGGGACCGTTGGCGACTAACGAGTCCCAACGCTGTGACCGCCAACGCTCGGCGATACGGTGGCGTTCCAAGACGACATGCGCGACACCTGCATTGCTCAGGTGCTCACTCATCGCAATTCCTGCTTGTCCGCCACCCACTACCACCGTATCAAAATGTTCCATTGTCAACTCACTGATCATCTTGCTCAGCCGGGCGTACCCACCGCTTGTAAGAACTCGTCGACGATGCTGTTGAACACTTCTGGCATCTCGAAATAGGTCGAATGTCCAGCGCCCTTAACCGTGCGCAGCGTTGCCCCAAGATGACCTGCAACTGCCCTCAGCAAGGGCTCCGGAAAAAGAGGATCCAGGTCGCTGGCAACAACCCAGAACGGAACTCCAGAGGCGGCACATTGTTGCGGTGTCATATAGATTTCGGGATCGCTGATGTCCGGTCGCAGTCCGCTGTTGAATGCAGCGATCTGTTGATACAGGAAGGCGTTTTCAGGCGACCGCTCGACAAACTGCTGGCTGATGGCACGGTCCACAAGGCCGCCAGCAGCGGCCATGCGCGCGGGCAGTTCTGCAAGGTTTTTTGCGGCTTCGTCACACATGACGGCACCCGGCGTATTGGCGAGCAAGACGCCTCGAATACGCTCAGGAAAGGACACTGCGGCACGCACCCCGGTCCAGCCTCCCATTGACTGACAAACAATACACGCCGTATCAACCGCCGCCGCGTCCAAAACCGCTCGCAAGTCTTCTTCAAAACATCCCGCGTCGACAGCATCAGCTGCACACACCGTTCGACCAAACCCGCGATGATCAAAAACGATTACCTTGTGCGACGAAACAAACGCAGGCACCTGCTGCCACCAACTGGCAGCATTCCCTCCCGCACCGTGCGCAAACACAAGCACTGGCTTGTCACGTGCAGAGTTGCCCTGCGCTTCGCCGTGCACTTCAAAATAAATGTTAATGCCTTGATTGGAGGCGAATGGCATTTTGATAACCGCCGTGGGTCAGGTTCACGTTAAAGGGCGAACCAAATGGCTGCGTGCAATTGGGAGAGCCGTTTGGCGTCCGCGCGTGGATGATGGGTATCGCGCATGCTGAGGTTGACTCTGAGGCATACGTCGAGAATATGTGCTATTCGACTAGACTGCAATTTGGAAACAAATCCTGACAGACAGGGATTGAGCCGTACGTCCACAACGGAGAAGTCCAATGCGTCTCAGCTATTTCCTTAACCCTGAACATCCGGCAGATAGCAATCTGACTACCCGGCTCAATGAGCACCTTGAGCAGGTTCAGCTGGCTCGGGACGCGGGCTTCGATGGTGTATTTATCGGTCACCACCTCAGTTATGAGGGTGCGGTCTGGTTGCCACCGTTACCAACCCTTGCCCGCGTGGCAGCCGTGTCAGGCGACATGGAGTTGGGCACGTGTATGCTGCTGGCGCCACTGTTCCATCCTGTACACCTCGCCGAGCAGGGAGCCATGTTGGACATCATCACTGCTGGCCATTTCACGCTGGGCGTAGCGCCCGGTTGGTCACGCGCGGAATCCGAGATCCTCGGGCTGACGCACAACAGGCGCTTCAGTCGTTTTCGCGAGTGTGTCGAAATCGTGCAACGCCTGTGGCAAGGCGAATCCCTGTCTTTTGCAGGTCAGCACTTCACCCTGCGCGAGCAATCGTTAAAGCTCTTGCCGATACGCAAACCGCGCCCACCGATGTTTTTTGGCGGCTCCGTGGAAGCGGCCATCCAGCGCGTCGCCACGCTCGCAAATCCAGATTGCGGCGACAGCTGGGTAGCGTCGTCTCATGTCAAGAATGAGCGCATTGCGATACAGGCCCGGACATACAGGGACGCGTTGGACAGACAAGGCAAGACTACCCGCAGCCCCATGCCGGTACTGCGTAACATCGTCGTCGCTCCTTCGCGCAAACAGGCTCTGAAGGACGCCGGACCCTACCTGGCGGCAAGCTATCAGGCTTTTGGGCAACAGGGCTTGTTTCGAGAGGTGATTGGCAACGAAAACGACCAGTTCGACCTTGGACGGCTGACGGCCGGTCGCGTTATCCTCGGGTCTCCCGAGGAAGTTGCAGACCAACTCCTGACACTGCAGGAATCTCTTCCTTACGAACGGCTCATCACGCGCGTGCAATGGATGGGCATGGAGCAGCGGCTTGTGCTGCGTTCCATCGACTTACTTGCCGAACGCGTTTTACCGGCTCTCAACTAAAAAGCCACGTTTGCCATGTTTGTCTCGTACGTTGGTCTCACATTTGAGTCAGTTACGTTAAGCGTGAAATCCAACGATGATTCAACGGCAATGGCCCCGCCAATCGGCAATGGGTTTCACATCAATGTGGACAAGTTCATCAACTACATACGTGAAGATTTGAGCTGACGAAGCGGTAAACACGTCCGCTCTCCAAAATGATTCCGTGTTGCTATAGCTTGCGTTTTCATGCGCAAGCTACACTGCGAGTACAAGAGACATTCCCAAGATCTATGCCGAGCCGAAATGCACTGTGCCCTTGTGGCAGCGGGCTTAAGTTCAAACATTGCTACGGCAAGGTAGAGGCGCGCAAACCCGGAGGCAAGCTCAAAAAGACAGGCGGCCGCCGAACGTCGGACGTTGCCTGCAAACCCCTCCCCCGCTCAATCGTTCGCGGGTGACGACAAGCCAACTCGAGCATCTGGGGCTGGGCGACTTTATTGCCGCATCACCTGACGCTTATGTCGCCAAGGCCATCGAATTTGCGACGACGCGCAGACCTGACCTGCACGCGTTAAGAACAACATTACGCGAACAGTTCCTGGCATCCTCCCTGTGTGATGCAGCGTCTCTGGCTGGCGCGCTGGAGCAACACTTTCGTCAAGCCTGGCAACGGTGGTGCTCACCTCGAGATTTCGCTTAGACTGCCGGTCTTATCAACACGACGAGCATCTACTTTTGACCAGTCACGCTGATATCGCACAACAACTCACGAGTGCGCTTAACCTGCCGCAGCCACCTCTTGCCATTACGTTCTCAGATGAACCATTGGGTGGTACCTCGCCCGCGACACCCGTCCCGGCAGGCTGTTCGTTCTGGGAGTTGGCCAGCCGACAGACATTGAGTACAACCGCCAGCGACCACCAACATTGCGCGATCGGGGTCCACACCCACAACCTGCGCGACGCGGTCGCCGAACATGGCAGTGAACTGGAAGCAGCGTTGGGCGCGATGACCGGACTCGGCTACGTCACAGCGGATGAGGTTGCAGCCATCCCAGTCATGCAGGACAGCCGGACTTATGTCACCTATGGCCCACTCGCGGATACTGACCACACGCCCTCGGTCGTGCTCCTAATCGCGGATGGCGCCCAGAGTCTGACACTATCCGAAGCCGTCGCGCGCGTGGATCGAGGTCTGCCGCCCGCACTTGGTCGCCCCGCATGTGCGTTGATTCCGCAAGTCGCAAACTCTGGCGCAGCCGCGGCAAGCCTCGGATGTTGTGGCGCCCGCGCTTACGTGGATTCGTTGTCCAGGGACATCGTGTTGTGGGGGCTGCCCGGCGACAAGTTGTCCGCCTACGCGGATACGATCGAAACACTCGCCAACGCCAACGCTACCTTGAGCCTGTTCCACACAAAGCGTCGCGAAGCGATCGAGACTGGCGAAACGCCAACGGTGCAAGACTCGCTAGCCGCACTTGGTGGTTGAGGGAGAAACCAAAAGCAGCGCGCGTGGCCATCTTTGGCCCGCGCGTAGCCGCAACCCTGCCGGCGCCGGCATCTGACCGGAACCGGCGCGTAATATCGGGCAGCGGGTCCTACTTCGAATCCGGGCTTAATACAGAAGGCACATCGGCGCCGCTGCCGACACCAGGGTTCGTGGCGCCAAATTCCGCGCTTGCCGGGAACGCACTGCCACCTTCAAAAAATCCCTCTGGAATGATCAAACCGCGGACAAACTTCGCCTTGTTTGAGGTGCTGTCTGTCAAATGCCTGGCGATCGCTTGCAACGCGTCACCCAACGCGGTGTGCCCAAATATCCACGTCGTCAACGCATGATGATTCGGTGCAACAGGACTTGGCTGTGCCGCGATGGCCTCGTGGTAAAAGGTGCGCAAATCGTCCGCCAGATGGCGCAACAACAACGGCATCGCAAAAGCCCATTGAATACCGACCTCCGGCGCGGCTTCAACGTTGCCAGAGTCCGCGACAATGCCAAGAGCGCGGGCAACCGCATCCACTTCGTCAACTTGAGCCCCTGACGCGCCAAACAATGTTCTGCCGCGGGCGGCGCGGGTCTCCGCAGACCAGGGTGCAAGCCTCGCAACTTCCGCGCGTAGCCGGTCCTCATGGCTCTGCGCTTGAGCCACAGGGAAACTGACAGGGCACACCCATGATTCAGCGTCCGCCTCGGCTGGTGCCTCCATCGGGTAGTCCACAATCGTGGGCGCGTCCGCGGTCTCGAGCAGCGCGAAAGCCGCGCGCATCACGTCCAGCTGAAAACCCGGGTCGTCAGCGGCTCCCAGAGGACGACCTAACGCAAACGGCACCCACAGCGCGCGCGGGGGGCGCACGGCCTCACTTTGCTCTCTGATAAGGGAAATACTGGTAGTCGCTACTCCAGCACGCTCGATATAGTTCGCCAGGGCGCCCACGGCGCCCGTGCAAATCGGTCAGACAGGCAATAGCAATGCTACGTCAACACCGTCCGCCGCAAGCAATCTACCAACTTCCTCGCCCGTGTCTTTCAACGCCTCGTGATTCGGCTGCGCACCCATGAACGAGTAGTGCCAGCGTGACACGCCACCGATCTCGCCGCGCGCGGCCATGTCCCGCAAGCGGTCGAGCGGAAACCAGATATTCGGGTCCTGCTGGAACGCGCTACGGTCAAAATTCGTACTGATGTGTGAGACGACAACATCAGCAAAATCGACATCACCAGGTAAGAGCCGGTAATCGATCGCCCCCAGGTTGAACGGTGCATCGTCGCGTCTGTGCAAACCGGCTGTTGAGATAATTGCCACGGTCGCATCCGCCAGCGGTTCAGGGGTAACCCAGTCTGCGGCTGGCACCGGCCGCATAGCATCAGCCCGTGCGCGCATATGCCTGGCCTCGGCCTCATGCAGGTCGCTTAATCGGACCATTGGTAAATCCTGTAGTGTCAGTGGAGATATCTGACCTTTACCGCGCCCTGCGGTGTGGCGTCAACAATCCCCTCCGCGGACGCGCACCCTGACATCTGTTGAGGGCCCCCTCAGACCACGTGATATGCAGCCGTCATTCATGCGCTGGATCAAACGTGGATTTGCGACCATGTTTGCTTCCTTGGGCGTCCGTCCCGAGTTCGCAGATCGATAAAACACTCGTAGAGGCGCCAATGAGACGGCGTCCATGAGACGGCACCCGGCAAAAATTCATGCGGCGGCCTCCGCAATGACGCGCATGGAGTCAATGTCGTTGGCGCCGCCCAGCAAAATGGTACCCACGGCGTTATTGACGCTCGCATCTTTCCAGGCCTGAATTCGATCCCTGATCCGGTCCGGCGGTCCCACCAGACACAACTCGTCAACCAGAGCGTCCGGGACCGCGGCAGCAGCGGTATCTCGGTGCCCGGCCAGGAACTCATCCTGAATTTTCACAGCGGCGTCGGCGTATCCGAGTCGCTTTGCGTAATCGTTGTAGAAGTTCTTGGCCCGCGCGCCCATGCCACCGATATACAGGCTGAGTTCCGGCTTCAGCTTGTCACGACAGGCTTGCAGGTCGTCTCCCATCGCGACACGCACGTGTGGCGCAATTTCAAAGTTGGCCAGAGTCTTTTCTCCCCCCGCTTTCGCCAGTCCGTCCTCGACGTGTTGTGTTATCAGCCCGGTCTGCTCGGGTGACATGTAGATGGGCAAAGTACCGTCCGCCACTTCACCCGCTGTCCGCAGACCTGCCGGAGAAAACGAGGCCGTATAAATTGTGTTGGCTGGATTTCCGTGAAGGATGCTCTTGAGTGGTTTTCCAAGCCCGGTGGCACCGTCGCCTGAATACGGAATCTGGTAGTGCTCCCCATCGTGAGTGAGCGGCGCGTCACGCGCCAGAATCTTGCGAAGAATCTCGATGTATTCACGCGTGCGCATCAATGGCTTACCAAAAGCCTGGCCGTGCCACCCTTCGATCACTTGTGGCCCAGACGGACCGATCCCCATCAGAAAACGTCCGCCAGACATCGCGTTCAACGTCATCATTGTCATCGCCGCGCATGCAGGTGTACGCGCCGACATCTGCATGATCCCGGCACCCGCTTTGATCCTTGTCGTTCTCGCGAGTACCCACGTGAGCGGGGTCACCGTATCCACACCCCAGCTTTCACCCGCCCATACCGAATCGAATCCAAGTTGCTCCGCGGCCAGAACCTTGTCCATATCCGGACCGCCCGCGTTACCCGCGTACTTCAACAACATTCCCAATCGCATGGCGTATTTCCTCGTCTGCTTGAACAACGGCTGTGACGTTATCAGATGGCAGCGTTACCCATCCATATCCAGCTACTGCCTTCGAAACATAATGGTACCCATGTTGAGCAACTGACAGAATTCGGAGCACGTCTGCAACCCCTAGACCAGCTGCTCCAACGGGCTACGCTTTCTCTCGATTACATATCGTTCATTCAAAGTTCCAACATGCTGCCCGTTATCTGCAGAGGCAAAAAGACATTGGATCGTCTTGAGCGAGCGGCGCCACAGTATTCAGAATACGCTTACGCTAACCGAGCGGCTCCCCGGTTAGAGCACTGAGCCGCAGATTCAACGCGGCATCGACGACCAGTTGAAACGTAGGCGGCAACACAGTGGTGGACTCTGTTTCCTCGATGATCGCGGGCCCTGCCAAGGTCTGCCCGCGGCGCAGTTGCGCGCGAGAGTACACAGGAGTTTCCACGTACGACTCGCCAAACCAAACCGCTCGGTGGGTGCGCGGGCTCGCATCTAATTCCGTTTCAGTGCCGCGCGCCCGCAGCCGATCGGCCAAAGCCGATCTCGGACCTTCAACAATGATGCGCCATGACAAGATCTCCACTGGCATGTTTTCCGTGCGTCCATAGCGGGCCTCGTAAGCCCGTGCAAATGCAGCCTCGATGACGGCGCTATCACTGCTTGCAACCGCACCAAGATCAATGGGCGTCGCGATTTCGTAGCCTTGTCCCACGTAACGCATCATCGCAAGACAGCGACGTTCGACGGACGCTATATCGACGCCGGTTTCGGCTACCAGAGCGGACGCTTCCGACTCCATGTCAGCCAGTATCTTGGCCACGCTCGCGAAATCCAGGTCATGTAACCGCATCGGCGCGGCGCGTCCTACTTCGAACGAGATCGGCGCGGACAGCATACCCACTGCAGAGGCTACTCCAGCGCTGGTCGGGCAAATGAGTTGGTTGATATTCATCTTCGCCGCCATGCCACACGCATGTACCGGGCCGGCGCCGCCAATGGGCAACATCGCGTATCGTGTCACATCGATAGCGCGCTCGATCGCGTGAATGGTGGCCGCCTGCGCCATGTTCGCCGTGACAGTCTCATGTACACCCCAGGCAGCCTCCTCCACGCTGATGTTGAGTGGTGTCGCCAGGTGCTTCGAGATGGCGTCTCGTGCTGCGTGTTCGTCTAGTTGCATGCGTCCGCCTAGAAACGCATTCGCGTCAAGATAACCCAACACGAGGTCGCAATCCGTGACGGTAGGGAACTCGTTGCCCCGCCCATAACACGCAGGCCCTGGATCCGCGCCGGCGCTATCGGGACCAACCTGAATAAGCCCGCGACGGTCAACGCGCGCGATGCTGCCACCGCCTGCCCCAATCTCGATCATGTCGATGGCGGGTATCTGCAACGGTAAGCCGCTGCCCTCGGCGAAACGCGTCTCGCGTGCCACTTCGAACTGTGCCGTGTGTTCTGGTTGCCCATCCGCGATCAAACACGCCTTAGCGGTCGTACCACCCATATCGAAACAAAGCACGTCATCAACCTGGGCCAACTCGCCAAACAAGCGTGCCGCCTCTGCGCCCGCGGCCGGGCCTGATTGCACCAGGCGCACCGGAAATCGCGTAGCCGTCGTAGCGCGGACCAGTCGGCCGTCCGATAGCACCAATAGCAGTTCTCGTTGGCACCCAAGCTCTATCAGTGCAGCGGTCAACCGCTCGACGTAATCGCGGAACAGTGGATGCACGTACGCGTTGGCCACCGTCGTCGACGTACGCTCGTACTCGCCCAACTCGGGGCTAACCTCGGCTGACAACGATAACGCCACAGATGGATGACGCTCGCGCACAAGCTGCGCCACGGCTCGTTCGTGTTCGCCGTTCAAATAAGCGTGCAACAGACACACGCCAACGGAGCGAACACCAAGTGCGACCAACTTGTCTACGATCGGGGCAACTTGCGTCAATGACAGCGGTTCCAGCACAGCACCGTGCGCATCGATCCGTTCGTCAATCTCGGCACGCAGATGCCTGGGCACCAACGGCGTCGGCACGTCGATCTCAAGGTCAAAGAGGTCGTAGCGCCATTCCCGGCCTATCTCCAGCACGTCCTTGAACCCGCGCGTTGTCAGCAACGCGGTCTTAACGCCCTTGCGCTCAATCAGCGCATTAGCAACCAAGGTTGTACCGTGAATGACACTGGCGACGTCTTGCCCGCGGATACCCGCGGCATGAATGACGTTACGAATGCCGTCTACTACCGACCGGGATGGGTCATCGGTCGAAGTCAGCAGTTTGTCAACGAAGAACGCATCGTCTCGCCCGTTCCACAACACCACGTCAGTGAACGTGCCGCCGATATCTACGCCGACGCGCCATGAATTCACATCGTCGCTATCAGACATCCTCTACGGCACCTTTGGTTGTTGCAGTCGCGAGGCCGGATAATTGATCAGCCGCTACATGTTCGGGATCGCGCTCGGTTGGTGGATATAGACCCCCACCGCCTGGGGTTTGAAAGCTGACGGTGTCGCCAGGTTGTAGCTCTGTGCGAGACTTCGCCTCGATACGCTCCCCGTTAACGAGATCGACACCCGGGCTACCCGATTCGCCGCCCAAAAGGCCCCTCGGCGGAAAACGCACACGCTCGTGCCGAATCGTCATCGTGACGGGATGCGCGGATGTTGAACGAAAGCCGATGCGTTGCGCGTTGCCGCCACGATAGCGACCCGCGCCACCGGTGTTCGGTACAAGTGTTTTCTCGGTGACCAGCATCGGCACCTGATGCTCGAATGCCTCAATAGGCTGATTCGAGACGTTACTCGGAAAACTCAAACACGCCGGCCCGTCGCCCTGCGGACGCGCGCCGTGCCCACCGTTCATAAAGAACATTTTCACGAACCGGCCCTCGCCCGATGCGTTGGTTCCAGCAAAGTAGACGTTCCACAGTGGCGAGCCAGATTCCGCCGGGACCTTGCCTGGGAGCACAGGCGCCAACGCGCCAAAAATCACGGGCGGTACATAGTGCCCGGACAAATGTCTCCCCCACACGGGCGCCGGAATCGTCGCGTTCAGGAGACAGCCCGCGGGCGCACTCACCGATATAGGCGCCAGCGTACCGGCATTGTTGGGCGCGCCTGGGTCCAACAAACACTGAACGGCGTAACAGGCGTAGGCCTGTGTATAGTTAAGCACCGCGTTAATCGGCCAACCAACCTGCGCCGACGTACCAGTAAAATCGATACTGAGTTTCTCGTCATCAACCGTTACGGCGCACACGACGCGCAGCGGCTCATCCACGCCGTCGATCGCAAACCCGTCTGTGTAACGCCCGTTAGGTAACGCGCCGATTGCGGCGCGCATGCTCGCCTCAGAGCGTACGACAATTTCATCGGCGACAGTGGTCAGGGTATTCAAACCCTCTTCGTCAAGAAGCTCGTTCAACATACGCGAGCAGTCCGCGTACGCAGCAAACTGGGCACGAATGTCGCCCAGGGTCTCCTCGGGCTGACGCAGATTCTCCTGCAGAAACGCGAGCACAACGGGGCTTTCCTCGTCACCCTCCACGATCTTGCAGATTGGAATCGTGAGTCCTTCTTCGAAACGATCTTTAGCAAATGGCGAAGGCGCCCCGCCGATGTCGACTGTGTGGGCCGTGCTGGCGGCAAACGCTACCAGCCGATCACCGCGAAAGATTGGATGCACCATGGAAATGTCGTTCAGGTGCCCGGTACCAATCCATGGATCATTCGTGATGATCGTGTCGCCAGGCGAAAGTCTGTCTTGCGGAAACTTCTGTAAGACGTGCGCTAATGTGCTGGGCAGTGTCCCCATGAAGCTAGGGATGCTGCGCTTCGATTGTGTGAGCTGGCGGCCACGCTCATCAAAGAGGCTAAATGCCATATCGTAGTTATCGCGCACCACCACGGAAAACGCGGCGCGCACAAACGTTTCTGCAACCTGGTCCGCGATGCCATCCAACCGGCGCCAGATAAGTCCCAAGCGGACAGGCCCTATACTCGCAGCTTCGTTCACTCAGGCGCCCTCTCGAGATACATGCCAGACCGGCGTCAGCCAGCCGTCCGGTGACGATGTCTGGCCGCGAACCAGGCCATCGTATGCAGCTTGCAGCGACCGCGTCACCGGTCCGGGTTTACCGGTGCCGATTGCTTTACCGTCAACGGACAGAATAGGCGTTAACTCCTGCCCCGTGCCGCAATAGAAGGCCTCGTCCGCCAGATACAGCTCGGTGCGGCCAACGCGCCGCTCAGCCGTCTCCAGGCCTTGCGCTTGTGCCAACTGCAATAGTGTCTCGCGCGTGATGCTCTCCAGAATGCCGTCATTGATCGAGGGCGTAACCAGCACGCCGTCGCGCTGCATGAAGATGCAACCGCCCGGCCCTTCCGCCACCGTGCCATCGTGATTCAAGATGACCGCCCCACCGAAGCCGTTGCGTTTGGCTTCAAGGCCTGCGAGCCGGCTGTTCAAGTAGTTGGCGGTCGCCTTCACCCGAGGCGGACTTGTGTCATCGGTGTTTCGCCGCCAACTCGCCACTCCAAAATGTTTGCCTTCTTGGAATGCATCGGCACGCGGCCGGGCTCTGCAGATGACAGAGGTCCCGACCGGCCCCGTCGCCGTCATGTCTCCCCAGTCATCGACGTACGCTTGCATGCGTATGTAACAATCCTCGCGCATGTTGTTGGCGCGTAAAACATCGAGAATCTGCGCGGCAAATTCTGCGTTACTCGGCGCCCCATCGATCTCCAGGAGCCGAATTCCAAATTGCAGGCGGTCCAGATGTGCAGTCACACGAAACACATTCAGTTCGGCTCGTTCTTCGTTCCAGTAGGCCCTGAAGCCTTCAAAAACGGTCACGGCGAAAGTCATGCCGGGCGCCATGATGGACACCCGGGCGTCCGCGAAAGGCACAAGTTCACCGTTCATCACAGCAAAGTCAGGACGAGCTTTAGTCATTGTTAATTACCATAGGTACTTGGCCCGGGAATCATGTGCGCAATACTCGCTACGAACCGCGCAATTGGGTCGGTTCGAGACAGACAATACCGTCCGCAACGAGGCCATGAAACTCCTCGCTGGCGACGCCTGCATAACGCTGCAGCAATGTTTCGGAATCTCCCCCCAGATACGGCGCTAGGCCACGCATCGGTAGTCGCGCACCGGCGCCGTAGCGGACGGCCAGGCCCGCCTGCACCTGTTTGCCGACGTGAGGTCTATCGATGTCGTAGAAAAATGCACGCGCGCGCAAATGTGGATTACGCTCCACTACATCCATCCCTTGCACCGGCGCTGCGCTGATGCCTGCGTGCTGGAGCTGGGCGACTGCCCTCCCGCATGCAGTCCGGGCGAGCCATGTTGCGAGCGCAGCCTCCTTGGCATCCTCGTTGGTGAGCGTGTCCATGTCGTGCACTTGTATGACTTCCAGCAAAGCCGGCCAAGCGGCGGCGTCAACCGCCACCGCTATCCACGCCTCGTCGGCACACATGAATATGCCGTGCGGCGCCAGATACGGATGCCGATTGCCCAAGCGCTTCGGCTCGCGACCCAATGCCTGGGCGCTTAACAACGCCGGCGTCGTGAACGGCAGCATCGCCTCAATCTGGGTGTTGTTGATCCATTGGCCTTCGCCGGAACAACGCTGATGGAAAATCGCAACAAGCAGCGATGCGCATCCGTATACGCCTCCGACCGGATCGCCATAGGCGATATGCGCCATCGTCGGCGGCCAATCGGGTTGGCCACAAAATGACGGCAGACCAGAACCCTGTTCAAGCACCGACCCATAAGCGCGGGTGTCGCTCCAGGCATTCCCAGCGCCAAACGCAGACATCGACATCATCACCAAATCGGGGCGCCCGGCAGCCAGTGCCGAGTACCCAAGGCCCAGACGCTCCATGACCCCTGCGGCCTGGTTTTCGATGACGACATCGCAACTGGATACCAGCGCCTTAGCCAACGCAACACCGCGCGCCTGGGTCAAGTCGACGCTGACGCTATGCTTGCCGCGGTTCAACGCGCTGAAATGTTTGCTTTCCTCAAACTGTTTGCTGGCAATCGCATCAGGCGACCAGTCCACAGCCCGCCACCAGTCCGGATACCGACCCGCCTCTACCTTGATCACCTCAGCGCCAAAATCGGCCAACATCCGCGTCGCCAATGGGCCTGCCCAGCCCATCGAAAAATCGGCGACGCGCACACCGGCCAAAGGTGCATCGTCTGGCGCGGGCGGAGTTGGCACAGGTTTCGCGTCCGCACCAGCGGACGTCTCATCGAGATTCTGACGGGGCGGCGTCCGCTCCAGGCGCAGCGGCGTTCTGGGCACGCGAAAGTGCCGCGCGCCCGCGGCAAACTCGGCAAAACTCTCACGCGCGTTGAATATCGGATGCTGCAGGATGCCGCTGGCATTCGGTACAACCACCATTGGTACCTTGTGCTCACGCGCCAGGGCGGCCCACTCATCGGCGGTTTTGGTTGGAAAGCGACGGTCAAACGCGGCCTCAAGCACATCAACGGCGGCCAACCGGCCGGGCGGAAAATTGAGATCCGCTTGGGCCGCCAGTTCCGGCAAGCCGAGAATCTTGCAGAACGCCTGCCACTGGGCAGGCGTGATCGGCGTAATTCCAATCCAACCTTCTTTACACCGATGAATGCTGAGCGGACAGGTTCGCTGAAAACGGTTCACGCCCAAACGCGGCACGGCGTTACCGAGTACGTCGGACTGGCACATCTGTAGCTCGGACAAACAGATGATCGACTCGAGTATCGACACTTCGAGGTCTTGCGGCGTCTTCCTCGCCGCCAGCAGTTCCGCCACGCCTGCACAAAACGCCGTGACGCCGGCCAACATGGTGGCCTGATGCGCACCCATGAATTGAGGCGGGCCGTCGATGGGTCCCAGCGGATCGAGCAATCCGGCCAGCGCCTGAACCGCGACGTCCGACCCGCGCCACTCAGCATACGGACCATCGTTACCGAACCAGGCCATCTTGATACGCGCAACCCGCGGCGCCGCACCCTCCCCACTGGTTAGCCTGGCGGTATCTTCCCCGACCACAACGAGATCAAACGCTGCCTGATCAGCCCCAAGAGGCGTCGTCAGTTTGCCGGCCTGCAAATAAGCCGCGAATAAGCCATCAGCGACAGGCTCGGACGGCTCGCTAGCCAGCGACTCGCGCGTTACGGCGGCGCCCATGTCCGCGAACAGCTTGCTACAGTAAGCGCCGGCTACGCCGTTGCCGACCTCCAAGACCGAAATTCCCGCTAGTGCGCCCTGCGCGTCGCGGTCCGTCATTGTGTTCTCCGTTGATGCGATACCCGTCAGTTTGCTATTGCTTGGCACGAGCCTCTCCATATCATATCTATATAAGTAGCGATGGGCACAAATACACCCGATTGGAGGCGCCGACACGATGAGCTGGGAGAAAGAGGTTGCAGAACTGGAGCAGCGCCGCCAACTCGCCGCCCGCATGGGCGGCGAAGAGAACATTGCCCGCCACCACGCCAGGGGCAAGCTAACGGCGCGCGAGCGTATCGCAGGTATGGCTGACGAGGGGAGTTTCAAGGAGTTCCGCGGTCTCGTTGGCCAGGCTCACTACGAGGGTGAGTCATTGACATCGTTCATACCCAAGCCGTCGGTAGAAGGCACGTTGCGTGTCGACGGGCGCAAAGCCGTAGTCGTCGCCGGCGACTTCACGGTGCGTGGCGGTTCCGCCGGTGGCTCGGTGCGGGGTGGCATTGGGCAGGAGATGGGGGCCACGCAACGGGCCATCGAGTGGCGGCTGCCGTTTGTGCGTCTGTTAGACGCCGCCGGCGGTAGCGTGCGCGGCTTCGAGACACTCGGGCGCACCTATCTGCCGGATGGTAACGCGTGGGGTGTGTATGACGTGCAGATGCTGCAAACCGTGCCAGTGGCAGCCGCGGTACTGGGATCTGTCGCGGGACTGCCAGCCGTCGAGGCACCCATGTCGCATTTCAGCGTGATGGTGAAAGACATCTCGCAGATTTTTCCGGGCGGGCCACCGGTCGTGAAAGCGGCGCTCGGCTACGACATCACTAAAGAAGAACTAGGCGGCGACCAGATTCACACCCGTGTAAGCGGCTGCATCAATAACCTCGCAGAATCGGAAGAGGATGCCTTCGAGCAAGTTCGGCGCTGGTTGAGCTACCTCCCGTCCAGCGTGCATGAAATGGCCCCGCGCGTCGAAACCGACGATGATCCCCACCGGGCCGACGAGGCATTATTGTCGTTTATGCCGCGTGACCGGCGCAGGACTTACAACGTTCGCAAGCTGCTGAAGCACGTGCTCGACAAGGACAGTTTCTTCGAGATAGCACCGTTGTACGGCCGTGCCCGTGTGACCGGCCTTGGCCGCATCAACGGTTATCCCGTCGCTATCATGGCAAACAACCCGATGATTTATGGTGGCGCCACCGACGTGGCAGCCGGCTCCAAGGTCATGCGGCTCATGCAACTCGCCGAGACGTTCCATCTACCACTCATCTCGCTAGCCGACGAGCCAGGCTTCCAGGTCGGCTTGGAATCTGAAAAACAAGGCATCGAACGCGCCGGAGCGCGATTAATGTCGATGGTCTGCTTAAGCCAGATGCCCTGGTGCACAATCGTGACAGGCAGGCTCTACGGCGTTGCCGGCCAGTGCCATCACCGTCCTCATGGGTTGTTCCGTCGTTATGCCTGGCCATCCGCCAACTGGGGTTCCATGCATATTGCCGGCGGCGCAAGCGCCGCTTATCGCCGCGAGATTGAAAGCGCCGACGATCCGGAAGCCAAGCGCCAGGAGATTGAGGCACGTCTGCAAGCCATCGCCTCGCCGTTCAGAACCGCCGAGGCCACCGGTCAGGACATCATCGACCCGCGTGAAACACGGGCTGTTTTAAGCGAGTTCGTCGAGGACGCACAGCCGCGCTTGCGTGAGCAGTTGGGCCCTCCGACGATGCCGTATTTACCTTGAAGGTCGTGAGTCGAATGGTTGCGCCTGGTCGTTCAGTCGCCCTCATCACGCAGATAGCGGTTCCCCGCAACCGCGCGTTGAAAGCCCGGTGGGTCGCCCGGTTGTCGACGACCGAAGCTCTCGTCGCCGGCGACGAAGCCCTCGGGAATAATGTAGCCGCGTAGCGTCAGCAAGCGGCGTTCCCCCGTTGCGGTGATGGTTTCGCCAACTTTAGTGAGCGTTTCGCCCAGCACGGTTTGGCTGAAGATCCACTGCGTCAGTTCTCTCTGCGTCGGTTGGCCGCTGCCGGGTTGCGCGGCGATCGCTTCCTGATAGTGAATGCGCAGGTCTTCGGCCAGGTGGCGTAACAGGAACGGCATCGTGTGCCACCACGCGACATCTATTGGTTGGCCATCGCCGTCCGCTATCGGTAACTGATGTACATCGCCACCATCAGCGACGTAGGCGAGTACCGCCGCGATCGCATCAAGAGTTTCGATGCTGCCACCGCTGGCGCCAATCAGTGTGCGTCCGCGCGCACGGCGCGTCTCCTCTGCCCAAGGATTAAGCCGCGCAATCTCCATGCGCAGCCGCTGTTCTAGCGTTGGCGCCTGGGGCGGCGCGAAGCTGACCGGGCAGACCCATCCTTCGCGCTCTTCTGTGTTCGGAGCCTCCTCGGGAAAGTCCTCGATTACGGGTGCAGTCGCCGTCTCTAACAAGTTGAGCGCAGCATGTAACACTCGTCGCTGAAACGCATTGTCACCTGCCACCCCTAGTGGCCTGCCAAGCGGAAACGGCACCCACAGGGCACGCGGCGGACCAACGGCCTCCGAGTGCTCGCGAATCAGACTGATACTGGTTGTCGCAACACCTG
>MDTA01170375.1_pt1 | contig 16910 bp, 14 predicted proteins | sample 811151 | NCBI WGS metagenome assembly MDTA01 (sample SAMN05326648, study PRJNA326480) | marine metagenome | isolation source: seawater | place: Indian Ocean: South | collected 2010 | reverse complement strand
TCGAATACGTTTACTTCGCTCGTCCCGACTCGATTATGGACGGTATCTCGGTCTACAAAAGTCGTTTGCGTATGGGGGACGCCCTGGCTGCGAAGATTTTAAGGGAACGGCCGAATCAAGAGATCGATGTGGTGATCCCTGTGCCCGATACGAGCCGAACCGCAGCCATTCAAGTGGCCTACCATATCGGCGCCAAATTTCGGGAAGGCTTTATCAAAAACCGCTACATTGGCCGGACATTTATTATGCCCGGTCAAGCGGTTCGAAAAAAGTCGGTGCGACAAAAACTCAACCCGATCTCCCTGGAGTTTCGAGACAAAAATGTTCTCCTTGTGGATGACTCCATCGTTCGGGGCACGACCTGCCGAGAAATCATCCGAATGGCCCGGCAAGCGGGAGCAAAGACCGTTTCCTTTGCTTCAGCAGCGCCGCCCGTGCGCTATCCGAACGTCTATGGGATCGATATGCCCGCCGCCCACGAATTAATCGCTCACGGACGAAGCATCGAGGAGATTCAAGAGCGAATAGGCGCCGATTGGCTGGTGTATCAGGACCTTGAGGATCTTCGTCGTGCAGCGACCGAGGGCAATCCTTCGGTTCAAACCTATGAAGACTGCGTCTTTTCTGGTCGCTACATTACCGGTGACGTCAGTGAGGGCTATTTAGCTGCCTTGGAAGCTGCCCGTAACGACAACAGTAAAAAAGAGCGGGATCTAGAGAGCGCTTAGCAAGTCATTTAAGGACATCGGGGGCGACCGTTTTGCCACCGATCTAAACCCAGGGTGACCCCACTGCCGAGCAAGGCGCCAGCTACGACGTCGCTGGGGTAATGCCGATTGTCGCTAACTCGGGTCCATGCCACCGCAGAGGCGATGGTTAGCGGTACGATATACCCTGCGTAGCGGGCGGTGGTGCTCCAGCCTCTCATGCAGCCTGCGCGGTGCAGCCATAAGCCGGTTTGGGTGGCAAAGGCGAAAGCTGCTGAACTGTGCCCCGATGGAAGGCTGAGCCGGGCGTCTCGAAGTTCCTCATCACGCTGTTCTGGGCTGTCATAAGTTCGAGTCGTTCGGTCGACAAAGTCAGGTCGAGGTCGAGCGAAAAGGACTTTAAAAATATTGGTCACAGCGGTGGTGACGAGTCCCGCTTGAGCCATGCCGGCTGCTTCGACGAGTCCGCCCTCGACGCCGGAGCTGAGGGCGAGAAGGACACCGGCGCCGATCACCGCCGTCGTCGGTACTGTATCCTCTTGCCAGCGAGGTCCGGGTCCAGGTTCCGACCAGTCGATGATCGCCCATTTTAACTTTGCTTTGTGTAAGCCGAGGTAGCCAGCGGCTCCACCGAGAATAAGACCGGCGTCGGTCCAACTGAGATCTCGATCCCGCCCTTTGCTTGACTCGGAAACCCCCACGGAAGGTGTTGCCGCGAGGCAAAAAGCAATGAGCAGTTTCATTCGTTCTGCCAGAGCCAAGGACGGGCGAGAAACCAGTCTGCGAATCGGGCAAGGCCCTGTTCGATGGAGGTCGTCGGTTGGTAGCCAAGTTGAGTTTGCGCCCGTTGAATGTCTGCGTTGGTTCGGGTGACATCACCAGGCTGAAGTGGCAGCACTTCGATCTGGGGGGTTTGACCCAAGGCCTGTCCGATCCCATCGATGAGACGATCGAGACGCACCATTTCAGCTTCACCGAGGTTGTACACTTGGCAGCCCTTTAAACGATCCAGTGCCGCCAGCACCCCGGGTACGATATCACCGATGTAGGTGTAATCCCGAGCGGTGCTCCCGTCGCCGAACTGAGGGATGGGTCGACCTTGCATCATCAGACGAGCAAACTTGTGGATCGCCATTTCAGGGCGTTGACGCTCGCCGTAGACTGTAAAGAATCGAAGGCTGGTGATGTCCATGCCGTAGAGGTGGTTGTAGCAGGCGGCGAGGGCTTCTCCACCTACCTTGGTGGCTGCATAGGGGCTGACCGGCTTCATCACTGAGGCGGATTCGGAAAAGGGCGTGTCCAGATGATCTCCGTACACGGAGGAGGAGCTGGCCCAGACCATTTTCGTAATGCCCGCCGAGCGCATGGATTCCAGCAATAAGGTTGGAATCATAAGGTTCTGGTGAATGTACTTGGCGGGGTCTTCAATGCTGGGCCGGACACCCGCACTGGCCGCCAAGTGAATCACTCGATCGACGCCCTCGAGTCCTTGCTTCCGAATCTCTGCGTCGCTCAGGTCGCCGATGATCACGTTGAGGTTTGGATGGTCGATGGCTGCGATATTCTGACGTTTTAACTGGGGATCATAAAATGAGTTGAGGTTATCGATCACGATCACGGACTCGCCCCGAGCCAAAAGAGCTTCACTGACATGGGAGCCGATGAAGCCCGCACCACCTGTGACCAGAACTGCCATGCTCACTTGCTTCCTTGTCCCGGCGGGACTGTCAACTACCGTGGACGAGTCATATGCCTTGCGGGCTGGTAGCCACGTCGTTATCGCTGCGCCGCAGAGAGGTGTTTGATGAAATTAGCAGTCATAGGAACGGGCTACGTGGGCTTGGTGAGTGGCGCGTGTTTAGCTGATGCTGGAAACAAGGTCACATGTATCGATATCGACTCAGACAAGATCAATGAGTTACGGGCCGGTAAGATCCCAATTTTTGAGCCGGGATTGAAAAGTATTGTCGAGCGCACGCAGGCCAGGGGCCGCTTATCTTTTACCACTGATTTCGCCGAAGGCATCCGGGAGGCGACGATCATCATGATCGCCGTTGGTACGCCCCAAGACGAGGATGGGAGTGCGGACTTGGCGGCTGTCGAGGTGGTCGCCCGTCAGATTGCAGAGGCGGCGACCGAGGCCAAACTGGTCGTGACCAAGTCAACAGTACCGGTCGGTACCGCAGATCGAGTTCGTCGCATCCTGCAGGATCATAGCGATCTTCCGCACCGAATCGCTTCCAATCCAGAGTTTTTAAAAGAGGGCGATGCTGTCAATGACTTCACCCGACCAGATCGGATCGTTCTTGGTGTTGACGATGATTTGAGCCGTCAGGAACTGGAAGCACTCTACGAGCCCTTCAACCGTCAGAAGCCTCGAACACTCACCATGGGTATCCGTTCTGCGGAAATGACGAAATATGCCGCCAATGGGATGTTGGCGACTCGAATCTCTTTCATGAACGAAATGGCTCGTCTGTGCGAGGAAGTGGGGGCTGACATTGAGGAAATCCGCTTTGGGATTGGTAGTGATTCCCGTATCGGGCCCGCCTTTCTCTATGCTGGGTGCGGTTATGGGGGCTCTTGCTTTCCGAAAGATGTGAAGGCTCTTGCTCACACCGGCCGCAGTCATGGCGTGCCACTTCGCCTCCTGGAAGCCACGGATCAAGTCAACCAAGAACAACGACGAGTTCTCATCGGTAAAGTTCAGGATGTGCTTGGTTCGGATCTTACTGGAAAGACGATTGCTGTCTGGGGCTTGGCATTTAAGGCGAAGACCGATGATATGCGGGAAGCCCCTGCTCTCTATTGTCTTCCTGAGTTCTTAAAGGCGGGGGCACGCGTTCAAGCCCATGACCCCGTGGCGATGACCAATGCTCGCCTCGAACTTCCTGCCGGTGTGAACTATGCTCATGGGGCCTATGAAGCTCTTGAAGGCGCTGATCTCCTCGTTATTTTTACCGATTGGGCTGACTATCGAGCGCCTGACTTCGATCGGATCAAGTCCAGTCTTAGTGAACCGATCGTGATCGATGGTCGTAATCTGTATTCGCCGGAAAAGATGCGTCAACTCGGCTTTCAATACCATTGCATCGGACGCCCCTCGTGAGGATTGGTATCTTTGACTCCGGGGTCGGGGGCTTGACCGTTCTTGCCGCGATTCGTCGTCGTCTGCCCGGAGTCGATCTTCTCTACCTTGGGGACACGGCACGGGTGCCCTATGGTGGAAGGGGTGCCAGGACCGTCAAGCGTTACGCTTTAGAATGTGCACAGTGGCTGGTCGATCAAGGCTGTGATCATGTGGTGATCGCTTGCAATACGGCCAGCGCTTATGGGGTGGAGGCGGTTCGGTCGGCTTGTTCGCCTTTGCCTGTGACGGGTGTGGTGTTCGCGGGCGCTGAATCGGCAGCTTCTGCTGCTGGTGCCGAGGGACCGATCTTGGTCCTTGCCACTCGTGGAACGGTGAGCTCTCAAGCCTATCTTCGTGCCTTGAACGAGACGTTACCGGCTCGACAAATACGACAGCGAGCCTGCCCTCTTTTGGTGCCTCTTGTTGAGGAGGGGTGGCCCTCTGGCGACGTGCTGGATGGAGTGATCGACCATTACTTGAGTGACTTGCTTCGTCCAACGCCGGCGGCACTCATCCTAGGTTGTACCCATTATCCCGTCCTGAAAGAGCACCTTGCGAAGCGTCTTCCAGAGGGGCTACCGATCATCGATTCCAGCGAGGCGATCGCTGAAACGCTTGACGCGATGTATCCAGACGCACGGGTTGGCGCAGGACACACTCGCCTCTGCTTTACCGATGACCCAGAGGCCAGTCGGGCGGCGATCCAAACCATTTATCCTGCCGGTCTTTCTGGGGCGGATCAGGTGAAATTAGCTTAAAGTCCGCCGTTTAATCGTAACTTTTTGATGGTTCGGGCTCCGGCCTTCGCTCGGGAGTCATGACGACCAGGACGAGAGGCTTTTAGCCACCACCATGGGCTCTGAAGCCCTTTCTCTCCCGCCTGTGCTCGGTGGGGAACTAAATTCCCTTCATCATCAATCTCCAAGCGCAGGTCGGCGAAGGGGTTCGCATTCAGGTTCACTTTGCAGCGCAGGGGGCCTTTACCTAAGTCCTGAAGATCTTGGAGAAACAGGTCACTGCGGGCAAGCAATTCTACCCAGACGCCGTCGTCGTCGAGCACCATGAAGCTCTCAGAAGTTCGTCCGAGTTTCTTTTTTCCCGCAAAGCAAGTGGTCGTCAGCGTTTCCACGTTAACCCCGCTCTTGGCTTTGGCTTGTCGCTTTGGATCGTGGTGCATCGCTGGCATGGCGGAACGGCTTTTGAAGGCGATACGGAAGACCAGGCGCGGGTCTTTTCTATTTTCAAAGTGAGCCCAATGCTCGCCGAGGAGACCATCCCGATTCAGACAGAGTCCACGACTGCACTTGAAAACCTGGAAGAGCCCCTTACGCAAGGGCGTGTATCGCCCCTCTCTTTTGAGGGAGATCAAAAACCCGTAGGTCGCGTTACTTACGGGTATTTCACCGGCAGTCGAGTCGCTCTTCGCCGTGCACTCGACGGTGACACCGCTGCGTGCACTTCGCCGTTGGGGGCACTCAAGCCGTTTCCCGACCGGCCGCCGCCGTTTGGTGAGTTCGAGAGCGACCAAGTCGTCGGCTTCTAAATAGCCGTTAACTTTGAATTCAACTCGGACCCTTACCTTGCCGTTTTGACGAGGACGACTGAAGTAGAACTGCAAGGAACTGTCCACGATCTTTGGCATTTTACCGGCTTCAGGGGGCGCCGGGAGTGCTGAAGGGAGCGGTGGGAAGTCGCTCATTTTCGCTCGGCGAGGTGGTGGTTTTTGCGGTGCTGCACAGCTGGCGAGCACCAGCGCCCCGACCAGGGCGATCGGAAATGATTTCACAGAGGATCCACCGAGATGGGTGCGTCAGGGTCGTGGAGACTGCCCACCGTGGAACGGCTCCACTGCCAGGCTTGCCGATAGCCGAGTCCTTTTAGGTCTCGAAGATCCGCCCTTTTCATGTCCGCCGCCGCCATCTCTTGTTTGATGATTTCGTAGGTTTCGTTGTCGATGAGCAAGTCGCAATTTTCTTTCCGAGTCGCCGATTCCAATCGAGCCGCTCGGTTCACGGCTTTACCGATCACCGAGTACGACCGCCGTTCAGGGCCGCCCATGGACAATCCGGCGACAATCCCCGTGGCAATGCCGATCGAGGGGTGCAGAAGTTTTTGTGCAACCCCTTTCAGCTTCCGTTCATATTCTGCCCGGTCTTCGCCGGTATTTTTCTTCTTCGACTTCTTTTTCACCGCTCCTTCTTCGGTGACTCGTAGGCCTGCCTTTTGAATCTCATCGAAGAGGAAAGAGTTTACGGTTTCCACCGCTTCGACCATCGCCCGTCCACACTGGACAGCCGATAAGGGGCCTGTTGGATGCTCATGGGGCAAACCCCAGGTCGCCATCACGCAGTCACCGATAAACTTATCAACGGTTCCACCAAAGGTATGAATCACTCGGGTGACGGACTTTAAATAGTAGTTGATGAGTAGGGGAGTAATGCTGGGCCCAAGTTGTTGGGTCACCGCTGTAAAGCCTCGCAAGTCCATAAACAGGATCGTGCATTCGCCGGCGTCGGCGATGTTCAATTGACCGGCGATCAGGGCTTTGCCTTTCCGCTCTCTTTCCAGGCGATGAAGGACGTGTTTGCCGACGTAGGCGTCGAGAACACTGTTCTTCCAGATCAGTTCTTTGCGTGTTTCGGTTTCGCTGTAGACCCCCTCGCCTTCCAGACGGAGGAGGATTTCATCGAGGTGGTCTCGAATCAGCGGCATCACGGCATCAAGTTCGAGATCGTCTGGATTGACACTTGGCCGATCGTCATCGAGATGACCCTTGCGCTGCTCCGATGTCTCCAGTTTTGACTCTGCTCGTTCGGCAGCCCGCCTCTGTTTCTTCTTCTGCAAGCGGCGTTCGACTCGACGTCCCTGCGCATAACCTTTCGTTCGACCCATTCTCATCCCCATCATCAAGGCAGAGATGGAGACGATTCCGCCGATCGCGAGAATGAGCCAAAGCGGTAAGTTTGCCACGTTCATAAGCCAGCCTAGAACCGAGGCAGGCTTGTCAGAAGCCTGCACACACAAACAGGGGTACAGGAGGGCTGGGAAATTCGTCAATCACCCCGTGGGTTGAGATCGCTATTTTTTAGCTAGCCAGGTTGCTTAATCCAGGAAGTGCAGCCCGTATCAGTTGACGAATGTTGTCCCCGGCAGCGGCTACAACTTCTTTAACTTCGCTATGGTGCAGAACATCGGCGCCTTCATTGCCTCCTGCCAGGTTGGAAATGCAGGAGATACCGGCAACGTGCAGACCCACTTGATTGGCGACGGCAACTTCGCCAACGGTACTCATGCCGATGGCGTGTCCACCCATGAATCCGTACATTCGAACCTCTGCGGGGGTCTCATAAGTTGGACCCAGTACACCCACGTAAATGCCGCTCTTAAGAGGGATCTTAAGGTCATTCGCAACCGAGTCCAGCAATCTTCCGGCATCTCGATGGTAGGCTCGACCCATGTCTGGAAAGCGGGCGCCCAGTTGGTTGTCATGGCTTCCGACGAGTGGGTTCGTCCCCTGAAGATTGATGTGATCGCTGATCCGCATGAGATCGCCTGTATTCATCCCCTGCCCTGGAATTCCGCCGGCGGCGTTGGTGACCAGAAAGGCGCTGGCACCCATTGCTTTCGCCACACGGGGAAGTAAGCCGAGCCGCCAGGGTTCGGTCCCCTCATACAAGTGGGGGCGGCCGGAAAAGATCATGACAGGGGTGGATTCGATGGTTGCCAGGATCAGATCGCCGCTGTGACCCGAGACGGTGGGCACATGGAAACCTGGAAGGAGATGGTAAGGAATTCGATCCCCGTCCACGCCTTCTTCTAGGATATTTAGCCCGCTCCCAAGCACCAGAGCGACTTTGGGTTTTATCGAACTTCGTTGACGAATTTGGAGCGTTGCCGCTTCTACGAGTTTGATGATTTCTACCGGACTCGTCATTGACTGGCTCCTGCGGGAATTGAATCCCTTAGAGCAAACAGTCGGCCCGTTTGTAGAGATTGTTCAATCTAGAGGATCATGCCCACGACACAAGCGGTCATGAAAGCAGCTAGATTGCCCCCGATCATCGCGCGCAATCCCAAGCGCGCCAGATCGCTTCGGCGCTCCGGCGCAATGGCTCCAATGCCGCCGATTTGAATGGCGATGGAACTGAAGTTGGCGAAGCCACACAGCGCGTACGTTAGAATGACAGCAGAACGACCGGAAATCGGTTGGTCGCTCGCCATATTCCCCGCCAGATTAAGATAGGCTACAAACTCATTCACCACTGTCTTGACGCCCAATTGGCTACCGACAAAGCTTGCGTCAGCCCAGTCACAACCCATCACCCAGGCTAAGGGAGCAAGTAACCAACCCAAGATGCGCTCCATCGTGAGTGGGTGTTCCATACCAAAGGTCTCACCCAGGACGATGAACCCCGCATTTAGCATGGCGACAAGGGCGACAAAAGCGATGAGCATGGCGCCAACATTCAGAGCCAGCATGAGTCCGTCGCCAGCGCCGCGAGCGGCTGCATCAATCACATTGACACTTTCTTTGTCGAAGCGGTGCTTTACCCCCTCTTTCGTCAGCGGTTCTTCGGTTTCAGGAACCATGATCTTCGCCATGACGAGCGCGGCCGGAGCGCTCATGACCGAGGCGGCGATCAAGTGACCGGCGATGTCGGGAAAATAACCTCGCAGCATGAGGACGAAGGCCCCCATGACGCCACCGGCAACGGTCGCAAAGCCACCGACCATCACAGCCATTAACTCACTCTCGGTCATCTTGGAGACGTAAGGGCGTATCAAAAGGGGACTTTCCGTTTGTCCGAGGAAGATGTTGCCACCGGCGGAAAGGCTTTCTGCACCGCTCGTCCGAAGGGTTTTGCGCATTACCCATGCAACCCAGCCTACCAATTTCTGCATGACGCCAAGGTGATAGAGGACCCCCATGACGCTGGAGAAAAAGATCAAGGTGGGGAGGACGCCGAACGCAAAATAAGCCCCTGCACTGGCCCATCCCGTTTGATTGAAGTCCAAGACAGGACCCATCGTGGGGTCGGCGACGGGAGTGCCTGTGGGGATGTTGTTTTGGACGAGGTTGCCGAAGAGAAACCGCGCACCTTCCGTCGAAAAGGAGAGAAAGCTATTCACCCCATCATTCAACTGGCTAAAAAACCACTCACCGCCGCTGGTTTTTAGGACGATGAGCCCAAAGAAAAGCTGCAAGCCAGCACCCACAGCAACCAGCCTCCAATCGACTGATTTACGCTTGATGCTGATGAGCCATGCCAAGCCGATCATCACCAAGAGCCCGAGGCCGCTCACGGCCCGTCGCCAGGGTTCTGTAGCCACCGCAACAGGCGCTTCGGCGGCACCTTCCTGGCTCGTGACGCGATGCAGTTTCCGCAACTCCACCTTCAGGTTCATCGCTGCCTCGGGAGCGGTTTGTTCCGGTGCAGGCTGCGAATCAGACGCTGCGAACAGCAGTGTCGCCAGGAGCAGGTTCACTCGATCCAGTCCAGAACGCGGTCTTTTCGAAGTTGGACTGAGCCGTCGAAGTGGGCTGCTTTCGCTACCAAGTCCTGCGCTTCCTGGATTCCTTTGTCGTTGACGTGAAGAATCGCCAAAACATCACCGGTCGAGACCCTTTGACCGGGTTCTGCAATGAGTTCGATCCCGACTGCTGGATCGATTTGATCATCAACCTTTTGACGTCCAGCGCCCAGGACAGCAGCGGCCCGAGCGATGTTCGTTGCACTCCACGATGCAAGGAGGCCTTCTCGGGGCGATGTGACCTCCACTTGGGACGATGCCGTGGGCAAGAGATCGGGATTCTCAAGAATGGCTGGGTTACCCCCTTGGATTTCAATCATTTCCTCGAATCGAGCCAGGGCTCTGCCTCGTCGTTGAGCGCTTTCGAGCAGTTCCTTGCCGTCGTCGATGTTTCGCGCTTCTTTCGCGTAAACAAGCATACGGCTGCCTAGCTCCAAGATAAGGTTCCAACTGTCCCTTGGTCCTTCTCCCTTGAGGAGGGCGATGCTCTCTCTAATCTCCAACGCATTACCGACCATTCGTCCAATGGGCTGATTCATGTCCGTAATCAGCGCGCCACAGCGCAGCCCTTGGCCTTTTGCAGTTTTCACAAGCCGAGCTGCAAGACGCCGGGCCGAATTGATATCTTGCATGAAAGCGCCTGAGCCACATTTGACGTCGAGGACGAGAGAATCGATGCCCTCAGCGACCTTTTTACTGAGGATCGAACTGACGATTAAAGGGTCACAGGCGACCGTTCCGGTGACGTCTCGTAGGGCGTAAAGCTTTCGGTCAGCAGGAACGAGATCATCGGTTTGACCGACGATGGCACAACCATTCTCGGCGACCGCTCTCTCGAAGTCCGATTCGTTCAGACGGGTTTGGAACCCTGGAATACTCTCGAGTTTATCCAGTGTTCCACCGGTTAAGCCGAGTCCTCGCCCACTGATCATGGGGACTTGAGCACCACAAGCTGCCACCAGTGGCGCCAGCGGGATACTCATCTTATCGCCCACACCACCGGTGGAATGTTTATCCACTTTCGAGCCCGGGACCGATGCCATCTTGAGCCGGACGCCCGAATTGACCATGGCCGTGGTCCAGGCTTGTAACTCCTCATCATCGAGCCCCTGATAGAAGATTGCCATCGCCAAAGCCGACATTTGGTAATCAGCCATCGTGCCGTCTACGTAAGCACCGATAATGCTGTGTATTTGTGCCTCGCTCAGCGAAGCTCCGTCGCGTTTGTGTTGAATAAGACTGCGAACATCCATGGTCAGTAACTTCCAGTGGCTGTGCCGCCCGTGACCACCGCCACCGAGCTGCTGCAACCGAGTCGAGTCGCTCCAGCGGCCACCATGGCTGCGGCATCGGCGGCGTTACGTACCCCACCGCTGGCTTTGACACCCATCTCCATGCCGACGATTCGACGCATTAAACTCACATCATCTACGGTGGCTCCCCCGGTACTAAATCCGGTGCTGGTCTTCACGAATGCTGCTTTCGCTGCACTGGTGAGGGCGCAGACGATGACTTTTTCTTCCTCGTTGAGTTGAGCCGTTTCCAGGATCACTTTCACGGGCAGTGGCGCACTGGCATCCACCACCGCCTGGATATCCTCCAAAACAAGCGTGTAGTTCTTCGACTTCAACGCGCCGAGGTTGACGACCATATCGATCTCTTGTGCTCCGTCCCGAATCGCCTGACGGGCTTCATAAGCTTTCGCATCGGGTCTCTGTGCCCCCAAAGGAAAGCCAACGACAGCGATCGGCAGCGTGTCGCATCCTTCCAACTGCTTGGCGACGAAGCGCACATTGCAGGAGTTGACGCAGACCGAATAGAAGCCGTGGTCTCGGGCCTCCTGGCAGACCTTTGCCAATTGCTCTTCGCTCGCCTCGGGCTTCAGTAGCGTGTGGTCGATCAGCTTGGCATACTGCTTCCCATCCGAACCGCTGCTGGCCGCTGGACTGACTTTCGGTGTGGGTCGCTGCCGCCGGCTACGGAGTGCTGCATCTTCCTGATGCCAACTTCTTTTAGGCGCTCCCTCAGGTGTCATCCCCTGGAGACGCTTCTGCACTTCCTTTGTGATCGCTTGAACCAGTTGGTCTTGCTTGCTCATGGGACCTCTTTCGCGGGCGGCTGCGATCTAGCAGAATCCGTTGCATCTGGGAACCGAGGGAAAGTCCAGTGAGCCGAATCATCAGGCCTGCTGACAGTGCCGCCCATAGGATCAAGATAGGATCCTGGGCATAGCCAAGGCTCGGAAGACTCAGACCCACCGCACTCAAGAGACCGGCTGTCACCACCAGTCGGCCGGGACCAGGGGGAGCGGGTGACGTTTTCCCGGCTTCGATCACCCGGGGCCAGGTGAGACTGGCGAGCAGTACGCCGAGCAGTACGCCCAAGCCAAGAAAAAGGAGGTTTGATCCATTCGAGACCGGTTCGACAGGTTGAATTTCGATGGGTGTTACCGGGACGGGTTCTCTTGCTTGGCTCAGATGCGCGGGACTGGATTTCAGTTCGCCAGCAGTCGGTAAGTCGGTGATTCGTTTGTTCAGACCGCGCACGAGTGCCTCAAATTCTTGCAACCGGCTCATTTCCTGAGTCTTTGCTGCGCCTTCGGGCATTGCCGCAATCACCTTTCTCAATTCCTCCAATTCGCTTTGGACTCGAGCGAGTTCGGCGCTGAGTTCACCACGGTGATCGCGCTGGCCGATGCTTTCCACTTGAATCTGAGTCCGGACGGGCTGTTCGACGGCAGTGGCGAGAAAAAGAGGAAGAAGAAGACTCATCGAACCCATCCAAGTCGAGCCATCAGGGCTTGTAGACTCACCCACGTTGCCCTTTTTTTGCTGGGGTCTTTTAAGAGAGCATTTGGGTGATAGGTTGGCAGCGCAGGCGTCTCCCCACAGTCAAACCATTGGCCCCGTATCTGGTCAACGTCGCCGAGATCAGGCCGTATCAGTTCGAGTGCTGCAGTGCCGAAGATCAAGATCACTTTGGGCTGAAGTTCATCGATGTGTCGACGGAGATCTCGAGCGTTGAGGACGTCCCGTGACGCTGCCGACAGTTCAGAGAACGGTGGTTGAGGCAAAAACATGTGGAGTATGTGAATGGAATTTCTCGCCACACCGAGACCTTTTTCAATCATGGCGGTTAGCAATCGATCCGCCGGTTCGTTGAGGCAGTGTTGGGAGGGGGGCTGGGGGTCCGAGGGATCCTTAGCAACAAGAATGAGCAAGGGGGATGTGGGATCACCTTCACTCAAAATCCTCACTCGCTGTTCTGACTCAACATCTTTGGCGATGGGTACATGTTCGGTTTCCTGAGGGGGTTGCGTGGGGGACTGAGACCCTTCTGCCGAGGCACTGCGTGCAGGCGTGGTAACTTCGGTAAAGCCCAAATCCTGAGCTCTTTCGATCCATTCTTTCCACGAATTTAGCATCGCTTTTCCCAAGGATCTCTTACTCTAGGCTTTAGACATTTCCCAATGGGTCGTTGACAGGAGGGTCTCGGTCTTCGAAATGGCGGCTGGACTTTGGGAGGATGAAGCCTTTGGCCTGGTGGGGATTTCCGTTTACCACGGATCTTGCGATCGACTTGGGGACTGCAAACACCGTGGTGGCCGTACGAGGCCAAGGGATCGTCTTGGACGAACCCAGCGTCGTCGCTATCCGAAAGGGGGCGCGACCAACCCAAGTGGTCGCTGTCGGACGCGAAGCGAAAGAGATGCTTGGGCGCACCCCGTCTACGATTCAGGCGATTCGCCCGATGCGCGAGGGGGTGATCTCCGATGTGGATGTCACGGAGGAGATGATCCGTCACTTCATTCGCAAGGCAACGGGTCGGGTCCCTTTACGCAGTCGTATTCTTATTTCCGTCCCCGCGGGAATTACCCAAGTGGAGACCAAGGCCGTCCGAGACGCGGCCCTCAAGGCCGGCGTGAAGGAAGTGCATCTCATCGAGCAGCCCATGGCTGCGGCCATCGGCGCAGGGCTTCCTGTCAATGAGCCCCGAGGCAGCATGATTGTCGACATCGGCGGTGGGACCACCGATGTGGCAGTGATCAGCTTGGGCGCGATGGCTGCCTACAAGACCTTACGTGTCGCCGGAGATGCTTTGGATCTAGCGATCCAACAGGCGATTCGAGAGCAACACAACATCATGATCGGTCTTTCCACAGCCGAAAAGATCAAGATGAAAATCGGTAGCGCTCATCCGTTATCCCAGGAGTTGGAAATCGATGTGCGTGGGCGACACAACATCGCAGGGGTCCCTCGAAGTATTACGGTCACAAGTGCCGAAATTCGTGATGCGATCGGCGGTTGTGTCGAAGACATCGACGGAGCCGTGAAGAGTGTTCTCGAAGACACGCCGCCTGAGTTAGCTGCTGATCTGATCGAGCACGGTATTCTGCTCGCCGGTGGCGGATCCAATCTCCTCGGATTAGATGACCATCTCCATGAAGTGACCCATGGGTTGCCGGTGCGACGGGCGGAGAACCCGTTGCATGCCGTGGTTCAGGGGGTTCTGGTGGCCGTTGAACATTTGGATGTTTACGCCGAGTTGCTTCAGTAAACGATCCCGTCTTTCTGCAAACCACGTGGAATCAGCGTTATCGACGGCGGTTCCAGTTGACCCACGCTCCCCCTGTCCTTATGGAGCGCCGCCTGCCTCGCGCGCAGCGAGGGGCTTTCATGTTTTGGAGTGGATGAATGCAGCAAGATAGTAGTGGCTTTGGTTTGAAAATTTTTAGCCTTCTCGTGGCCGCCGGTCTGGGCGTCTTTGTCGGAGCTCAGATGACGAGTGGCAAGGCATCGGGTGATGGTGTCGATTGCGATAGCCCGATGGTCAAGGCTTGCTCCAACGATGAGCCCGTTTACAAGGTGGAACTGGGCGATGCCCGGGTCAAAGGTCCCAAGGACGCGTTGGTCACGATCATTGAGATCAGCGATTTCGAATGTCCCTTCTGCTCCAAGGTTGGGCCGACGTTGAAGGATCTCACCACAGGTAAGTACGCCAAAGATGTCCGAGTTGCCTTCTTCCACAATCCGCTTAGCTTCCACAAAAACGCCATGAATGCTGCGTTGGCTGCGGAAGCAGCAGGTAACCAGGATAAGTTCTGGGAGATGCACGATAAGTTGTTTGCCAACCAGAAGGCGCTGAAGATGCCTGATCTGGAAAAATATGCAGAGGAACTGGGGCTCGACTTAGCGAAGTTCCAAACGGACATGAAGGATGAGGGTCTGAAGAAGAAGATCAAGGATCAGCAGGCTCTGGCTCGCAAGCTGGGGGCGGGTGGAACGCCGAGTTTCTTCATCAATGGACGGAAGCTGAGTGGTGCGCAGCCTTTGGCGAAGTTCGAGGAGTTGGTGGAGTTGGGACTCACCCTGGCGAAGATGAAGGTCGCAAAAGGGGTTGCTCCTGAAAATGTCTACGCCGAGTTGATCAAGGATGGCGCAACAGAGCGGGTCCGGGCGAAGAATAAGTTTGATCCGAAAGCCCAGCCGAAGCGCCCGGCCCGGCCGCCAGAGAAGCGAATCGATTTAACGGCGACCAAGAAGGCGCCCCGGGGCAAGGGAGCGTGGCCTGCGAAGGTGCACATCATCGAGTGGAGTGACTTTGAATGCCCCTACTGCATCCGTGGTGCTGAGGTGGTTGAAGAGATCATGAAGAATTACCCCAAAGACGTATACTTCGAATACCGCCACAACCCTCTTGGCTTTCACAAGAACGCAGAGGCTGCAGCGATTGCAGCGGAAGCAGCAGGTCGGCAGGGCAAGTTCTTCCCCATGCATGACGAGCTCTTCAAAACACCCCGAGGTGGTTTAAACCAGGCTCGCTATGATGCCATCGCTAAGAAGATCGGCTTGGACATGGGTCGCTTCAAGAAAGACATGGAAGATCCAGCTCTGAAGACTTTGGTTAAGGCTCAGCAAGCTGACGGCATGAAGATCGGCGCCCGTGGTACTCCCAACTTCTTTGTCAACGGTGTCCCCGTCCGAGGTGCAATGCCCTTTGCCAGCTTTAAGACGATCATCGATGCTGAGTTGAAAAAGGTGGATGCTGAAATCAAGAAGGGAACCCCCCTGGCAGAGGCTGCTGCGGCCGTGGCGAAAGCTGAAGCCGGCAAGAGCGTCGGTGGTGGTTCCCCCGGCGGCGCCCCTCCGAAGCCCAAAGGACCGGTGAAGATTAAAAATCACCCCATGGACGTGGGTTTTGGTCCCGAAAATGCTGCCGTGACCATTTATGAGTTCAGCGACTTCGAATGTCCTTTCTGTGAAAAGGGCGCTCGGGTTGTTGAACAGATTAAGAAAACCTACGGGAACAAGGTTCGCTTTGTCTTCAAGCACTTGCCCCTCTCCTTCCACAAAAACGCTGAACTTGCGGCCCGTGCAGCACAGGCTGCCAACAACCAAGGCAAGTTCTGGGAGATGCACGACGCGCTCTTCGACAACTACCGACAGTTGAGTCCAGCAAAGATTGATGAACTCGCCAAAGGCATCGCCGGTATGAACTTCGCCAAGTGGGAGCAGGACCGGGAATCCAAGGCGATCAAGGACAAGGTGGCCGCTGATAAAGCGGAAGCCAACCGGACGGGAACCCGTGGTACCCCCAATTTCTACATTAACGGCGAGAACATTGCCGGTGCATTACCCTTCGAGACCTTCAAAGCGAAGATCGATGCAGCCTTGAAGAAAAAGGGAGGCTGAGCGCTCGAGCCGAACTCGGCTTCACGCCAAGAAGGACCCCTGGGTGACCGGGGGTCTTTTGTTTTTCGGGGGATCGTGTCTCCCTAGGTATCGGGAGCTCTCTCATGTCGCTTTTATTCAGTAGCTTGTTGCTCTTCTCGAGCGCTCAGTCTGTCGTTTATCATTTTCCGGTCAACGACGAGCCTAGCCTAGGATCCGCTGATGCCTTGGTTACCCTTGTTGTTGTGAGTGAATTCCAGTGCCCATTTTGCAAGCGGGTGAAGGAGACTCTTAAACAGTTGATGGAAAGCCCAATGGCCGAGGATCTTCGGATTGTATTTTTTCACAATCCTCTCAACTTTCACGATCAGGCCATGCCGGCAGCGTTGGCTGCAGAAGCAGCTCGGATCCAGGGGAAATTCTGGCCCATGCACGACCTTCTTTTCGAGAACCAAAGGGAGTTGGGTGAACCCCTCTATTTGCGTTTGGCCATGGAGCTAAATCTCGACCTGGGGCGTTTTCAACGGGACATGGAAAGTTCTGAGTTGAAAGCCCGTATCGAGTCGCAGAAGCAACAGGCGGTTCGGTTGGGTGCACGGGGGACTCCAGGCTTCTTTATCAATGGTCGAAAGATGTCCGGTGCGCAGCCCTATGAGACCTTTGAGGCGGCGGTGAAAGAAGCTTTAGGTCGAGCCTTAGTTGATCTTCACTACGGAGGGAGTCGTCAGGGGGTCTATCAACGATTGATCGCCGACGGCGCTCGCGAGGAGGTGAAGGAGAAACCCACTCGGCGCCCGCGCCCTCCCGAACCGAAAGGCCCCGTGGTCATCCGAGCGCGTCAAGGAGCCATGGCGATCGGTGCGAAGGAAC
>MDTA01145725.1_pt1 | contig 16916 bp, 17 predicted proteins | sample 811151 | NCBI WGS metagenome assembly MDTA01 (sample SAMN05326648, study PRJNA326480) | marine metagenome | isolation source: seawater | place: Indian Ocean: South | collected 2010 | reverse complement strand
TATTCTATTTATCATAGTTATTTATCATAGTTATTTATCATAATTATTTAAATATTTAAATACTTAAAATCAAGGTAATATTATTCAATAAATGACTAAAAGTAATATTATAAATCTATTTGTAAATTATTTCTCAAATCACCCAAATCAAACAAAGAATCCTCAATCTTATTGTAAACATGCTGGATTCGCAGTATACAATAGCTTTCAATTAGTAATTGCTGGATTTATTGGAATGTTTCATGGTATTTTCCCTTTTTGTTTTCCTTTCTATACTTCAACTGTTGTTGTACAATCTTTTAAAGGTTTAATAGAGTCTGAAAGGCATAATAATGAAGTGCTTGATATTCTCCGAGGAGGTATTAAAGATAAAAAAATATATGAAGTTGAACATGATATTAAAGCTCCTGGACATAATAATGTGAAAAATTTAAAAATTACAATAAAAGTTGATACTATTTAAAATATTAAATCAGTAATTTATATATGACAATTATACTCGATGGTAAAAAACTTTCTCAAAAAATAGAAAATGAATTAGAATCTCGTATAAAAAAGTTAAATGAAAAAAATATAAAACCTTCTTTATCCGTTATTTTAATTGGGAATAATATAGAGAGTAAAACCTATGTTTCAATGAAACAAAAAAGTTGTAACCGTTTGGGTATTCAAAATAATATTATATCTTTTCCGGATGATATTAAAGAAGAAGAAGTTGTTCAAAAAATCAAGGATTTAAATAATGATTCTATGGTTCATGGTATATTAGTCCAACTCCCTTTACCTAAACATTTAGATAATATGCGTATTATAAATACAATCGCGGAGGGAAAAGATGTAGATGGTATTACTACAATTAATTCGGGGAGGGTATTCCAAAATGATAATATTTATTTTACTCCTTGTACACCTGAAGGATGTATTAAGTTATTAGACGATTATAATATAGAAATAAATGGTAAAAATATAACAATTATTGGTTCAAGTAACTTAGTTGGTTTACCGTTATCAGTTATGTTATTACATCGTGGGGCTACTGTAACTATTTGTAATATAAATACAAGAGATATAAAAGAACATATTAACCATTCGGATATATTAATAACTTGTTGTGGTGTACCGCAACTAATAAAAAAAGAGTGGATAAAAAAGGGGACGGTTATTATTGATATAGGTATCAATAAAATTATTGATAAAAGTAAAGAAAAGGGTTATAGTTTAGTTGGAGATGTTGATTTTGAAGGTGTTAAAGAAAAAGCTAGTCACATTACACCTGTACCAGGTGGTATTGGACCAATGACAGTTGCTATATTAATGGAACATATTATTCAATCGTGTGAGATGAGTTCTTATGTATCCAGAATATAAAAATAAAATAATATAATATAATATAATATGAGTGCACATTTTATACCATTTATCCCTGATATGAGATTGAGAGATGAAATATCTGATTATATATATGAAGGTAATATTACTGGAATTCAGGGAGTATTAACGGAAGCGGCAGCTCCAAAGATGGTTATTTTACCAATGTCAAATGTAGGGAATTTATCTATACCTAATGATGAGGATATTATTGAATCGTACTATCCATTTGCGAAAGTAGTAAGTCGTCATTTATCAAAGGTTATATTTGATAGAAATTGGACAGATCCAGATGATATAAGTATTTATTCTGCTAATTCAGGATACTATTATATGCCGGATGAAAGGATAGGGACACCTGAAATACGTTTTTTTTATTATATGGTCCGTGGAACTAATTTTTATGACAATTGGGATGATAATTCCGGATCTGAGTCTGATCTAACATTAACTACTGCTGATACTCCAAGAACATCTACATCATTTCCATCGTTGACGACCGCTTCGGACCAAGGCTCAGTCCATACCGAATCCTGGTCACCATCGTTGAGACATTTCCAGTCTCCAAGAACGTCTACATCAACCCCTCGTAGTAGAAGCGATTCTATTCCTAGTGATTGGAGTGGTAGTACAGTCCCGTTTCCATCTCCTCGTACTACCCCTCAGCCACCATCGCATCCTCCCCCTACAGCCCGTCAGCTTGCCGCCCTTCATCACCATGGTACTCCTTCATCTGATACAGATGAAGGGGACTCCGAAACCCCCGTTGGTCCGCGTAATGTAGCCCGTACTCTATTTGGTGGTAAAAAGAAAAAAAGGAAAACAAAGAAACGAAAGAAAACGAAAAAAAGAAAGAAAGTGACAAAAACGAAGAAACAAAAGAAAGTGACAAAGAAAAGAAGTACAAAGAAGTCAAAATCAAGGAGATAATATTAATTTATAGCTTTGGAGTATTAAAATATATTTCTGGTCCATTAATTGATTCACTATAAGTATAATTTCTTAGATAACCATAGTTACAGTAGTCCATTTCCTTCCATATTTTTTCCCAATCAATTGTTGGGGAAATATATGTTTCAGGTGGACACCAAAATGTTTCAGACCAATCTCTATCTACTTTGTATATACCGTATGTATCTAACATTGAATTATAGATTGTGACAAAATTATACGTTTTGTATTGAATAAATGCTCCATTCTTAGGATTCAGGGGTTGAATTGATAGATGGGGTGTTAGATCTTGAATAAACATTTTAAATTAATTTATTTTTTTCAATTCCTCTACAATTGGTAATCAAATTTTCAATTAGATATTATCTTTGATAATTTTATTATATTTATTATATTAATATACACGGCAAAAATGAAACGTGATAGTTTAAAAAAAATTAAAAGGAGAGGGGGAGCTAGGACTCGAAAAAAGAAGAATAAAAAAAAATCAAAAAAAAGACCACAAAAAGAATCAAAAGTCACTCTTGATGATTATGATAAATTACAAGAAGTTATCTTAAAAAAAAGTGAAGCACTACCAAAAAAATTAGAGAAAGTAAATATTTTTGATAATTATGACATCACAAAAAAAGTCTTTGGAAAATATATGCATGGTTCCGATTGGCAAACAGAACAGGAACTAGAGGATGAAGAAGAACAACTACTCTATAAATTAGATCAATTAAAAACAAAAAAATTAGATAGGACGACTCATAAAGAATTATTACCACAAATCGAAGAAGATATAAAAGATTATGAAAATAAAATTGATACCCTTCATAAAAAAGAACTATTCTATAAAGATGATAATGAACTAGATATATCCTTGTGTAATAAGGTTAAACAAATCGCCCTGGCAGATCCACAATTATATCACGATAGACAATTTAAAGATACATATATAACACCGTGTAGTGATAATAAATTATTAACTGAAATTTATATTTACACATTTTATACAACTCCACCACGTTTAAAAGACTACTTTCTTGAATGGAGCAATAAAGACGGGGAGCTCAGACAGGATGGTGGAATTATAACATACCCGTTTACAATAGAAGAAATATTGAATAAAGTACCAGATAAATATTTATCAGAATGGGCAAAAATTGATATTAATATACTTATAACAAGAAAATTAAAAATACCAGATAACCTAAAACGCTTGTCGAATTACTTTAGACAGAATAATAATTTAGAAGACTTCTTAGATAAAGTGGAAGATCATCTAACAAAAGTGGTCCATGTTGATGATATGCAAATGGATGCATTGAGGGAAAACCCAAGTGATGGACGCGGTCAAGGCTGGGATCCAGACTATTGGCGTTCTGTAGATTATTTTATAGCGGAAGGCGGATATATAGGTTGGACAAAAGATAAACTGATAGAGAAACAAGAAGAATATTACATTCCCGGTGTCGACGCGTATGAAGCAACTTGGTTAACAATAGATCCGGATATGTCTCCTTCTGAATTATTAATGAGAAATAGAAAATTACATCATCCAGATTTTAATATTGAAAAAACAAAAAGATATTTAATATTATTACTCATGGGATTAGTTCAAAATGAGTACTTTAAACCAGATAGTCATGAGATTTTAAGTTATATCGTTAATGATATGGAAACTATAATCGAAGAAAATTTAGGTATAGAGGCACCAACGTTCTGGTCTCATTTGCTACCCCTTCATTTTGATGAATCAGAATATAAGAAGATGCTTGAAGGCATCTTAGAATATGAACCACCATTAAAAGATTCAAGGGCTAAAGAATTATATCTTAAAAAAAAACAATCTTTTCAAATCTATAAAGAATATTATGAATTATATGAATATTTCAAAAATAAATGATTATCGATTAATTGAATTATAAGTTTCGGTGGAATGAAAGTCTATTTTATCATTTACTAATGATAAATATTTATTTTTTAGATATCTTTTTTGAGAATAGTTACCTTTGTTATAACAATATTTAACTAATTCATTTACACCATGTACTATTTGATTTGGTAATTCATTACCATTCCAAGTATTCCATTTATTTACATATTGATTTGTTAATGAATTCTGTGGTATTGATTCACATTTTAATTCATTAAATGTTTTTTGGATTAATCCTTTTTTTTGTTTTGCTTTATATAATGACCAAGCCCCAAGACACATACAATGGTTTTTTCCATTTCTTTCTAATGACCAATCACTTTGCCCTGTATGAATAGAAAACTCTTTTGTATTGTTATTAACATCAAAACATATTTGATGTACTCCTCCATCTAATTCACTACAAAAACCATTGCTATCCCAAGACCCATTTAAATCTTCATTATCTGCTCTACATTTTTTTAATGGTTCTCCATAGATATTTAATATTGAATTATGTGTTCCTTCACTATTTTCCATTCTTTCTATCAACGGACAATTAAATCTATCAGGTACTGGTGGTATACTATTATCATTTTCACCTACTAAACTCAACAATACAAAAATATCACCCATCCCTCCCTTTAATTCATCTGGATTTTGACAAATCCTTTCTTTACAAAAATTATCTGCATCAACATTATGTATTGACGGGTCATATTTTACTGGTTGTTCTTCCATTTCGTTAATACCATATAGAACACCTATAATTAGTCTTCCTGAATTAGTACGTATCCCATTGTTAGTTAAACCATTTTGACATTTAAATGCTGTAACTTCTGAAGGAATTTTATCTTTATATAAACATGGATCTTTAATAGTAATTACAAAATGCGGATAATCTCCATCTGAAAGCTGAACCGTATGTCTTTCAACTTTTGTATATCTCATTATATCACAGTTACACGGGACACAACAACGATAATATTTACCAAACCATTTCCCCCCACTTAAATCTTCAAGTACAACTCGGTTTGAGATTTTACCTTTCCGGTTTGGAGAAACAATTGATCCACTTACACCACAATAAAATTGATTATATAATTTAAAATGTTCTTTATCTAAATCCATAGAATTTACAATATATTCATAGAACATTGGTCCTCCAGAATTACGTCCCCCATTTGGAAAAATATTTTTATAATCTTCAGATAAAAATCTATCAAATAATTCTTTTTTTTTTGTTTGAGTAAAACCCTCAACATTATCTATTTTGAATAAAAAGAAAATCAGTAATAAAAATAAAAAAATATTAATATGTACTTTCTTTAATTTAAACTTTTTTGCCATTTATATTTATTTATATTTTCTTTATGATATAAAGATTGTGTCATTTATAATTACTTCTTCCTTTATGATTATCTTTATTGAAATGGTTTTATCGTTATATTTAAACGGATTATATCCCTATAACCTATCTTATTATTTTTACTAAATACGGGTGATATATAATGCCATAATTTTTTATCATTTTGATAGATACCTTCATTTTCTTTTAAGATAAAATCATCAATTTTTATTTTATTATTATTATAAATTGAACTTTTCCCTCCGATAATATTTTCCTTATTTAATACAAAGTCTGAGATAATATAATCTGCTCCATTCTTATGTATTCCCTTTGGTGGTTTATTTATATTAAACCTTGGATATGTCATTTGTCTAATTTGATATAATGATATGTCAAATTCATTTATTTTACGTTTACTATTAAGTAATGTTAGAGCACAAGTTTGGGTTATTGAATTAAGGATAAATGTATTATCAATAATATGCGGTTCTATTGAATTAACTTCTTCTTCTTTAGTCATCTTATAGATACTATATACATCTCTATCTATCTTGACGTTGTATTTTGCATATCTTTTAAATTGTATTGGTAATCCATTATGTGTTTTATCGATTGTTAGATTATTGAATGAAAGTAATAATTTTTTGTAAGTTGGGAAATCACAATGAATATTAAGTGATTCTGGTGTTATTTTACAATAGCTTTTGCCTTTAAACCATCGTAGATTTTGCCAGTTCGGCCTTATTTTCCTTAACAACATTTTATTATATTTAAGATTAATTTATTTAAATAATTAAATGAGTCCGCCAATTTCTCCTATCGAGGATTGTCAACTCTATGAGAAAAGGGTTTATATAAAAAAAAATATAGATAAAGTACAGTATATTGATATAAAAACATATAAAATTAAAAAAAAAGTAAAAGAAAAGGGAAATAAATGGAAATTTTGCGGTAGTAAGACTGATTAGACATTTCTTCTTCTTCTCCATCTCAAGTATTCTTCATCTTCATCGCCACCTTCATTTCTACGGTCTAAGAAATCTAAGAAAGATATAATAAACATCACTTTAAGGACGTCAATCTCTTTATCTTCATTTGTAATTGCTCCAAGTATTATTATAATTGTCATAAAGAGGATAATAATATAGGCAAAACATTTTACAATGCAAATAAATAGATTAATGATTATATCAAAATTGTCTTCTATGAAATAGAATCCATCCATAATACGTTTATAATAAATACAACTACAGTATACAAGTAGTCCTTGAAAGATAACACTTCCAAAGAATTCTGATATATGAACTTCATTGCTTTTATTATATGAATTAACTTCGTTAGAATTAATTACACCACAATGAAGTACTCCTGAACATTCAGGAATTGACTCATGTTCTTCGTTTTTTTTAGTTTGTTCAAGAGTTTGCTCATCTACTGCCATTGGTGTTGCAGTCGGTACCTGTACGGGTCCTTCCCTTCTATCTTTCCAATGGTATTCTTTCACTAATTTACCCCAACCCTCACTTTCGTTAGAACCAGTGTTTTCCCTGTAATCTTCTACCCATCCTTGTGGCAGCTTCCGCCATCCTTCGCGTCCAGCAAGGCGTGCCACCGAACAATCTGTGTTATCTGAACCTGGGTGGCAATGGTTTTCATTTTTTCTTTTATAGTTATAGTCACAGTGCCCGTCCTTCGCAGTAGGACAAGAATCATCAATACGAAAATCGAGAATCAAATCATTTACAAGACGCTCGTGAACAGTTTCCCAATTGTGGAGTATATCTTCATTCCAAACCTCCCCACATCCTATACCACAACAGGTATTCTTTGAACTTAGTTCCCCTTTTTTATCTTTTTCTTTCGTAGTATTACCAACACAACAGTCATATGTATCACTACCAGCACGACAGTATGGAATGATCATCCATATCACATTATCGAATCTATCGTATGTTATAGAGGATACTTCTTGACATATTCCATCCATTGTGTAGGGACAATATTGGTTATCTTGATCAACGTATTCTTTACAATCTGTTGAATCTGAACCTGGAGGGCATCGATATGGTTCATCACAGATACCATTATTATTTTCAGGGCACCAATCATTTCCTTGGACTAATAGTAGTGTGGTGAGCAATAGAGTAATAACCTTCATTTTGTTGTTAATTTCTAATATTTCGTTAGAATGTTGCTTCAAATTTAAAGCTTAATTTAAATCTTTATAATAATATAATAATATAATGGATACTAATTATATTATCTTCTTAGATAAGGATAAGGAAAATAAGGTTTATTTATCAATTGAGAATAAGAGTGAACGCAACAAATATGAAGTTTATTTAAATGAAATATCTCCCTTTTGGTTGCGTAACATGAAGTATTTTAAAAACGATTTCAATCATTTTTATGATATCCTTGAATTAGTATTTATTAAAAAATCAAAAGATATTCAATGGGAAATACTAGAAGAAACAGAACAAAAGATTGAGTTAAATATTTGTTATAATCCGGGACTTATTATCTTTGGGTTTGATATCATAATTGAATTGCCACGTGAAGGAGATCGTATTGAGAAGTTAATTAAAAAAGTTGAGAAGTTAGAGAAAGAAAATAAAGAGATATTAAAAAAATTAGACGATAAATATAAGTAGATATTATTTCTTTCTACTCTTTGTTTTACGTTTAAGTTTCTTAGATTTACGTTTGGGTTTTTTAGATTTACGTTTCGATTTCTTAGATTTACGTTTCGATTTTTTACGTTTTGATTTTCTTTTTTTCCCTCCATTTATTTGATCGGTATTTTGCATATTTCTTAAGGCGGCTAATAAACCTTCTTGAGCTGTTTCTCTACGTCCCATCGGTTGGATATTATTATCCATAACGCGATTTAATACTCTTAATTGGACTCCCGGATCTGGTTGTTCTCCTGGTGCTAATTCAACTGTTATAGGATTTCTTTGTTCTACTCTTTGGTTCTCAATAATCATTGGATCATCAATAATCATTGGATCATCAATAATCATTGGATCAGGATCATCAATAATCATTGGATCATCTGGTTGAGTTATTCCATTTCCATTTCCATTTCCATTTCCTTGATTTATATTATTTTCTAACATTTGTCTTCTTCTTAATCTACTTTGTCTTCTTGAATCTAATTCCCTTTCTCTTTCTCTTACTTCATCCATTTATATATACTATTATATTAGATCTTATTTTAAAATTTGATTTGATATTAGATGATACTGTATTAAATAATATTCTTCCATCTTCCATAATGGAGGACATTGAAGATTTAATCTCTTCGGATACTCTTGAGTTATTTGTCAGGGGTTTAGTTGAATACGAATTAAAAACGGAGAAAGATTATCGTAGAGGGTATAATGATATGAAAGTAAAGTATAAGTTATGTCCTAGTAAGACAAAACTCCGTCAAGCTTATAATGAACTAATTACTAATAATTTAATTAAACCAAATGAGTCATTTCTTAAATATTCATTAAAAAGGAAATGTCGTTCAAGTTCAGGTGTAACTGTAATTACTATTTTAACAAGTCCAACGCCTGAATATACGAATTCTAAAGGTGAAAAAGTCGTACAGTCATTTAGTTGTGGTAAGAATTGTGCTTATTGTCCTAATGAACCTGAGATTAGATTACAATTAAGTGTTGTAGATGTATCTAAGAATAAGGTTAAAGTAAAAACAAATGATGATATACATTTAATTCGTTTATTAAATTATGTTATTAAAGGAGAACAATCTTATTGTGTAGAGAATTGTTCTCATTTTAAGGAAGATTCTTTTATAATTACATTTAAAGATGAAAATGTTTCTTTTCATAAGGATGATGAATTTATTGGTGTTAAGATTGAACAACCCCGTAGTTATTTGTCAACTGAACCGGCTGTTTTAAGGGCAAACCGTAATAATTTTAACCCAGTCCTTCAAATATATGATCGTGCGGATGCATTAGAGATATGTGGACATGAAGTAGATAAAATTGAGATATTGGTTTTAGGTGGTACTTGGGATCATTATCCACTTGAGTATCAGGAAGAGTATATTCGTGATATTTATTATTCGATAAATACTTTATCAAGAAGGGTTGGTACGAAAGGTTCATTGGAGGAGGAAATTAAATATTCTGAGGAATCTAAAAAACGGATTATAGGATTAACACTTGAGACTCGTCCGGACTGTATTTCACTACGACAAGTAAGAAGGATGCGGAAGTTTAATGTTACCAGATTACAGATAGGTGTCCAGCATATAGATAATGATATTCTAAGGGCGATTGACCGGGGATGTACTACAGAAGATATTATTTATGGGAATAATTTATGGAAGCAGAATGGTGGTAAAGTTGATTGGCACTTAATGCCTGATTTACCGGGTAGTTCGATGGAAAGGGATATCTCTATGTTTAAGAAGATCTTTGGTGTTAATTCAATCACGGAGGTTGATAAGAATTATTATATCTATGATTTAAAGTATCCTGAATATCAGGCGGATCAATTAAAGATATACCCTTGTTCTGTTGTAGATTGGACTGATATTAAGAAATGGTATGATAATGGTACATATAAGCCTTATTCTGAAGATGAAGATGAACTAATAAAAGTAATTGTTTATATAAAGAATAATATATTTCCTTGGGTGCGGTTAAATCGTATTGTACGCGATATTCCGAACTTGAATATTATTGGTGGTAATGAGAATGTTAATTTGCGACAGAAGATACTTGCGAGAAATGACGTTAATTGTCAATGTATTCGTTGTCGTGAGGTGAAAGATAACAAGTTTGATATTAGTAATTCTGAATTATTTGTCCGTCAATACAATGGTATCGATTCTACTGAGTATTTTATTAGTTTTGAGAGTTTAAATCAAGAGATCCTTTATGGATTTCTTCGATTGAGGATTAATCATACAAATGATAATTTAATTTATCCTGAGTTAGAAGGTTGTAGTTTTATCCGAGAACTCCATGTGTATGGTAAAGTTGTAAACCATAAGGATCCTGGTGGAAATGAGGTTCAACATTCTGGGTTTGGGAAGAGGTTACTAAAAAAAGCAGAAGAAATATCATTTGAGAATGGAATTCATAAGGTTGCAGTTATTTCTGGAGTTGGTGTACGGAAGTATTATGAAAAAAATGGTTATGAATTAGTTAAAAATTATATGATAAAAAAAATTTATGTTGAAAATCATAATTATGTATTTGAAACTGTCATTCTAATTACAATATTCATTATCCTTCTTAGTATCTTCTATGATATCTATTATTAATTACTACTTTCATCATTACTTGTCATATAACTAGCGGACATTGTTGTTGAATGTTGAAATATCGTCCTCTGATGGCGGGGGAGTTCGATCGTATTGAAAGTCTCTCTTATTCCAGTATATTGGTATAGATTTTGGTATGGAGAAGTAGAAGTAAAAGATGGTAGTGTGTATTGCCTTCTTTCTTTTTTTTCTTGATAATTATGGAGTTCCATAAGGAGGTTCATTGAAATAAGGTAGTTATTATCATTGATACCTTTTTCATTCATTTCTTCTATTATTTCCATTAACTTCATGGACATACCTTTTATGGATTTATCTTTTTCTTGACCCTTATTAAGTCGGCGATTATAGTATTTATATTCTTCAAGATGTTTTTTTGCTTTCCTTCTGAGATCCCTTTGATTATTTTGTTTTTTAAGAAACGAATAACGACCTTTCTTAATATGAGTTGAATAAAAGGTCTTTTTATTAAGCCTTTTAGAGATGTGGTTGTTTTTCTTATTCCCACCATAAGGCATTCTGTTTAGTTTCTTTTCTTAATTCTGCTTCAATTTTTTAAAATTACTTCAAATTTTAAATATGAATGAATATTATAATATAATATAATGGAAGGATATAACCTTAAGACGGGAGATCTTATATTATTTGATAATGTTGGATGTAATCCTATATCATTATTAATTAAATTTTTTACAAAAAGTGAAATAACACATATTGCTATGGTAATAAAGGATCCTGATTTTATTGATCCACCTTTGAAAGGATATTATGTATGGGAGTCTAATTATGAAGGTACGCCTGATCCTCAAGACGGTAAAACTAAGTTTGGTGTTCAGATAACACCACTCAATGAAATATATGATAAATATAAAAAAGATAGAGGGTATGTATATGTACGTCGTATTAATTGTCCAAATGAGTTATTAAATACTGAACGTTTAAAAGAGGTTCATTCTGTAGTTTATGATAAAAAATATGACTTTTATTTAAAAGATTTAGTTGATGCAATTCAAGGAGAAGATACTGATCCACAAAAGACATCACGATTTTGGTGTAGTGCTCTTGTAGGTTATATTTATACAATATGTGGATTATTAAATAAATCAACAGATTGGAGTATTCTAAGGCCAAGTGATTTTACTCCCTCGAGCGATAATTTACACTTTAATGATAATGTTTCATTAGGACCAATGGAAAGCATTTAGTTAATTATTTCAAAGAATAGGTTAATCCAATCTTTTTTAATATTTTCTGGTCTAAGTCTATCAAGTGCCTTTCTTGCTACTTCAGCATTCTTCTTTCTAACTTCTGGAGATATTTGAAGTGTTTTCTTAAGTGTTTCTGTAAAATTATTGATATCATTTTGATAATTATCAACATCAACTTCATAGGTATAGACATTTTCCATTACTTCTTCAATAATCTCCTTTGGTCCATCAATATTGGATACAATTACTGGTACTCTTCTATCAAGAGATTCACAAATTGTATAACCAAATGGTTCATAGATACCTGTGATACAATTAATTCCAATTTCTTTCCAATATTTTTCTTTAACATCTTTATCAACTGTAAATGGGATGATTTTGAGTGATTCTTTATATTCTTTTTCTAGTTTTCTCCAATATTCATTATCATATTTATCATAATCCACGCCCATATTAATAACATTAATATCTATCTTATTTTTGTTAACAGATACAATAGGTAGTTCTGGCCTCTTACGTGGAACGTGTCTTCCTATATATCCAAGTGTATTTGAGTCATAATTAACCTCAAGTACTTCTTTATCATATTTAGGTTGATAGCTATTATAAATAACCTTTGTTTCCGTATCAAATAGATTATAACCAAATTGATTATAATATTCTTCTTCTGCCTTACTTATGAGTACAACATAATCAGACGATTGAAAAGTAATTTCTTGTTGATTAAAATTATTGGTGTAACAAGAACCTAAGTTTGTAATATTTTCCATACGGATAAGTGAATGACATACTGATACAATATCTAAGTCTGGAAATAGTTCTTTAATTTTTTCAATTGTTTCAAGGGCAATCCACAGATTATTAACACAGATATTAATATCTTCAAAACACACACGGATATCATCTTCTTTTTCAATAATCCGAATATTTGGATACTTCATAAGACATTCACTTGGGAGTTTATCATTATAAGCTAAGAAGATTGGAATAACTTCAATTTTATCATCATCTTCAAACATTTTAATAAAATTTACGATCCATGTAGCGACACCTCCATAAACGATTGGTGGTATTTCATTTGTAAGGAGACCTACTTTAATCTTTCCATTAATTTCCTTTTCTTTCTTTTGTTCTTCTTCATTAACGACTGCGAGTACAAAATGTTTAACAATATGTTCATAACCAATATCTCCAATAATATACGAGACAATAATTTGTAGTATCATGAAGAATATGCGTACAATTTCTTGTGTAATTGCATTATTTGTGAAGGATATGTTAAGAAACATTATTTAATTTGATTATTAATTTAAATCGTTAAGTAAATATCAAATTTACTAATTTAAGAGTTTATATAATTGATATAATTCAGAATAGTTCCATGTTAATTTTTTTGCGGATATAAATTCAGAAGTATTAGGATTAAATTGCTCAGGGAGTATTAAGTTAGGATCTAATGTTAATATTCGTTCTAAGATTTGATTCGCAATCTCAATATAATTATTATTAGGATTAGAACGTGAACGATGCATTGGCGAGTCATACTTTACAATATTTCTGTTCTTATAAAGTTCAATATATATCTGTCCAAGTGCTAAAGAACAGATAATCCAAATGTGTCCATTATAATATTTATCATTAATATATCTTCCAATTAGGTTTAATTCTTCATTATTATATTTTTTTCTAAATGATTCAATTAAATTATCACAAGTATGGTTGATATTTTCTAATGGAATAACTTTTAATATCTCTTTATCATAATCAATATGACAAAATGCTAATATATTTGCTGCATCTTCATATTTAATAATTTTCCCTTCTTTATCAAATGAAGATATTATACTATTTCCATTGAGGTGATCTTTTAGATCTGATAATATTGCCTGATAACTATTTTTGAGTAATTCAATATCAACTATATTTTCAAGTAATTTTTTATATCTTAATGCTTCTTTAATAAATTTAGCTTGTACCATTCTTGTATAGAAGTGCCATCCTTTTTTTTCTTCCCAAATATCAAAAGATATCTTACGATAGTTACTGAGTATATATTCTAAATCTTTTACGATTATAGGGACTATTAATTCACTAATAATTGTTTCATATTTATAGTAGAGTATATCAATTAATTTAAAAAGAATAATACCTCTTAGAGCTGGTCCATCATTTTGAGGTCTCCCCCAATCACCATTAAATGCGGTACAATTAATATTATATTTAGGTTCTCCTAATCCAGTGATTGTATCTAATTTTTGAAGCTTACTTTCATTTTCAATGTAATTTAATATGGATTGAAAATAGATAGGATCTTTTGTTTTATCATACATATCAACAATTGTCCTCATAACTAATGCCGAATCCCGTATCCAGTGATATTTATAAGGAGGATCTTCTGACGGTGATGCAATAATGATACCTAAATTAGTTGTTGTGTTTGTGTTTTCTGTGATCCTTTGGATAATTTTACTAATATATTGATTCGCCATAATATATTTTAAAAAATAAAAAAAAAAGAAAATAACATGAAAGAATAAATAATTTTTATTTAATATCAGAACTGATTCTCTCTTTGACTAAATCCCTAAGGTCATCTTCAATTTCCATTACACGGTCATTAATCATCTCTTCTTCATTCGAATCAAAATCAAGTAATTGAATAAATTCATCGAAGTATTTGATTGCTTTAATATCATCATTAAATATTTGTCCCATTTCTTCAATAAATACATCCTTTAATTCGCTTAATCTTCTATAGTATTCTTCTTTACTTATATTGGGGAATGGTCTATCTTTTCTTGATTTTAATAAACGATAAACATCTTTCACTTTTGTGGTTTGTTCTCCGTATGAATCAGTGCGTACATATTTATAACTAGCACTTCTTTGATTATCCCTAAATATCTTCCGAGATGAAGTCTGTTGTTCTTCTATGTTTCTAAATAATTGTAGAATATCATCTTCCATATTCATTAATAATTTAAATGCTCCCATATGTTCAGGTTCACGTGATATTCTTCCGGATAAAGCCGCTGTCCTCCATTCCTTGGGGATACATGTAGAGAAAATTTGACATTTTCTTTCATAAGGGTAGATTGGATTTTCGTGGCAGAAACCGGCACAATTCAACACACCAGTATTAATGATTGTTACCCACCATGTTAACGAACCTTCTGTGTATAATGATAATTCCTTAAGTGTCTTGTCCGCCTCACGAAGAAATATCTTATCATCAAGGGTGATACGGTTATGTTTTTCTTTTGTATTGGTTGATTTAGAAGACTCTATTTTTTCAGTTCTTATTTTTATTTCTTCTTGTAACCAATCGAGTGCCCTTCTATGACCGATATATTTTCTCATAGTATAAAGGAAATGTTCTTCTTCCCACATCCACGCCCAAGCTCCACCTCCCTCCCATCGGGTGTTACTAAAAAATTCCCGTACAAATTCCTCATCTCTATCCCTTGCTTCGCGTTCATCTTCTGGGACTGTATTTTCTGGGTAAATATTCCCTGTAATTGGATCTTTTAAGGAATCTATTATTTTTTGATAAATCTCAGGTGCTTGAGTTGGTCCTGTCCATGGAACAGTTGTAGTTTTACATTTAGAAATAAACCAAGATTTACTTGTATCACCGTGTCTCCAGTCTCCAACTGAACCCGGGCAAAAATACACCAAGGTGTCATTTAAAGCAACCTCTCCCTCGCCCAGTAACCTTTTATAATTTGGTCCATAGGACAAATATCTTGATAAATATTCAACAATATCGAGTTCCATGACATTAGAATAAAAATTGATTTCAGAATTTATCATATAATCATAGGTTGGCCAATAGTGTTCACCATCGTACTGATGGTCCCAATCGTATTTATAGTTCATAAACCTTTGAATCATAATATCTGTTTTACATGGGAGTATATAACGGTCATGGAATTCCTCACCTTCTTTACATTTTTTTGCCATTCCTCGAGTACTCATACACATTGCTCCAATGCTTTTACAATCTAGATCTTTGATAAGTAGTTCTGGATCCTTAATACCGTCTACAGTTCTACCTTGAATGTAGGGTAATTCATCTAAATTAACTTCTAGATTTTTAGTTCCTTCTTCAATTTTTGTAGCGAGTCTTTCAACTTCTTCTTTCTTTCTTAGATTTTCTAATTTAACTCCTCTTAGAACATCTTTCTTTGATTCATCTTTCCAGAATTCTTTTTCCCATTCTCTAATATCTTCAAGTGGTACGTTACTTTCTTCCATTTTATTCTTCTTTTCCTGGACATATTTAAAATCTATTTCGGATGGTTCATAGTAAGGTTCGGAAACAATTTTTGCCCTTTTAAGCGCCTCTTCTTTTGATGGAGAAAGGTCTTCTGCTCGGATTTCACTCATATTCAATACAATTCCGCGTACCGGTTCAGGTTCAGGTTCGGGTTCAGATGGAGATTTAGTCCCCCCGGATTTTTTCCTTTTCATCTTTTGAGATTTACGTTTTGATTTCTTCCTTTTTACTTTTTTCGTTTTATTATTTTTCCTTTTCTTCTTACTTTTCTTTGTACTATCTATTTTCCTGATCTTATTTATAATTACCTTATCATCATCTTCCTTCAGTTTTTTATCAATTTGTACACCCATATATATATATATATTATATTATATATATATGGATATTAGTTTACTTGATTTTTGTTTAATAAATATACTTTCCTATGTAGCGGGTGTAGCAACCGGCTTAGTTATATGTTGTAAAAATAAAGATAAATTATTAGTGAAATCACGGAGTTTAGATCAATTATCATTGCAACAAATGGATCGTCAATCCCAGGTACCTTATTCAACACCCGTTAT
>MDTA01067589.1_pt1 | contig 16918 bp, 26 predicted proteins | sample 811151 | NCBI WGS metagenome assembly MDTA01 (sample SAMN05326648, study PRJNA326480) | marine metagenome | isolation source: seawater | place: Indian Ocean: South | collected 2010 | reverse complement strand
TTCTACGGACATCATGCAGTCACTGCAATATCCTTCGTACATACCACACCCAGCACCACAAACTTTATGTATAGCTTGTTCTTGTTTGCTGAGATCGTAATCGCTGTTTTCAAGACTCCAATCCATGTTGCCTTGATTATAACCATAACCACCATAATAGTGATTAGGAACGCTCCAGTTGAAAGCCTCGCGCTTTTCTGTAACGTTGTACTTTTCATTGATATAAGTAAAAATATCTCTACATAGTTTATATGTTTGAATTACATCATGTATATTGATGTATTCGTTTTCAGAATGTGGATTGTAGTAACCACAAGACATGTTTGCTACTGATAATTGAGTTTTGTATGCTATTTCTAATACATCAGTCATACCACCAGATGTTTCTGTCCTGTGGTATTTGTTTAGTAAATGTTTTATAGCATCAGAAAAATCAGCGCTGTATAATTTAGTGCCTGATATTTTGTTTACAAAATCATTAGAGCCACGTCTATCACATTGTAATACATATAAACAATCATCAAAGAATGTTTTATCCATAGCAGTTGAACCAACACATCCAACCTCTTCATCAAGAAAGAAAACTGCTTTCATTGATTCTCGTTCTTTTAGTAGTTGTAGTGTAATAGCTATACCTACTTTGTCGTCACCACCTGTACCAATTTGAGTCATAGTACTGCTATTGACAGCTATAATATTACCCTTGATTTGTATAGGTATGATCTTGGCTTTTACTATATCATGAACTGTATCTGTGTGACATACCATACATTTGTATGGCCCATCACCCTTTGTAACATATAAGTTTCCATAATTATCAACTGAGGTAGTACAACCATGAATCGATTGCACTACCTTGCTGATATGTTTCATCATTCTGCCAGTTTTGTAACTTTCAGATTGAATGGAAACAAGTTTACAAAGGTCTTTTATAAACTTAGACCTTTTCATAATTAGCACTTATTGTAGTACCACCAGTTACTGCGTTGACATCAAACAATACAGTGTTGTAGAACTTTGTGACAATGTCAAGCTGTTCATCTGTGAAATGTTTTTCCATAACTTTCCATGCAGTTTCTGTATCAGAAAAACCAACTACTCTTGGTTTGAGATATACTCGACCTCTTGGTGTAGTAGTTGAGGTATTGTCTGATGATTTTTTACGAGCATCATACTCACCTCTTGCCATCCGTACATAGTATTGTTTGTTTATGTACTGAACAATGTCATACCTGAGACCATAAAGTCTACCAGTTTTAGTTAGGCCTATGTCATTTACAGACTTGGCAATCATTTTACAATAGTCATTGTCGTATTTACGTAGTTTTTTGTTTGTTAACGTAGATACTTTTTTGCGCATTTTTCTTTTCGCTTTCATTATTAATAAATTTAAAATTAGTTAGTTGCAAGTTCAATTAGGTCTTGGACCGTTTTCTTACTTGCTTCTTGTTGTTCTGCTTTGTTTTGTTCTATTTTAGAACGTAAAAGCCAATCAGGAATCATTGCCTGAACATCACACGGAACTGTTAGTTCGTTGACGTTAACATCATTAAGTAGTTGTACTTGTGATGTTGCCAGATACGCATTATCTATGATAGTGACACCATCCAGCTTGATGTCTTGAGCATAGATACTCATGCCGACTACGTCGACAAATGTAAAATCAATTTTTACCATAATAGTAATACAGGAGAGCTTGCACCCTGAGTTTTAAATTAATAATAGTCTTGACAAGCTTTTAACAAGACCTTCAATGATGCAACCTTGGTGTTGGTCTACAAGTAAATGTATCAACCATTCTTGTATTATAAATAATACACCCAACATTGCAAGAGCAATGTGTATTACACGTGCTACTTTTTTATCTGATATATGTGTCATAATATTCATGTATTTCAATTTTTACTTTTAACATTAATTTGTTTTGTGTTTCACCCCAGTCTCCAACATGACCTGTGTTATAGTATTTAACAAAGTCTGTCCATAGTTGATCCCACTCATGACCGTATCCGATAAACTGACCAGGTGACTGATAAAAGTGAACTAATAATCTGCCTTTTGCAAATTCCTCTAATTGATCTTCTTTAGTCATAACTTATAATTGTAAAGTTTGCTTAATAAGAATCTCACTACCCATGGTAGCCGTCTGTATTGTTCTACAGCCGTATTATATTTTTTGTCTAACTTACCCATACTTTGTTGTTGCTCTTGTATGATAGTGACCATATGTGTTTGCATAATTTCTCCTACTGATTTCATAATAAAATAGTTAAGGCAGAACCACAAAACTGCCTGGTTGGACAAAAGATATCATGGTTGTGGTTTTTGGTTCTAACCCTATGTCTCCATGATAGTGAATCTGTTAATTGTATTTTAGAAATGAATTGTACCATTGCCTTAAATCAATTAAAAAAAAAGGGGCCTAAAGCCCCTCGTTAATTATATCACGTACTTTCTCTTTTTTTGGAGGAAGTGTGATATTATCTGTGTCTGCCATTTGAAGTGCCAATTGATGAAAAGCTTTTGACACTTTTGGCTTGAATGCATTGTCTGCATCCTTCAGCTTTGCTTCCCATAACCATTCTGGAACTCGACATTCAACCAAAGCATAATCTTCTTTGTGCTTTAGATTGATTACATCTGCATCAAGCTGACTGATTGGCCAGAAGGCAGATGGTAAGACTTTCTCAGTCAATTTCTCGTCTGAACAAATGTCCTTTAACAAATAAGCTTTGCCATACTTGGCGTTCGTTGTGTGCATCTCTGCGTAAAAAATAACTTTTGTCATAATAAATAATTTTAGTATTAAAGCTAAATAATACAAAGTCAAAATGTGATAGACAGCTGTGCGTACAGTTGTTTTTTGTTTTGCAAAAAAGAAGTGTTAAGCATAGCGAGGTACGAGCGCAGTTGGATAACACATTATTACTTTGTTGTTTCGCTATTAATACTATTATTTGTTATGACAAACGTATATTTTTAGCTGAGATGGATACTGAATGACAATGTATGGTCTAAGTTTCTTTGTACTAACTTGACTTGTTCTGACTAATTGACTGATTGAAAGTCTACCGTTTGACCTGGACAAACCGTCTGTGTAGATGTAGATAGTAATTAACTGAAGGACAATGAAGTATGCTGACTTGAATGACCTACTGTTATTTAATGGGGTGGGGAGGAAAGGTATAGGATAGCCCAATGCTCAAGCAAATGTCAAATTTCTTATAAAAACTGGCAATTTCAAATGGCTGTCCTATATATAATCACAAATTGCTACAAAAAAAGCTAAAATATTTGACAATTTGCGTGTGCTGATGTAATGGGGTGGCAAAATAGAACTGACTTTTCTAAAATACATGCTAACCCTAAGATGATAGAGAACCTAATACCTCAGCATTTCTGCAACCCCAAAATATGTGGCGTAATTTTACAGATCCATTAAGTAATTATAAAGGTGTGTAAGGCTATTTTTTTTTATGCCACATTTTTTTACTATATTTGTAGTGTATTTCATATAATACAATTTGATAATTTGTTAGTTAATGTAAACCAGGCTAGTATTTAGGATAATTTTTTTTGAATTTTGGTTTATTAATTGTTTTGCTAGTCTGGTTTCTTTAAAAAGAGAAAAAAATGGTAATACATAATCAGATTTTTGATGATAAGAGTAATCATCTAAGACAAATATATGAGGCAAAGCGTTTACTAGAAAAGAATGGCTTTAAGGTCGTTAAATTAGTAGAGGAGAATGCCACACAGTAAAGATCACCAAGGGCGCACCTTAGAGGAAGAATATCGAAAGATATTAAAGTCAGAGGGTTCTGACAGAGCTGTAATCAACTTTTTACTTACAGAAAGATATTATGCGGTCAAGACTATGATTATGGTTCGAAACGAATCTTTTGAATCTATAATCCAAAGCTTGATGGCTAACGTAATACAGCATAATAAAGAGGGATGGAGTATTCCTGATGAGATTTATGAAAGGGTTAAACGGCAAGATGACCTAGTAAATGAGTGGAAACATGTAGCCGATATGAAAGATCACCCAATAAAATGATAAAACTGCACAATCTCCGCACACATATAATTAGTCATAATGTAAGGAAATTCAACACTTTGCGGGGTTGTGCTTTTTTAAACTGCACGAAGTATCGCACACTGAAGAGGTTTGCTATACACTGTATAAATACTAGTATATACATAGCTAAAGTATACTACAGAGTTATTATATTGCTATTGTATAATATATATATATAATATATACAAAATAATCAAATGATACATTTAATTCAAATTTAATTTACGATGATAGAAAAAACCCTGACTTTTACTGACGATGCCTGGAATAAAATACGAAACGGCGTCCAACAATTAAATAGAGCTGTAGGATCTACCCTGGGGCCAAATGGAAAAACAGTTATACTGGAGGATGCGCAAGGACGTCCACACGTAACAAAAGATGGAATTACTGTTGCAGAGAGCTTGTTGTTTTCGGATCCAGTAGAAAACCTGGCGATGAGTACGGTTAGGCAAGCCAGCAAAAAAACAGCGCTTCGCGCTGGAGACGGAACTACCTCTTCGATAGTACTCAGTAATGCGATCATTGCTTTGACAAAGCGAAGTTTAATCCGCAACATCCACCTCTACAAAAAAGGAATGTACGATGCTAAAGATTACGTTGTAGAAACTTTGAAGAAAAGCAGTAAAAAATTAAATAAAAAAGATTTACTTGCAGTTGCATCATTATCGGCAAACAACGACAAAAGTATTGGGAAGTTAATTGCCGAGTCCTACGATAAGGTGGGAAAGGATGGAGTGGTTGCAGTAGAGCAATCTTACAACGAAGATAGTTATGTATCGATAAAAGAAGGAACTAAAATAGATCGAGGTTGGGCGACACACCACCTAGTCACGGATTTAAATAAACGTGAATTTGTTGCTCAATCTCCTTTTATTTTCATATGTTCTACAGAAATACAAAGTGCACAGCAGATTCTTCCGATATTACAAAACTGTGCTGAAAGCGGTAAACAAATAATAATTGTAGCAGATACCTCAGAGGAGTTTCTTGCCACTATGATTTTAAACAACAACAAGGGAAGATTCAAAGCTTGTGTAATAAAACCAGCAGGGATAGGGTATAAGAGAGATGAATTGTTAGAAGACCTCGCCCTGATGACTGGATCAAAAGTTTTTTCAGAAGCACAAGGAAATGACTTTGGTCAAATAGATACAAGTTATCTAGGTACGGCAGATAAAGTTGTAGTTTCAGAAGGAGAGACAGTTTTGTTTACAACCCCAAAAGATCAGAAAAAAGTAAAAAAACTACAAAAGCATATAGAAGATAAGTTGGCTGATGAGAAGGAGGCAGATAACGAGTGGCATTTAAGAGACAGGCTTTCTAAATTAACTGGAGGTGTTGCTACGGTGCACGTGGGCGCATCTACAGAAATCGAAATGAAAGAAAAAATGGATAGGGTTGATGATGCTATTAGTGCTACTCGTGCTGCTTTGAAGATGGGGGTGGTTCCTGGTGGAGGAGCAACTTTGCTTCATATAGCTAAAGATATGAGGTTGCGTATTCAAGACTCAAAGTATCAAAATGAGGAAAGCTCATATTTAGAAGGTTGGGATGTTATGATAAAAGCTTTGGCTGCGCCACTAACTACAATCCTTTATAATGCTGGTATCACTGATAAAAGATTTACAGAGGTTACTAAAGCTATAATGTCTGATACTCCAAAAACTGGATATAATGCCTTGACTGGAGAATTAGTGGATATGTATAAAGAAAAAATTCTTGATCCAACAGCTGTGACTATAAATGTAGTTGAAAATGCTGTAAGTGTTTGTGGTGAGCTTATAACAACAGAGTGTGTTGTAACAAACGTAAGAGCATGAAAGCATTAGGAGAATATATTGTTGTTAAGCCAGAAAAAGAAGAAATTGAATCTGGTGGTGTAATTTTATCTAGCAAGACTGATAAAAATGTTCGCTACGTAAAAGGCGTAGTTGAGTCTGTTGGTGGGAAGGTAAAAGAAGTTAGTCCAGGAGATGTGGTTTATTATGATAAAATGGCAACTTCTGAAATGCGAATATCAGGTGAGATTAAATTAGTTTTACTTGAAAATGGGATTGTTGTTAAGGAATAATGTACATACCACTCTTCGAATATGAAGAAGACAGGCTTATTATGGAGTCGTGTTTTGTCTTTCATGGTAAAAAATATTTGTTTTACCCAGAGGGTGTAGAGTTTTATAGTTTATACAGAACTTCTAGAAAAATCAACTCAATACAAGAAGTAGAGTATGTGGCGGAAAAATTTAGGTGGCTTAATCCAAATATTGATTACTCTGTTTTTATACGCCACATAAAACAAATGACAGATAGATCTAATGGGCATGTCATTAGAACTTATAGTGAAAAAAGAATAGAGGCTCTTTGTGAAGATGTTTGGGATAAAAAATACACAAAACCATATTGTAGGAGGAAAAGAAAAGTTATTTTTAACCCAGCTAAAATGATTCCAGTAAAAGAAAAAAGAAAAATTGTGCAGCAGTTAATCCATCCTAAAATTAGTTTTGAATCAGCTGATATCTGGAGAGCCTGCGGACAAATCCAAGGTAAGATTACTATGAAGAAGATTGGTGTTATACTTGGGTGTAGCGCACCTACTGTGCGCAGAAGTTTCGATGATGCAATGTTGTTAAATGTTAAACTTCGAAACAGAGAGATAAAAAGAGAATCAGAGCTTCTTAAGTGCAAGCATGCTGTGGCTGAGATAAAAGACGAAGGTCTACCTGTGACTATGAGGGAACTCAAGAGCAGGGTTTCCGTAAGAAATTACGATGTTTTAAAAAAGGCAGTCAGTCTTTGATTTTTTGATTTATCTTTTTTATCGCAATTCTGTAAACCCTGTCTGTATAGGAACTACCTTTCATGATGGGGTTTACTCTTGGATCTTCAGATGTTCTTTCTTTCAATAATAATCTTTTATATACAGAATTACAAATTCTAACCGCTCTTAAAGAAAGCTCATATATTGGTCTTCTATTAGCAACTTCGTTTCTTTTTCTCCAAATATTTATAAACCCTCTTTCTTTAAGCTTCCAAAATCTATCTCTGTCCCAATGTAGTATATTAGAAAATTCTTTGAAGGAATTCATATCGAACTTTCCTTCATCATACAAATACAAAAGCATTTCTAAATCTGATTCTGACAATTCATACTTTCTTTTAACATAATATTTTACTACTCTCCAGTATTTTAAAAAATTATATTTTCTTTCTCTTTCGTAAGATATATTGTATTTATCAGTATTTTTTTTTACAATTCTTTTTGCTGGTCTTTTCAAGCTTGTTAAATTTAAAATCAAAAATAACGAACTTTTTTTATTTGTATATTTGTGTCATGGCTAAAAGAGTAGATAAATCTAAAATGAAGTGCAACTCACCACGCCCTAGCACAAGGCCAGGAAAGAAAAGAATGGTGAAAGCATGTTCAGGGGGGGAAGAGAAAATAGTCCATTATGGAGCAAAAGGTTATGGCCATAATTATTCTTCGGCTGCAAGAAAATCTTTTAAAGCTAGACATAATTGTTCTTCAGCAACTAATAAGTTGACAGCAAGATATTGGGCTTGTAAAAATTTATGGGCTGGAAAAGGAGGCTCTACAAAATCCTCACCAAAATCTAAACAAGGAAAATATTAAAAATGGCAAATCTATTTAAAAAACACAAAGGTCTTGGAGATACGGTCGAAGCATTTACAACTGCTACAGGAATTAAAGCTATTGTAAAAGCAGGATCAAAAGCCTTCAATACGCCTTGTGGATGTGATGAAAGAAAAAAAACTTTAAACGACTTATTCCCTTATGGCAACAAAAAGTAAAACAAAAGCGAAAAGAGGTAACAAAATTTGTCCTGCAGGTATAGCTTGGGCTAAAAGAACATTTGACAGATATCCATCTGCTTATGCTAATATGGCTGCGAGCAAATATTGTAAAGATCCTAATTATGCGAAAAAATCTAAAAAGAAATGAAAGTAAAAGCACCGAAAGGATACCATTGGATGAAATCAGGTAAAGGATCTCCAAAACTTATGAAGAACCCAACAGGTGGATATAAGCCGCATAAAGGAGCGAGTTTGTCTTTTAACTTCCAGGTACAAAAAATACATAAAAAATAAACATATGCAACTCCCCAAAAATGGCGTAGCCAAAGACATCCGTTCATACGTAGGCTCATTATTCATTTTCCTATTTGTTGTAGGAATAATAATAACCCTATTACAATTTCCTGTTTTAGATAGCAACAAGGAGGTTGTGATGATGTTGATAGGAACAATCGCCGCTTCGATCCCAGTTATCATATCAAGTATAACTGGAACAAAGCCAGATGATGTTAATGCTTTGAAAGCAGAAATAGAAAAGAAAAATAATCAAATAGATTTGCTTGTTTCTGCAAAAGATAAATTAGAGGACATGGTTATCACATTACAAAAACAAATGCTTGACAATCAAGATGATGTAATGGATAAAATAATTCTTAAAGCCGCATTAGATTACGATGATAGAGCTCAAGCAAAAGCTATCATGAGAAAATGTAAATGTGGTAAAAACGAATGTAAATGTGAAGGAGAATAATCATGGGTGAATTAAAAAAATGGCGTGAACAAAAATGGGTTCGTATAGGAACAGATGGTAAAATCAAAGGACCATGTGGTACTAGCAAGAATAAAAGAAACCCAGATAGATGTTTGCCATTAGCAAAAGCTAGAAGCTTATCGCAGGCTGAAAGGGCTGCCACTGCTAAAAGAAAAAAGAAAGCTGGTGGTAGTAAGAAGCAATTTGTTTCTAACACAAAAAGTGCGAGAGTTAAATCATAAATAACCTTTAAAATTAAAAATTATGCCTTACGGAAAAGGAACTTACGGAGGAAAGATGAAAAGTAAATCTAAATCCACTTCTAAGAAAAAGAAAAAAAAGAAAAAGTAAATAATTATGAGTTTAGGCAAAACTGCTTTATATTACAGGAGCAACCCCAAGGCGAGAGCCAAAAAGGCTGCTTACGATAGTGTGTTTCAGAAAAAAAAGAAGCAAGTTAAAAAGCGTGTAGAGTGTAACGCCTTTAATCGTAAATTTGGAAAAAAAGGAGACAAGATGGATTGTTCACACAAGAATGGAACTATTGTCTCGGAACACAGAAAAAAAAATAGAGCTAGAGGAGGAGCAAAAAAGAAATGAAAACAAAACCATGTGTATGCGGAACAACACAAAATACAGCAGGTTTATGTGACGGTTCGCATTTAAATATTAAATAAAATGAAAACATTACTTATAATAACAATAATATTATTAATCGTATTAATTACTGTTGTCATATCAGCAATTTGGCTTGCCAAAAAAGGATTTACTAGAGATGATAATAATAATATGATTCCTGATATTTTAGAAGAAAAATTTATAGAACTTAGAAAAGATGTTTCTATGATTGTAGATAGAGTTAATCATGAATTGAAAGATGTAGGAAAAGCGATAGGAGAAGTTGGTAATCAAATTGGAGATGTACCGAAAGCTTTTAGAGGTAAATCTAGATCTGGAAGAAAACCAAAAAAGTGATTGAAGATTTGAAGATATACGGTTTAAGTATCTCAGCAATTGGGACGAGCATATTTCATGACATCAACCCAATATTATCATCGTTTGTACTGATTGCAACGTTGATATATACAGTAATAAATATTATAGATAAATTAAATAAAAAATAAATGGAACTCAAATACTTTAATATTCAAGATTTCGATTCTCCTGATGAACCAGGAAGCGGAAACTTGATGGATGAAGAATTTTTGTTATTGCTTGATAAAGCAAGAGAAATATCTGGCACTCCTTATATTATAAACTCTGGAGTACGTACACCTTCTCATAACAAGTCTGTTGGAGGAAAATCTAACTCGGCTCATTTGTCTACAAGACAAGGCGGCCCTTGTGCAGTTGATATAGCTGTTAAAGGTTCAAGAGATAGGTTTTTGATTCTGAAAGGACTTATAGAGGCTGGGTGTCATAGAATAGGCGTGGCAAAAACGTTTATACATGCAGATGGAGCAAAAGACCTTGATCCACAAGTAACTTGGGTTTATTAAAAAAAATGTCTCAAGAAAGAAAAAAATTTAAAGATACTAAGGTAGGTCAGTTCTTACTTAACAAAATACCTAATGTTGTTGGTGCAGTAGCTGGAGATACATTAGCAGGTAATGTAATTCAAGCTATTATAGGAGGTTCTGAAATGAGTGAAGAGGACAAAAGTATTGCTCTCAAAAAACTAGATATAGAACGCGCTGAAATTGATGGTGTTACAAGAAGGTGGGTGGCAGACGCCAGAAGCGGATGGCTTCCTTCCAACGTAAGGCCTCTAACATTAATATTTCTCACAGTTTCTTTTGTTATTGGATGGTACATGCAGATAGATGGGTTATCAACTGTCAAAGAGCTTCTCTTTGTGGTCTTTGCAGGCTATTTCGGCGGAAGGTCTTATGAAAAGGTTATGGGTAATAAAAACCACAAGTAGTCACCACTTAGAAATCGAGCTTACTTTTTATTGGTATCTTTGTATTAATTATGCCTAGAATAAACACATACGATCTCGATACTACCCCAAGCCTTAGTGATAAGTGGATTGGGACAGATTCAGCGACAACAACAACCAAAAATTTTACCGTAAGCAGTATAATTAATTTGATCAATAGTAGTTCTGCTATTGACCATTTTGATGGTGTAACTTATGAGTTTAAAGCTATAGACTCTGAAAATCCAAACCCAACAGGGGTTATTTGTGTTACAGCAACTAATGTTTTAGCTACTGCCTTTTCTGCAATTAATAATATTTTTGTAAGCAAAGTACATGCAACAGGAGACGATGTTACTGCATATCTCCAAGCCATGGATAATGATACAATAAAAATAAACCAGGCTGGAAACTTAAATGCATTTGGAATATTTAAAGTTACAAATGTACAGACCTATAGTTCAGATTCAAACTTTTTACAATTTACTTTGACTTATCAATCAGGTAATGGAAGTTTAACTCCTAATGAAAGATATTTTATATCGAACTATCAGGCAATTGAAAATATAGATTTTGCCACTAAATCAGTTACTGATCTAGGTGATGTTACAGGCGCAGGATCAGGATCTATAATAACAACTCAAGAAAGAGGCATAGTTGGAAATGCTTTGGTACATACTGATGTTGTAGATAATTTAACAAGCACAAGCACAGATGTACCATTATCAGCAAAACAAGGTAAAACATTAAATGATGCGATAGTTTCAATAAATACTTTGTTAAGCAGTGACGAAGCTACATTAGACACACTACAAGAGATAGTAGATTATATTCAACTAAACAGAACGGATTTAAATAATTTAGGAATAACAAGTATAGCTGGGTTACAAACTGCTCTTGCTGGAAAAGTCGACACTGTAGCAGGTAAAGGATTATCTGCAAATGATTTTACAGATACGCTACTTACAAAACTAAATGGGATTGCAGATGGAGCTGAAGTAAATGTTCAGTCAAACTGGAGTGAAACAAACACAGGAGCAGATTCGTTTATTTTAAATAAACCAACAGATTTAACAGATTTATCGACTCATAGTGTTACAGATTTATCTGATGTTCTAGGCGCTGGTTCAGGTTATATAATTACAGATTCCGAAAGAACAAAGCTTACTGGTATTGATGTTAATGCCACAACATTTGCAATAACTGATGGCACAGACTCAGTAACAGTTACACCTCAAGCTAGAACAATAGAGCTTGCAGGAACATCTAACGAAGTTGAAGTTTCTCCTACAGGAGCTCAAGATTTAACTGCAAATAGAACTTTCACAGTTGGATTACCTAATGATGTAACTATAGGTAATAATTTAACCGTAACTGATGATTTACTTTCTAAAACAATAATAAGTAAATATATATCTACAACAAAAACATACACAGTTACAGTTGCAACAAAAGCATCAACACATAGATATTATAATAGTGGATCAACAAGTGGATATGTTATAGATGGAGTACCAGCTCCTTACATAACTTTAACCCCTGGGAATACTTACAGGTTTGACATGTCAGACACAACAAATTCCACGCATCCATTACATTTCTTTTACAACTCAGATAAAAGCACACCAACAGGGCTATCATCAAATAAATATATTACTGGTGTAACAGATAATTATTCTTCAAACGCACCAGGACAAAATGGTTCTTATATTGAAATTGTTGCTGATGAAAATACACCAACTGTACTACACTATATGTGTGATAGTCACCCATTAATGGGTAATGCAGTTAATTTTAACACAAGAAACTTAACAAACTTTTCGATTGATGCTTTAGTTGATGTAGATCTTACTAGTGTAGCAAACGATAAAATATTAAAATATAATTCATCTACAGGTAAATTTGAGGTTGCAGATGAAAGTGGAGGTACTGTAACTGAAACATTTAAAACAATTGCTGTTACAGGAACTTCTGGACAATCTGATGTTGTAGCAGACACAGCAACAGACACCCTTACTTTTAATGCTGGATCAGGCATGAGTATTACTACTAATGCTTCAAATGATACAATAGAGTTTGCAAGCACAGCAACTGGCGGAGCAGACTTAGGTACTTTAAATGCAGCAACAATAGATGTAACTGCAGATAGTTTTGGTTTTATAGATAGTAGTGATTCTAATAATAGCAAGAAGGACACTATTGCAAGTTTAGTTTCTGCTATAGCAGGTACAAATCTAACAGCAAGTAATGGTCAGCTTAACGCACAAGCTGCAGGTGTTGGAACTGTTACAGTTGAAAAAAATGTATACGCTGGCGATGGAACTACAACTGCATTTGCAACTACCACAGCTATTGCAAACGAAAACAATGTACAGGTATATATAGATGGTGTTTATCAATCTAAAAATAATTACACTACAAGTGGTAGCACTGTAACTTTTTCACCTACAGCACCAGCCAACGGAACTTCTGTAGAACTAATACATATGGTTTCTACATCAGGTGTTATTGCAAGAGATACATTTACTGGCGACAATACAACTACGGCTTTTACGCTGTCAATGTCTATATCAAACGAAAATGCTACACAGGTATATATAGATGGGGTATATCAAAGCAAAGATAATTACACTACATCTGGTAGCGTCTTGACATTTAACACAGCGCCTGCAACTGGCACTTCGATAGAAGTTGTTCATATAAAAGCAGTTAATGCTACATCAATTAATCAAAATAACTTTACTGGTAATGGATCTTCAACATTTACGTTATCACAAAGTATTGATGATGAAGCAAAAACATTTGTATTTATACAAGGGGTTTACCAAGAGAAATCAACTTACAGTATATCAGGAAATCAAATAACATTTACAACTGCACCTCAAACTGGATTCACAGTAGAGGTTATGGCTTTTGATAGCATAACAGTTGGAAATCAAACTGCAGCTGGTACTGATTGGCAAGCAACAATTCAAACATCAAATTTTACAGCTGAAGCAGGAAAAGGATATTTTGTTAACACAACGTCTAGTGCTGTAACTGTAAGTTTACCAGCTGGTACTGCTGGAGATGAAATACACTTTACAGATTATGCTGGAACATTTGATACTAACGAAATTATATTTGATTCTAATGGTACAGAAAAAATATTAGGAAGCACTGACGATCATAAATGTGTAACAGAAAATGCCACTGTAAGGTTGATATATCAAGATAACACTAATGGTTGGACTGCTGATAATATAGAAACTACCATTACATCTTTCGCGGTTCATCATTTAGTTGTTGGGGGTGGTGGTGGAAGCCATGTGGGTAATTATCAAGGAGCTACATATGGATACAATTATGCAACTAGATTTTATACAGGTGGTGGTGGAGGTGGAGGCTTTCGAACCTCTATTTCTGCTGATGGAAACGGAGGTGGACAGGCTGCTGATAGCCAAATTGTAGTTACACCAGGAACAAATTATACAGTAACAGTTGGAGATGGCGGAGCAATAACTGGTACTCAAGATAGTCCTGGTGGAAACAATGATTCTTCAACATTTGCAAACAATAATGGAAAGAATAGTGTATTTAGCACTATAATTGCTTTAGGCGGTGGTTATGGAGGTGGATATGGTGCAACATCTGGTTTAAATGCTGGAGATGGCGGTAGTGGTGGTGGTGCGTCATCTAGTAATCCTTCATATGGTAATAAAGGACAAGCTGTTTCTACTATAAATTCAGTTAACGCAGGCTCAATACATGGAACCGATGGTGAAGATGGTTCAAGTACTGATGGTGGAGGTGCTGGTGGTGGAGGTGCTGGTGGTGCAGGAAATGCCCCTACAGGTACGAACAGTAGAGACGCTGGTGTTGGTGGTTTACCAAAAGCTTCTACTATTACAGGATCTACAGTGTATTATGCAGCAGGCGGCAATGGAAGTAGAGGATGGTATGGTTCGGATTCTTCTCAACCTGCCAATAGAACAAATGGAGCTAATTCAGGAGATGGTGGACTGGGCGGTTGTAACGGTGGAGGAGGCGGTAGTGCTTGTGATTATACTCACGCAGCTGGCAAAAAAGGTATTGTTATACTTAGATATCCTTCTGGTAATAGTGTAAATATACCAAGCGGAAGTGGGTTGACTACAGGTGTATTAAACGCAACAGTATCAGGTTCTAGCACAGATAAATACACCACATTTACTGGTGGAACTGGAACAATAACATTTAGTTAAGAATTTATGGCGACAAGAACGGCAAGAGAAGAAATAATATACGATGCTAAAATTAACAAAATATTAGCATTAAAAGATAATTGTAAAAAACAATTAGAAAAAACAGATTGGTATGTTATTAGGAGTTTTGAAAAAAATGAGCCTATACCTACTGAAATAAATGAACAAAGATCCGCGTTAAGATTGAAGTGTGATGAAAAAGAAGTTGAAATTAATTCTTTAGAAGATGATGTTGAAATTGTTAATTTTAATATAGATTTATAAAATGGCACAAACTAAAGTAAAAAGAGAATTAATAGATGGATCGTTAGGAACTGATTGGCAGTCAGCTCCCAAAACAACTAACTTTACAGCTGTTGCTGGAGAGGGCTATTTTGTTGATACAACATCAGGTGAAATAACTGTAAATTTACCAGCAGGTAGCGCAGGTGATGAAATACATTTTACAGATTATGCAAGTAATTTTGATACAAATGGAATTAGATTTGATGCTAATGGAACACAAAAAATATTAAATTCAACTGATGATAAAAAATGTACTACTAAAGATGCTCTAGTCATACTTGTATATCAAAATGATACAAAAGGTTGGACAGGAGAAAATTTAGGTGATATAAGCACAGAATTACAGTTACTTCTTGTAGCAGGAGGTGGAGCAAGTTTAAAAGCTGCTGGCTGTGGCGGAGGTGGTGCTGGCGGTGTTCTTGAAGGTACTTTAACTTTAAACCCAGGAACAACTATTGGTATAACAATAGGTGCTGGCGGTTCCCCTGATACTGGTAGCTATCCAAGTAGTGGTAGTAGTGCTCAACAAGGAAGTGATACTGTTTTTACTATAGATCCAAATGGTTCACCAACAGCTTACACTGCATTAGGAGGTGGTAAAGGAGGCGGCCATACAGTTGCAGGAGCTAATGGTGGTTCTGGCGGAGGTGGTGGTGGTTCAATAGCTAATAGCACAAACACTGCTGCTGGAACATCTTCACAGAGTAATGTTACACATTCTTTTGGATCATTAACAGCACACGGAACATCAGGAGGGGTAAACAATTCTGGTGGCTACGATGGTGGTGGTGGTGGAGGTGCTGGATCTGCAGGCGGAAATAGTTCTTTTACAGGAGGATCAACTTGGCATTACGGTCACGGAGGTGATGGTGGAAATGGTTTAGTTAATACTATTTTATCAACATCTGAAGCTAGTAATAATTCAGTTGGAGAAGTTGTAGGCACAAGTGTTTATTTTGCTGGTGGCGGTGGAGGTGGAACAGAAGGTACACAATCAACCTCACAAGGAACAGGAGGCCACGGAGGCGGTGGTAATGGTTTTACATCAAATACAGTTTATACAAATGCTAATAGCGGTGGTGCAAATACAGGTGGTGGCGCTGGTGGTTCAGGTGTACTTTCTACACAAAATAGTGCACCTGGCGGCTCTGGAGTTGCGATAATAAAAATAGTAGGAGGTGCTGGTTCTACTTTTACAAATACAGGTTCCCCTGTTTTGTTTGACAAAGGATCCGATAAGATAGCTATATTTAAAGGAACAGGAACAATAATAGTTTAAAATAAATAAATTATGGCACATTACGCTTTTTTAAATATGCAAAATATTGTTACTGAAGTAATAGTAGGTAGTGATGAAACAGATAGCCCTATAAATTGGGAAATTCATTATGGCAATATGCGAGAGCAAGTTTGTAAAAGAACATCTTATAATACATCAGCGGGAAAACACCGTAATGGAAAAATTCCTTTTAGAAAAAATTATGCTGGTATTGGATATACTTATGACTATGCTAGAGACGCATTTATACCGCCAAAACCTTTTGATAGTTGGACATTAAATGAAAACACTTGTCAGTGGGAACCTCCTGTAGCTAGGCCAACAGACGATAAACTATATGAATGGAATGAAAATAATAAAAGTTGGACAGAAATTGATAACTGATAAATTTTGTAAATTTGAATAAAAATAAAAAATGGCAATAACTAAAGTAACAAGTAGCGTTTTAAGTGATTCTACAATCACACAAGAGAAATTATATGCTGGATTTAAAGGAACTTCAGTAATATCTGGAACTGCTATTGATTGGGATTCTTCTCAAGTGTTTACAAAAACTTTAAGCG
>MDTA01031598.1_pt1 | contig 16918 bp, 16 predicted proteins | sample 811151 | NCBI WGS metagenome assembly MDTA01 (sample SAMN05326648, study PRJNA326480) | marine metagenome | isolation source: seawater | place: Indian Ocean: South | collected 2010 | reverse complement strand
TTTGTCAGTATCAACACCGGATGATTTATATGTATTAATGATTTATCTCCTTTAATGTTTAGTGTTATTTCAAAAAATAAATGCTATAAATTGTTTATAACCAAATCTTGAAAATATTGAAAAAACTTTTCTGTACCATATTCATTTTTTTTATCAATATAGCAAATACTTTTGCTAATGAGGAAATTTATTATATTCCAAGTAATGAGGTTTATTTAGAAAATACTGGGAATGTATTAGAATTAAGAGAAAGTGCTAAACTTATTTCATTCCAAAAAGCATTAAATATTTTAGCAAAAAATATACTTGATCCAGAGGATTTTTTAAGATTTGGCCAAATTTCAGATTACAATGTCACGAATTTAATTAGTGATTATAAAGTTGAATCTGAGAAAATTTCAGATATTAATTACTCTGCAGTTATATCAGTAAATTTTAATGAGTTAAAGGTAAGGGAATTTCTCAATAAAAATGAAATTAAATTAAATATATTTGTGTCTGAGAGTTACTTAATTTTTCCAATTTATAAAAAATTTAATACTTTTTATCTGTGGGATAAAGATAATTTTTGGTATGACTCTCTCCTTGCTGAATATGATCAGCAAAGTCTTTTGAAATTATTTTTTCCAAAAAAAAGTCACATTAACAGATTAAAAATTTCAGCAGAGCAAATAATTTCTAAAGATTTAGATAAAATCAATAAATTTTTAGCATTCTACAATAAAAAAAAGGCAATAATAATTTTTTTGGAAGAAAGTTTTGAAATGAGAGAAAATGCCTTTAAATCAGATCTTAGAGCAACACTTTATTCTGCGAATGAATTTTCAATTATCCAACTAAGTGATGATAATCATCTGTCAGAAGGGACTACATCGCAAATTGAATTAATTGCAAAACTAGTAGTCAACGATTTACAAAACTGGTGGAAGAATAGAATAGATTTGGGGGATGATAATGATAATAATCAGGATTTAATTTTAATTAGTGTAGACACGGAAGACTTTAAAAAAAGTTTTTTAATAGAACAAATAATATATGAAATATTTGGGGTCAATAACACTAAGATAAAGGAGATTGCTGAGCAAAATACAATTTACGAAATAAAAACAAATTTAAATATTTCCCATATAAACCTTGGATTAGAGAGTAAAAATCTAAAATTAATTGAAAACAATAATGAAAAAAATCTTTTTAAAATTGAAAATTATTGATGAAACAAGAAATTTTAAACTTCAAGTTTGATAATAAAAAGAATTTTTTTGTAACATCTAAAAATGCTCTTGCATTTGACTTGATAAAAAGATGGCCACATTGGAATAATCAATTTTTTTTTTTATATGGTTCAAGTAAATGTGGGAAGACAAGTTTATCTGAAATTTGGCAAAAAAATTCAAATGCTTACTTTTTAAACGAAAAAAAAATAAATGATATTTTTTCTAAAAATACTGATCTGAATAGCATAAATGAGAATAACTGGGTAATTGACAACATTGACTTGTTTATTGGGAAAAAAAATAACGATAAAAAAATACTCAATTTAATAAATATTTTACAAGAAAAAAAAAAATCTTATCTTCTTATGACCTCAAAGGTTCCTCCTAAAAATTTGCCCACAAAAATTGACGATCTAATTTCTAGAATTTCCGGATCATTAGTTGTAAAAGTTTATGAGCCAGATAATTTTTTATTAGGCCAAATAATAAAGAAATATTTAGAAGAAAGAGAAATACATATTGACAAAAAAAAATTAAATTATCTGACCAATAGAATTGAAAGGTCATATAAATTTGCAATTAGAATAGCTAAAAAAATTGACAAAGAATCAATGGAAAGGCATTCTCAAATTTCTCTCAGCTTCTTAAAAAAGCTTTTAGAAGATTAAATATTTTTTTTTATTAAAATTTTTTTTAGAGATTGTCTAAAAGATTCGTTTTTTATTAAATTAATAATCATTTTCACATCTTTTGTTTTTGTTTTTTTATTTGAGATAATTTTTATTTCTTGGTCTTTGATAATTCTTTTTATTGGAACATTTAATTTTTTAGCTATTTTTTCTCTTTGTTTACATATTTCCTTTAGTAGACTAAGTCTATAATTTTCATGATTAATTATTTTAAGTTTCTCCCATGCTAAATTAGGGCTTTTTATATAACTTTTTTTTATAAGAATTTTTTTATGAGACTTTTTAATATTTAATTTAATTTTATCTTTTTGCATTATTTTTAAAATTTTTTTGTAAAGAGGTATTAGATATTTCACATCGTTTATTGCATAGTTAACTTTGTTAACTGAAAGTGGTCTTTTACGCCAATCAATAAATTGAAAGGATTTATCAATTTTCTTTTTTAAAAATAATTTAAGAGAATCTGCATATCCGAGTGAATCTGATAGTCCCAATAAAGCTATACAAATTTGAGTATCAATAATATTATTAGGGATTTGCTTATATAAATTAAAAAAAATCTCTAAATCTTGTGATGCTGCATGAAAAACCTTTAATATACTATTTGATTTAAAAATCTTTCCTAATATTTTTAGATCAATTTTTTCCTCTAGAGGATCAATTAAAATTATTTCATCTAAGTTTGCTAATTGAATTAAGCAAAGAACTGGATAATAAGTATCAACTCTGTAAAACTCAGTATCAACAGCGACTATTTTATGTTTTTGACATTTTAGATAGAATTTTTTTAATTGATTATTAGTATGTATTAACACTTTAAAAAAATATCATTTAAATAAATTGGTATCAATCATATGGATAACTTTAGATCACATAATTGCGGAGAATTATCATCTAAGAACGTTGAAGAAGTCGTTTATATTTCTGGCTGGGTCAACAAAAAAAGAGATCATGGGGGTCTATTATTCATAGATCTAAGGGATCATTATGGAATTACTCAGTGTGTTGTGAACTCTGATAATAAAATGTTTTCGATCATTGAAAACCTAAAATTAGAGAGTGTGGTTAAAATTTCTGGTAAAGTTGTAAAAAGGTCGGCTGATACTATTAATAAAAATTTATCAACTGGAGAGATCGAAATATTATCTGAAAAAATTGAGATTTTAAATGAATCAGAGCAAATTCCATTTCAAGTTGCCACTGACGATGATTCACCAGAAGAAATTAGATTAAAATACCGTTATGTTGATCTTAGAAGAGATAAAATTCATAAGAATATTATTCTTAGATCTAAAATTATAAACAGCTTAAGATCTAAAATGATAAATAGAGGTTTTTTAGAAATTCAAACGCCAATATTAACTTCTTCTTCTCCTGAAGGTGCCAGAGACTTTTTAGTTCCAAGTAGGCTTCATAAAGGAAAATTTTATGCTCTACCTCAAGCCCCCCAGATTTTTAAACAACTTCTTATGACATCTGGTTTTGATAAATATTTCCAAATTGCTCCTTGTTTTCGTGATGAGGATGCCAGAGCAGATAGATCACCAGGAGAGTTTTATCAGCTTGATTTTGAAATGTCATTTGTAAATCAAGATGATATCTTTAAAGAAATAGAACCTATTCTCTATGAGGTTTTTAAAGATAACTCAAGTTTTTCAGTTACTGCACCACCTTTTCCTAGAATAAAATATTATGATTCTATTGAAAAGTTTGGTTCGGATAAACCAGATTTAAGAAACCCTTTAATTATATGCGATACAACTGAGTGTTTTAACAATTCAGGGTTTAAAATTTTTGAATCTAATATTAAAACTGGTGCAGTAGTCAAAGCTATTAAAGCACCAGGATCAAGCAAAAAACCTAGAGCGTGGTTTGATAAACTAAATCAATGGGCAAGAGATGAGGGAGAAAAAGGCTTGGGCTATATAATTTTTGAAGATGATGAATTTAAAGGTCCCATATCAAATAACATGAAAAAAGATAACCTTTTGTCTCTTAAAAAATTGTCTGGTTTAGAGAATGGAGATTCTATTTTTTTTGTATGCGACAAAATAAATGAAGCCAGAAAATTTGCAGGAATCGTCAGAAAAAAAATTTGTGATGAATTACAATTACTAAAAAGCAATAATTTTATGTTCTGCTGGATAGTTGATTACCCTATGTTTGAAAAAGATTCACAAACGAATAAAATTGATTTCAGTCACAACCCTTTCTCAATGCCTCAGGGAGGTATGAATTCTCTTTTAGAAAAAAACCCTTTAGATATATTAGCATGGCAATTTGATATTGTGTGCAATGGTATTGAGCTTTCGTCAGGTGCAATTAGAAATCATAAACGTGATATAATGATTAAGGCATTTGAAATAGCTGGTTATTCAGTTAAGGATATTGAATCGAGATTTGGATCATTGTTCAATGCTTTCAAATTTGGAGCACCTCCACATGGGGGGTCTGCTCCTGGAATTGATAGGATGGTAATGCTTCTAGCAAATGAGGACAATCTCAGGGAAGTAGTTGCTTTTCCAATGAATCAACAGGCTGAAGATCTTTTGATGAATTCTCCCAATACGGTTAGTGAACTTCAGTTAAAAGACTTAGGTATTTCCATAAAAAGGGAAGGGAAAAAGTAGTTATTTAATTTTTTGTTCTTTAAATATGACGTGTTTTCTAACTTTTGGATCGTATTTTTTTAGTTCAAGTTTTTCCGTTTTGGTCTTAGGATTTTTAAATTTGACGTAAAAATATCCTGTGTCAGCAGAACTTACCATTTTAACCTGAATTGTATTCGATTTAGCCATTAGTTTTTTATATATATATAATATTTTCTGTCAAGATTATCTTTACCTATCATTTACAAATATCTGAAAAGCTATAAATGCTCCCTTTACTTTTGGAAGTAACCAAAGAGTGAGAAATATTGTTAATATAGGCCATATGACCATTTGTAAAATAACAGAAGGACTAAAGTTTTTTTCTACTAACAAAATTAATGGAATTAAAATATGACCGACTAAAAAAATTGTACAGTAGGCAGGGCCGTCATCTGATTTATACTGTGAAAATCTTATTCCACATTTTTTACATGACTTATAGGTTTTTATGTAGCCTGTGAAAATTGGAAAATTTCCACATTTTGGACATTTTTTATTAAGCCCTCTTTTTATGTATTTTAATCTATTTATGTTAGACACTTTATACTTTCTTTACCTTGTCAATAAGAATTTTACCACTTTGAGTGTTAATCTTTTTTATCTTAAAAGTAACTAATTGACCTGTTTTAAAAGAGTCATTATTTACTTTGGATAAATTACTAAATAAACGATCGGATCTAAATCTAGCTAACCCTGAAAATGGAAAATCTATAGCTTTAATAAAAATACCAAAATTTTCTACTGAATCAATAAAACCTCTAAATTGATAATTTTTAAATTTTTTTAAATACATACAAGTAGCTCTATCAAAAATGAACCTGTCAATTAGATCGGCTTTTTTTTCTTGAAAATTTAAATGGTCACAGGAATCGCTTTTAGATTTTTTTTTTTGAAAGAAATAAAAATCAATTAGATCTCTGTGTACAATTAAATCAGAGTAGCGTCTTATCGGTGAAGTAAAGTGAACATAATTATTTAAAGATAGACCAAAATGTCCTTCGTTTTCTGTACTATAAAACGCACGGGATTGAGATTTTAGTAAAAAATCATTAAGAAAACTTAAGTTTTTTTTTTTAATAACGTCTAAAATTTCGTTAAAATCTTTTTGTGAATTAAATTTTCCTGAAAAATTTATATTGTGATTAGAAATTACAGCTTTTAACTCTTCAATCTTTTCTTTTTTTGGTTTATGGTGATTTCTGAAAATTGAACTTATGTTATTTTTTTTTAAGAAATTACCTACAATTGTGTTAGTGAGAACCATAAATTCCTCTATAAGTTTATAGGATTGAAGTTTTTTTTTCTTTTCTAAAAGAATATTTTGATTTTTATTTGGTGAAATAAAAAATTCATCTGGATCAAAAAAAATTTTTTGTCTTTTTTTGGAGTTTTCATTGAGAATTTTATATGTTTCAAAGAGATTTTGAATAAGTGGGAAAAATTTTTTATTACTATCCTTGGATAAAAAAATCTCTTCTGCTTGTTTATATGTTAACCTGGCTACAGATTTAATAAGAGCTCTATGGATCTTGAAATTCTCCAATTTTCCATTATTTAGATTTATTTCCACAACAACACTTTTCCTTATTTTTTTTGGAATTAGTGAACATAAATCATTTGATAACTCCTTAGGTAACATTGGTATAACTCTATCAATAAAATAGAATGAATTACCTCTTTTTTTTGCTTCTAAATCTATTGGGTCATTATGTTTAACGTAGAAACTTACATCAGCAATGGCAACCATAACTTTTGATTTTTTATTTTTATTCTCTGACCAAACAGCATCATCAAAATCTTTACTATCGTCACCATCAATTGTTACAAAAGGAATAGAGGAAAGATCAATATGTTGAGAAGTTTTTTTATATTTTAGGCTTTTACAAAAGTTTATCAGGTTTTTTGAGAACCCCTGTCTTAAGGAGTTATACTTAATTTCATTTTCTATTATTTCTGAGAGAGATAATTCTTTATTTTTTTTTTTTTTTTTCATCAATTATTTTTAGAGCATCTAAAAGTCTGAGATCTTTATCTTCAAGATCCTTAGGAATAGAATAATTTTTCTTGTTATATGATAAATAATCTGACCTACCTTTTATCCCTTTTTTTCTGATAATTTTTAATTTAGTTTCTGGATGTTCACCTACATTTATTTCCTTTTTATCAAGCATTTGCTTTTGTATCAATTCTACCGCTCTATTTATTCCAATATCTGTTACATCGTCATCTTTCAGTGATAAAAATTTATTATCATGTTTTAAATAAGGTCCGTATGGACCAATGGAAGCAAGAATTTCCTTTTTTGTTTCTGGATGAGTCCCAACTAATCTAGGTAAAGCTAAAAGTTTTAAAGCTCTCTCGAGATCTATATCCTCATTTTTAAAATTTTTTGGTATTCCAGTTCTTTTTATTTTTTTTTCTTGATTTTGAGTTTCTAAATATCTTCCGTATCTTCCCACTTTAAGAAAAATCTCTTTTTTTGTTACGGGGTCTAAGCCAATCAATTTACCGTCTCCAGAAAGTTCTTTATTATCTTCGTCAGTTCCTATTGCGTGGCTGTATTTACATCCATCCCCATCCTTTTTGTAATTAGTACATCCTATAAAAGGACCATTAAAAGCAAATTTTATTGTAAGATGACCGTCATCACATTTAGGGCAATTATTCTCCTTTAGAATTTCAGGAGAGAATTTATTTATTTTTTCAATAACCTCAGATATGCTAATATTCTCAACTTCTGTAACAGTTTTATTTAGAAGTTCTAGGAATTTATTTAAGGTTTCTTTCCAATCTAATTTTGATTCAGTAATAAGGTCAAGTTGTTCCTCCAAATTAGCTGAAAACTGATAATCAACAAATTTATGAAAAAAACCATCAAAGAACTTGGACAAAATTTTTCCCTTAGATGTTGGTATTAAGGATTTATTTTTAATATTAATATAGTTTCTGTCTTCTAACTTTGTAAATATTGAAACATATGTTGAGGGCCTTCCAATTCCAAGTTCTTCAAGTTTTTTGACTAACCCAGCTTCAGAATATCTATTAGGAGGCTTGGTGAAATTTTGTTTAGTTGAAAAGTTTTTTTCAAATAATTCAATATTTTTTTCAAGGTCAGGCAATTTTTGTGCTGTCTCCTCTTTTTCACCGAAATTATAAATTTTTTTGAATCCCTGAAATTTTTCAATCGATCCAACAGCCTTTAACTGAAAATCATTACTTTTAATAAAGTAAGTTGTTTCAAGATTAATGCTTGGAGGCATTTGTGAGGCTATTGTTCTCTTCCATATCAGATCATATAATTTAAACTGATTATCATTTAAGTGATTTTTTATCTTGTTTGGTTTTCTGTCAAGTTCAGTTGGTGTAACGGCTTCATGTCCTTGTTGAACAAATTTTGACCTCTCTTTATATTCTATAAAATTTTCAGAAAGATATTCTTTCCCGTAATCTCTTTCAATTATTTTACGAAGTTTTTCAACCTCACCTTTCCTCATTTTATTAGAATCTGAACGGTGGTAGGTTATTAATGCACCTAAAGAACCAATTCCGTCTTTTAATTCCTGAGCAATCGAGTTAGTAAGTCTTGGACTAAAGCCCAGCTTTGATGAAGCATCTTGAAGAAGAAGTGAATTAGAGTAGGGTGAGTAGGGGTTTCTTTTCTTTTCTTTTTTATTAAGTGAATCAACAAGAAACTTTTGAGTTTTGAGGTTTTTTAAAAGTACTTTTGCTTTGCTTTCATTATCTACTAAAAATTTATTAAACTTTTTATTACCATCCATGACAATTGAACATTCAATTGTATTATTTTTAGAATCTGTAAGTTCAATATATGTTTCCCAAAACTCTTTTGATATAAAAAGATCAATTTCCTTTTCTTTTTCACATAATATTTTTAATGCTGGAGACTGCACCCTTCCAGCTGATGAACCGAATATAGTCCTTCTTTTAGTAATTGGAGAGATTTTGTAACCAAAAAACCTATCCAAAAATCTTCTTGTAATCGCTGCATTTACAAGATTTTGATTTATTTCTCTTGGGTTTTCGATTGCAGATAAAATATCCTCTTTTCTTACAGCTGGAAATTCAATTCTTTTAAAAACCTTTCCGTCAATAATCTTTTTTTCTTTACAAATTTCTACTAAATGCCAAGCTATTAATTCTCCTTCTCTATCAGGATCTAATGCTAAATAAATTTCTTCAGAATTTTTTATGGATTTTATTATGGGGTCAATTTTTTTTTTATCGATATCCCAATCTTTGACAAAAAAGTCATTTTTTTCGTCAATTCCTATTCCACTTTTGGGAAGGTCTCTAAAATGTCCTATACTTGCAACAACCTCAAAATTATTATCCAAATAATTTTTAATTGTTTTTGCTTTTGCAGGAGATTCAACTACTAGAAGCTTCATAATCAAAATTTTAATATATTTTTAATAACTAAATGTCAAAATTTAATTTTTTTTTTTTAAAATAATCTTTGATTCTTTTCCGTTTAATAGTCGTATAAAGTTCGTGGAGTGTTTTGATAAAACTATTATACTTATAATTATAAAATATAAATAATTACCATCTATATTCAAAACAATTATGATATTAGTTAAAATTGCTAAAATAGCCGCCAAGGAGGAAAACTTAAAAATTAAGGCAGAACATAACCATATAAAAATAAAAGTTAGAAAGAAATAAAAATTATAACCTAATAAAATACCTATAAAAGTTGCAACACCCTTTCCTCCATTGAATTTTAGCCAACATGGGAATACATGACCCATAATTATTAATATCATTGACGGACCGATGAAATCTTCATTATAAAACATTACAAATTTTAGTGGTAATAGTCCCTTCAAAATATCGAAAATCAAGGTCAAGCCTGCAAGTTTCCATCCACTGGTTCTTAGAACATTAGTTGCCCCAATATTCTTAGACCCAATTTTGCGAGGATCTGTTTTATTAAAAAATTTTGAAATTACGATCCCAAACGGTATTGAACCGGACAAATAACACATACAAGAAATAATTAAAAGTTCAATATCCATAGATGAGTTTACCTCTAACAAAAGTCATCAAATTCTTACCTTCAAGTAACATTCCATCAAAAGGAGAGTTTTTTGATTTACTATAAAATTCGTTTGGACTAACTTTCCATGGTTTTGTGAGATCAAAAATACATATATCAGCATCTTTATTTTTTTCTATAGTTCCAAGGTTTAATTTTAGGATATTTGATGGATTAAATGTGAGAAGACTTAGAGCTTTAGGAAGACTAATTTCTTTATTTTTTACCAAATTTAAAGTTAAGGCAAGTAACGTTTCAAGTCCAATTCCTCCAAATTCTGCTTGATTGAACGGGAGTCTTTTAGCATCTTGATCTTGAGGGGTGTGATCAGAGGATATAGCGTCGATTGTACCATCACAAATTCCCTCAATTATATATTTTCTATCATCTTCTGACCTTAAAGGCGGGGAGAGTTTTGAGAAGGTTCTGTAATTTTCCAGTGAAAGCTCATTGAGTGTAAAGTAAGGTGGAGATGTATCACAAGTTATAGGAAGCCCCTTTTTTTTAGCTTGCCTTATAATTTCTACAGTTTCTCTAGTTGAAATATGCCCAACGTGATATCGACATTTTGTTTCTTCAACCATCCATAAATCTCTTTGCACTATCATTGCCTCTGCAAAGCTTGGGACCCCTGTTAATCCCATGCGAGTTGCTATTTCCCCTTCATTTACTACAGAATTTGAATAAAGATGAGGTTCTTCTGCATGTTGAATTATTAAACCATCAAATGATTTAGCGTAATTTAGTGCTCTTCTCATAATTCTAGTATTAGCAATAGTTTTTAAACCATCAGTAAAACCCACAGCTCCAGATTCTTTCATCAAACGAAGTTCACAAATTTCTTTTCCTTCAAAATTTCTTGTAATGCAACCAGTACAAAAAATTTTACTGAGCCCTATCTCTCTGGCTTTTCTTTGAATACTGTGTATTATTGCTGGTTGATCTATAGGAGGAGTCGTGTTTGGCATGCAAATTAATGACGTAATTCCACTACTTGCCGCTGCTTTGGATGCACTTTTAATCGTCTCTTTGTGTTCTAAGCCTGGTTCGGTTATATGTACTCGCATATCAACTAAACCAGGAGAAACGTAAAGACCTTTGCAATCAATAATTTTAGTTTTTGAGCCTTTAACAGATAAATTATTACCAATTTCTTCAATAATTTTGTTTTTTATGAAAATATCTCTTTTTAAAATTTTTTGTTTTTTTGTGTCTACAAGCAAGCAGTTTTTTAATAAAAATTTTTGGGTTGTTTTTTTATTATTAAATGGATTAGTGATCTTCATTTTATTTTCTTATTTTCAACAATTGTTTTTAAGCATGCCATTCTTACTGCTACACCCATTTGAACTTGGTCAAAAATGGCTGATCTATCTAGATCATCAGCTAACTCAGTATCAATTTCAACTCCTCTGTTCATAGGTCCGGGATGAAGAACCAATGCATCTGAATTAGCGTAGTTTAATTTATCCTTGTCTAATCCATAAAACCTGAAGTATTCACGAATGGATGGAACAAATGAACCTGACATCCTCTCTAATTGAAGTCTTAACATGATAATTATATCTATATTTTTAAGTCCTTCTTTCATTTCATAAAAAACTTTGACACCCAGAGATTCTATATTTTTTGGAATTAGAGTTGCTGGAGCAATTACTCTTACTTCTGCTCCTAGCGTATTTAAAAGGTGTATATTGGATCGTGCAACTCTGCTATGCATAATATCCCCACAAATGGCAACTTTTAAACCTGATATTTTTTTTTTTCTTTTAATTATTGTGAGAGCGTCTAAAAGAGCTTGGGTTGGGTGTTCATGAGGTCCATCGCCGGCATTTATTACACCACAATTTACTTTTTCAGATAGGAGTTTAACGGCACCAGCATCTTGGTGCCTGACAACTAAAACATCAGGTTGCATCGCATTTAAAGTCATTGCTGTATCAATAAGAGTTTCACCTTTTTTAATTGCGCTTGCAGCAACCGATATATTTAAAATGTTTGCTCCTAATTTTTTTCCAGCTAATTCAAATGAAGTTCTGGTACGAGTAGAGTTTTCAAAAAATAAATTTATACAAATTTTATTTTTCAGATCGTTTAATTTTTCGTTTTCCTTATTGTCAAGATAAATTGAGAATTCATTAGATAACTTAAGTAAATAATCTAAAGACGGTGGGGACAGGCCTTCGATACCAAGAAGGTGGTTATATGGAAAGGTCTTTAATGACTGGTTATCTATCATTAAAACCAAATACTAGACTTTTTAAAATAATCTTCAACTAAGTAATTAAATAATCTTTTTATTTCTTAAGTTTTTAAGATCATTGGTTGAAAGTTTTAGGAATCTTTTAAGTATTTTTGTGGTGTCTTCACCTAAAGTCGGTGGAGCTTTCTTATATTTTATCTTAGAAATTGAAAATTTTATTGGGTTGCCAACTACATCTATTTTTTTATTTTTTGACTTGGAATGTTTCATTAAAACTTTCATATTTCTTGATATAACTTGAGGATCATTAAAAACCTGTTTTAGATTATTAATTGGACCACACGGAACGTTGACCTCTGTTAGTCCTAAAACCCATTCTCTTATGGTTTTTTTTTTCAATATTTTTTCAATTATTTTATTAAGTTCAATTCTATTTTTTACTCTCGAATAATTATTTTTAAATTTTGGGTTACTAGGAAGACTTTTTAAGTTTGAAAAATTACAAAAATTTTTAAACTGTCTATCGTTCGCTATCGCAAGAACCATTAAACCATCTTTTGCTTTAACAGTTTGATATGGAACAATTGATGGATGGTCATTTCCTATTCTTTGAGGAATTTTACCTGAGATCAAATAGCCCTGAGCAACATAACTAAGCCATGATACTTGAGAATCTAGCAGTGAGATATCCAGATGTTGGCCTAAGGAAGTTTTGTCTCTAAATCTCAAAGCTGAAAGTATTGAAATAGTTGCATAAAGACCCGTAATTATATCGGAAACACCAACTCCAATTTTTGTAGGCAGTCCCTTTTTTTCCCCAGTAATACTCATAATTCCACCCATAGCCTGAACTAAATAATCATACCCACCACGAGATGAATAAGGGCCGGTTTGACCAAATCCAGTTATTGAGCAGTAGATTATTTTAGGGTTAATTTTCTTAATACTTAAATAATCTAATCCGTACTGTTTTAAATTTCCTGCTCGAAAGTTTTCAACAAGTACGTCACATTTTTTTATGATCTTTTTCGCAAGATCTTGTCCTTCTTTTTTTGTGAGGTCAATTGTAACAGAATTTTTATTTCTATTAACACTTATGAAATATGCACTTTCTTTAGGATCCTTAGATTTACTATCTAAATACGGTGGGCCAAGATTTCTGGAATCATCGCCGGAAATTGGTCTTTCTACTTTTATTACATTCGCTCCTAGATCCCCAAGAATCTGAGTGGCCGTTGGACCAGCCAAAACTCGGGTCAAATCAAAAACATTAATTCCATCAAGTGATTCTTTTTTTTTCATTATTTTTTATTTTCTCTTAAAAAATCATCAAGAATAATCTTTGCCGCAAATTTATCTATTTGTTTTTTTTGTTTTTTAGTGTTTTTAAAAAATTTTTCAGTAAGTTCTTCAGCTTCAAGACTAGTATAGCTCTCATCCCAAAAAAAAATAGGGAGTTCGTAATTATTTTTTACCAAAAAATTATTAATATTTTCTGTCATATCTTTTACCATTTGTTCTGAATTACTATTTTTTTTTGAAGGGTTCAACGGAATACCTATTAAAATTCCACCAAGAGAATATTCAATAATTATTTTAAGTAATTTTTTAAATAGTTCCTTTTTATCAACCACAGTTAATGGAGTTGTTATAATATGTTTACTATCTGAAATAGCTATGCCAATCTTTTTTTTACCAAGATCTAATGATATCAACTTTTTATCAATTGTAAGCTTCAAAAACTCTTTTATATTGCGAATTAACATGCCTAGTGTTATTTATACAATTATTTAGTCAAAAATTAATTATATTTTAATATGTCTATTGATAATAAAACTGTAAAAAAAGTTGCTAAGCTTGCAAAGATTAAAATTTCAGAAAGTGAAGAAACTAAACTTATAAAAGAATTAAATAACATTTTGGGCTGGGTTGATGAGCTCAAAAAAGTAAACACTGACAAAACTCAACCTATGCTCTCAGTTTTTAATGAATCTATGGTTATGAGAGAAGATAAAGCATCGTCTGAAATCTCAAATGATTTAGTTTTAAAAAATGCACCTGAGAGCCAATCAGGATTTTTTGTTGTACCTAAGGTGGTCGAGTGAAAAGCTTTGAAGATTTAGATATCGCAAGTGCCATGGCATATCTTAAAAAAAAGGAGATTAAATCTCTTGAGCTTACTGAATTTTTTATTGATAAGATTCAAAAAAATAAAGATCTCAATTGTTTTATTACCCAAACTTTCGAAACTGCCATCAAAAAGGCCAAAAAGTCTGATGAAAAATTCTTAAAGGGTGATGAGATTCGTCCACTGGAAGGAATTCCAATCGGCATGAAAGATTTATTTTGTACTAATGGAGTTACTACGACTGCTGGGTCAAAAATTTTACATAATTTTGTTCCTTTCTATGAATCTACGGTTTCAAATAATTTGTGGAATGATGGCGCTGTTATGCTAGGTAAAACAAATATGGATGAGTTTGCTATGGGCTCGGCTAACACAACAAGTTACTTTGGAAATGTAATTAACCCGTTAAAATCTAGTAAAAAAAATTCTGAGAACTTAGTTCCTGGAGGATCTTCTGGTGGCTCAGCATCTGCAGTTGCAGCAAATCTATGTATGGCATCTACTGGTTCTGATACAGGTGGGTCTATCCGCCAGCCAGCATCTTTCTGCGGTTTAGTTGGACTAAAGCCAACATACGGAAGATGTTCAAGGTTTGGTATGATAGCTTTTGCCTCATCTTTGGATCAAGCAGGACCAATTACAAAAACTGTTAAAGATTCTGCTATAATGCTTCAATCCATGAGTAGCTATGATCAAAAAGATTCGACAAGTTCAAGAAAACCTATTCCTAATTTTTTAGAATTTGAATCCTTATCCTTGAAAGGAAAAAAAATTGGGCTTCCTAAAGAATATATAATTGACGGTATGAACTCTGAAATTAAAAAGATTTGGGAAATTTCTGTTGAATGGTTTAGGAAGAATGGTTGTGAGATAATTGATATTTCTCTTCCACATACTAGTTTCGCCCTACCAACTTATTATATCATTGCTCCAGCAGAAGCCTCTGCAAACTTGGCAAGATATGATGGTGTTAGATATGGGTTACGAGAATCCTCTGAAGATTTGCAGTGTATGTATGAAAATACAAGGGCTGAAGGTTTTGGAACAGAAGTAAAAAGAAGGCTCATGATTGGAACCTATGTTTTGTCTGCTGGTTATTATGATGCATATTATCTTAAAGCATTAAAAGTTAGACAACTGATATCCCAAGACTTTAAATCTGCCTTTGAGAATTGTGACCTGATTATAACTCCAACAACCCCAAACGTTGCCTTTCCAATTGGTGCAAAACAAGAGGATCCAATTGAAATGTATCTTAATGATGTTTTAACAGTTCCAGCAAGCTTAGCAGGACTTCCAGCAATCTCTGTATCGGCTGGAAAAAACACTCAGAATCTTCCTATCGGTATTCAGGCTATTGGGAAGCCATTTGATGAAGTTTCCATTTTAGCAGCAGGAAAAGTACTTGAAGATTGCAGAGGTTTTTAATGAGTTATTTTATTGAAGGGTCCTCTGGTAGATGGGAAGTTGTTATGGGTCTTGAAGTCCATGCTCAAATTAAGTCTAAATCAAAATTATTTTCTGTTGCATCTACTGATTGGGGTGGTGATCCTAACTCTCAAGTAGAGTTGGTAGATTCTGGAATGCCAGGAGCACTTCCAGTTATTAATGAGTATTGCGTTGATCAAGCAATTAAAACTGGACTAAGCTTAAATGCTAAAATTAATAAAAAATCAATTTTCGATAGAAAAAACTATTTCTATCCTGACCTTCCTCAAGGCTATCAAATATCACAATTCGACCACCCAATAGTTGGGAGTGGGTATTTAATTATAGAAACCCAAGAAGGGGAAAAAAAAATTGGAATAACAAGGATTCATCTAGAACAAGATGCAGTAAAAAGTATTCACGACCAAGATGACAGAAATTCTTTTATAGATTTAAATAGATCAGGTTGTGCTTTAATGGAAATAGTTTCAGAACCTGACCTTAGAAGTCCAGATGAGGTGGCACAATATGTCAAAAAACTAAGAGCTATTCTTAGATGTATAGGTAGTTGTGATGGAAACATGGAGAGAGGTAATTTAAGAGCAGATGTCAATGTTTCCGTTCGAAGATCTGGGCAAGATTTAGGTACTAGATGCGAAATTAAAAATGTAAATTCTATTAAATTCATTCAACAAGCAATTGAGTTCGAGAGTAGGAGACAAGTCGATTTATTAGAAGAAGGTAGACAAGTAATACAGGAAACAAGACTTTTTGATCCTTCTAATGGTGAAACTAGAGCTATGAGAGGTAAGGAAGAATCTCACGATTATAGATATTTTCCTGACCCAGACCTACCTCCATTAGTAATCAATGATGAAAAAATTAAAAAACTTGAAGATGATCTTCCTGAATTGCCAGATCAAAAAAAAAGAAGATTTATTGAGCAATATAAATTAAAAAACTATGATGCAGAAATACTCGTAGATGATCAATTTGTTGCTTCTTTTTTTGAGGATTTAATTAAAAATAGAGATTCCAAAATTGTTGTGAGTTGGTTGACAGGAGAACTATTCTCCTATTTGAAGAAAAAAGACACTCAACTTTCAGAATCAGGAATATCCTCAAAAAAAATTGGAGATTTATTAGATTTTATTATTGATGGTTCAATATCGAACAGACAAGCAAAGGAAATTTTTGAGGAATATTTAGAAACTGATTTAAACGCACAAGATTTTATCAAGGAGAAGGGCATTGAGCAAGTTTCTGATAAATCTCAGATAGAATCTTTAATAAATTCGGTTTTACAAAAAAATGAGAAGATGGTAAATGAATATAAGAGTGGTAAAGATAAATTATTTGGTTTTTTTGTTGGACAAGTCATGAAAGAATCAAAGGGAAAAGCTAATCCACAGTTAGTTAATCAAGTGTTAAAAGAATTGTTATCAAGATAAAGGAGAGGTGGCCGAGTGGCTGAAGGCGACGGTTTGCTAAACCGTTATAGGTGGTAACATCTATCGAGGGTTCGAATCCCTTCCTCTCCGCCATT
>MDTA01165092.1_pt1 | contig 16919 bp, 14 predicted proteins | sample 811151 | NCBI WGS metagenome assembly MDTA01 (sample SAMN05326648, study PRJNA326480) | marine metagenome | isolation source: seawater | place: Indian Ocean: South | collected 2010 | reverse complement strand
TTTGTAACTAGGGCAAATATTCCGCGTCCAGCGGGTTTGTCCAGCACGGGTGCTGTAGGCACAGTAACCGTGACTACAGGATAAGGTTTTGATATAGTGACAATATTATTTTACAAGGTTTGCTTATGAATCAAATAACATCTTATACGCAACCCGATACGCTCCCTATGGGCATAGCGTCTGTGCAGACGGTTGCTGATCAACTTGCTGAATTTGGACGCCATGAGGATAATTATATAGTTCATGCGTCAGAAGGCGAAACGGTCATACCGATGGCTGTTCTGGACAGGAATCCTGATTTAAAAAATAACTTGTTTGAACAGATGCGCCAGATGGGTTTGGACCCAGAACGTTACATTGTAGGTAACGAACTTAACTCTATTAACCCAGTTACAGGGCAACCTGAGTTTTTTCTTAAAAAAATAGGTCGCGGTCTTAAAAAAGCGTTTAAGAAAATTGCTCCGGTAGTGTTACCCTTTGTAGCTGCCGCCACGCCCCTGGGCCCTATCTACGGCGCAATGGCAGGCACGGGTATTGCTAGTTTAGCGCAAGGTAAAAGTTTAAAGAAAAGTCTGCGTGATTCGCTAATTTCTGGCGGGGTTGCAGGCTTAACTCGTGGGTTAACAGGCGGTATGGGCGCTGTAAGACAGGATCTTTCTGATTTTTCAGGGCGATTAGGTCAGACGTTTCGTAACCCTTTTAAAGGAGCTCCTTATCTGGCTAACCCGTTTAAGCCAGAAACCTCTACAGATCCGTTTAGACAAGGAATATATAATCCACCGACATCAGTTGCGGGCGCTAATTTAGATCCTTTGCAAGTAGAGTTTGATAAAATAATGAGCACAGGGAAAGTTACTAATGAAAACGTTGCTTTAGCTTTAGCTGAAAAAAACGTAGCTAAAAATGCGCCTAGTTTCTTATCTAAATACGGCCCGGCTATTGGACTAGGGGCCGTGGGCCTTGGCGCATTAGGCGCGTTTGACGAGCCGGAAGATGAAGAACGAGTAGACTTTTTTGCAGATGACCCGAAATATCAACCTGGCACACCTTTAGGTGATGCAAATCAAAGGCTTTTAACTAGTGGCGGTGTTGGTCAACCACGACCCTTTACGCCTGTAGCTATGGAAAATGTTGTTGTGCCTAGTCGTTTTAGCACACGTTATGCTGCGGAGGGTGGCGAGATAGATAGGCAATATTTCCCACCTAGAATAGGTGCTATTAGTGGCCCCGGCACGGGTACTTCTGATGATGTGCCTGCGATGTTATCGGACGGTGAGTTTGTTATGACCGCTAAAGCGGTTCGTGGTGCGGGCAACGGTAGTCGGGAACAAGGAATGAGGAACATGTACGACATAATGCGTCGATTTGAAGGCGGAGCGGTTGGCATGGCTGATGGTGGTGCAGTTGATTTAGGAGACGGTGAACCGTCAAGAGATGTAGTGTCTCGTCCGGCAGAAGAATATGAGGTTGAAAAATTAAAAGAAATGTACTCTGCTTTTGGTCCATTACAAGAGTCTGGAAACGTTCGTATGGGTCTTGGTCAAGATATGATAGAAGTATATGCTCCTATTGATGAAAGAATAGATAACTACAAAAAAATGGATAAGTTACAAGGTGTTATAGCAGCGCTTATAAATAATCCGGATCTTTTAGAAACTATAGAAATACCTTCTCTATCAAGAGAAGACGGTTCGTATGACTACGATCTTTTAGAAGGTAGTAACATACAAACGTTATTTCCTACTGAATTAACCAGAAAATATGGGTATCCTTCTGATTATATTCTTGAAGGTTTTTCTTCTGATGATCAAGTTTTACGCAGCAATATAGAAGATTATCCTTCTAGATATCAAAAAATTCCTAGCATAAGGAGGCAACCGTAATGGCAGATGAAACAACAATTACCCAGATTACGGAGTCGGCTCCCGGTGTAGAGGCTGCTAAATTAAATCTTATTGGAGACGTCGAAGAGTTTATTAAAAACCAAATAGCGGCAGGGACATTACCTCCGGGGTTTACGGTTGCTGATTTAACGGACCAACAACTTGAAGCTGTCAAATTAGCTGAAGAAGGGGTGGGTTCGTATGAGCCGTTTATAACCGCAGGGTCCGAAGCTATTGGTGCTGGCACCGGGGCTATTACGGGCGCTGGAATGGGCGCTTATGAAAAAGCGTCTGAATTTGTAGACCCGTCCGCTATTGCACAATTTTTTAACCCTTACGAACAACAGGTTGTTGACCAGACTTTAGCTGATTTAAACCGTGCGAGTCAGATGGAAGGTGTTGCAGGACGCGCTAGAGCAGCGGGTGCGGGTGCGTTTGGTGGTTCTCGAATGGCGGTAGAAGAAGCAGAACGGTCGGGCCGTTTATTTGACGCTTCTGCTCGATCCGCAGGGCAACTTAGACAACAGGGTTATGCCCAAGCTGCCCAGTTAGCACAAAACGCTGCGGCGTTACAAAGTCAGATTGGTGCGGGTATTGGTTCACTAGGTGCTACGCTAGGTAATTTAGGGACGCAACAAGCAGGACTTGGTGAATTAACTACTAAACTTAATCAGGCTGACATAAATAATATGATGACTGTTGGCGGTATGTTGCAAAACCAGCAACAGAATGAACTTGAAGCACAACGGCTAACGGACCAACAAAATTATTATTTACCGTATCAACAATACGGATTTGTAAGTGACATTATTTCTCAAACGCCTTCTGCAATGCAAACTACTTCTGCGTCGGCGTCGCCTAGTGTGCCGTGGTGGCAAACGGCTGCAAATCTAGGTATTGGAACCACTGCGGCAGGAGTTTCAGCAAGTAAAGCGGGGATTTTATAATATGAACAAGGTTTTATCTCGACCACTTTTTAGGCAAGCGGGTGGCCCAATTCTACCCCCAAATCCCGGATTAAACGCTCCCCCTGCTAATCCGGTTCCCATGCCGCCCGCTATGCCGCCTCAAATGGGCCCAGAAATGCCACCCGTCGCTATGAGCCCTGAACAGGCAGGAGAGGCAGCGGGAGCAGAAATGGAACAAGTCGGAGCAGAATATCTGTCTGGTGTTTTTTCAGGGATAGATAGTGCAGAAACGGCAGAAGATTTAATTAATGCGTTACGGGGTGACGACAGACCTATTCAATCTCGATATCAAGAGTTAGCTATGATCGTGGGCCCCGAAGATGCGTCCAATACGCCGGACTCTGTATTAGCTTTAGCGCAACCGGGCATTATGTTAGCTATGCCGGAAGTAGACAGCGGCGTAGGGATGCTGGTAGAAGACTTAGCTTCCGGTGCAGAAATGGTCACTCCTGAAGGTGCACCTACTGATATGGGGCAAGGTGTTGGTGGGTTAATGATGGCTGGAGCAGGGCCAATGGACCCCGGACCAGCGCCAATGGGTGATATGCCCATGGGCCCTGAAATGGGTATGGCCTCACAAGGTTTAGCTACGGGCGGGCCCGTTGTAAAAAAGTTTCAAGACGGGTTGTCTGTTAAAGCTTCGGACATTTTACGGGACCCCGTTACATTTGATCAAGGTGGATCTAGAACACGATCTATATCAGAGGCTAGAAAGCTTATTCAAGATCTTGCGCCTAATGTTGATTTAAGAAAAAGTTTTACAACTAATTTACCTTTGATTAAGGATTTATTAATTAACCCTGAGCAACGTTCTGATTACAATCAAGCTGTGATAGCAGGGCGAATGGCAGCGGGAGCTTTAAGCAACATAGGAAAAAAACAAAACCTTGGTGAAGCGGCAGCAGGAATTCTTATGCCTGCGGTCACTGCGTTACCTGAAATAGCTGGTCAAAATATTGCAACAGACGCAGCCGCTCGTCAAGCTGCGTTAAAACTAGCTTCAGACGAACTTTCCGCAGGTAGAACTTTAAGATCTACTATTACTGGAAAACTAATAGATTCGATAACAGATAAAACAGACCTAACAAGAGATCCAACGCTCAGTACAAAAGCCGCTACAGCGCGAAAAATAAGTATGAAAACTAATAGTTTAATGGAGGGTCTAAAAGAGGCTAACAATGATATAGATACATTTGACAAAATCATTCAAAACGATCCTAACTGGAACACAGATGACGTTAAAGAAAAACTGGGTTCAAAACCATCCTTTGAAGAAATATTGTATAGAGAAATTATTCCTGATTATGAGCAAAATAAATTTAGTTTTTCAGAATCCGGAGAAAAGTATAGAGGACAAGTGTCTGGAGTAGCTAAAGATTTATTTTTAAAACAACTTGCAAGAGAAGTAGCGGAAGAAACAGGACAAAAAGTAACAGAACAAGAAGCGCTGCAAGTATTAACAGTAGGTGGTCCTGGTGACGGTACCCAGGATAAAGTGATTCGGGAAGCTGTGCGACGAACAAGAATGTATGGCAGATTTGGTGCAGTAGTAGACGCTATGCTATCAGGCTTTTTATTTCCAAGAATACCACCAGGCTCTGAAGCTGACCCTGGTAGTTTAGTAACAACTAATGTACCAAGTGATGACAAAAACAACAACGCGGAAGATTCTTCGTCCAGTTCCCAAAGACCACCTTCTTTTCGCAGTAGGTTTCAAAGTCCGCCTATTTCTAGAGCTACGGGCGGCCCGGTTATTAAAAATTTTAACGAAGGTCAAAATGTTGAAGCTGAAAATGTAGCGGAAGGTCCTCGATTTGAGTATAGAGATAGTCCTGATTTTTTACGTGAACTTGAAAACCTTCAAACTGCTGCTAGACAGAACGCACAGGCAAGAATGTTAAATGCGCGTGGAGAGTCTCTGGCTGATTTTTCAGAAGCGTATGGCTGGTCTGGAGCTTTAAAAACTTTTGTTAATGAAATATCCGATATATTTCCTTTTAAAGAACAAGAGGTTTTTCCAGAAGTACGAAACGCTAGAAATTTAATGAGAATTTTAGATGAAAATTTTATTAACGCTCGACCAATCATAACGGGTTCTCAAAAATTTGCTAGAGAGGGTCTTACTTCTGGTTTAAAAATAGAAGAACGAACGGGTTACAGCGTTCCTATTCCTGATGGTCCTTTTCTTACTGGTTACGAAGCATACAAACGACTAGTAACGATGCGTAACGATTTAGATCGAAAACAAATTGAATTGCTCAGTAGCTCTAAAGAGTTAGGCTTAAAAGAAGAAGACAACAATAGAATAAAACAAGATTTACAAGTTATTAATGATTTAGTAGGAATGTTTGATGCTACTATAATAGAGTTTGAAAAAGCAGAACCTAGTTATTATCGAAATTATATGAAACAACAGGGGGGCCCTAGCGCTAATATTAAGCGCTCGAAACCGGAAGCGTCTGAAAATAACACTCCAACAAATATGCCAAAAATTGACCCTGAAATTTTAAGACGACGCACATTAGAAAAAATAAAAGAAAATAGTCAAAGGAACTAATAATGGCTGAAGAATTAAATGTGACTCCAGCTTCTAATGATGTAAATCTATCTCCGGAAGAAGTGACTACACCTACTTTTGGAAAAAATTTGGTTGAGTCTGGCGAGTATGAAAAAGATTTAATTTTTTATAGCAACAAGCTTGGCTATAACAGGACGGACACTTTTAATGCGTTAGCGGATCTTTACGCAGCTAAAATGAAAAATTCAGTAAATCCTGCGGATCAAGCGATATATGATATGTTTCCGTGGAAAATAAATGAAAGAAATCAATTTGATCCTACTTTACCCCCGCCCAAGGACCCAAACACTGGAGAACGTTTAGATTATTGGTATACCGGAGAAGATTGGATAAAAACACACCTTCCTCTTCAAGAATCTCTTTTACAATCGTTTGGCACTGAAGCAGCACTTGCTTTGGGTTCTGCTTATCCGGCGATAAAAGCAGGCACCCTAGCAGGCTCTAAAACTCCGGGGGGTCCTCTTGCTAAGGCTGGCGTGGGGGTGCTTGCAGGTGGGCTTACTCTTTTGGGGGCAGATAAAGCTTTACGTGAAGGTTATGAATTTTTAGCTGAAAATTTTAGTTTTCTTCCTCAAGGAATAACTGACGAAAAAGCTAGAACTCCTGGGGCGCGTGGTGCCGGGGTCGCGGGGCAATACGTTGCGGAAATGATTCCTTTTATGTTTGCTTTTAATAAAGTTGCTAAAACGGCTGATGTAAATGCGATTGATTTTGGAAGTGCTTATTTTAAAGAAAAAACAGATTCTTTGTTTAACCCGAAATTTTCTTCGGACCCTAAAACTTTTCAAAATTATTATAATTTAATTCAAGCCGAAACTGCTCGTAAAGTAATAAACCCCGCACTCGGCGAAACGTATAGAATACAAAAAAAAGTACGAAGCGGTGCTGAAAATATTACTAGAGAATTGTTAAAAAATTATCAAAACAATCCTGCGTTGTTTAATGGGTTAGAGTTTTTTTCGGGAGCATCGGCAGCAACAGCCGCCGGGGTTGTAGAGTACAACATGCCGGACAATATGCTTGCTTCTCTTGGCGCAGAAGTAGCAGCAAGCACCTTGGCTCCAGGAAGAATGTTCGGTTTAGCTTTTACCTCTGCGTGGCCTTACGTTCAAGCAGGAACGGGGCTCACTGTAAACGCTGTTTTTAGTCCTATTGAGACATTTGGAAAAATAACCGATAAAGCAGCGGACGTTGCATCTTGGTATACGGAAAGAAGTCAAAGAAAATCTACTGAGGCTGCAACAGAATGGTTAGCTACAGCTATTAGAAATAACGCTGAAACTTTACAAAAAGAATACAATATAAACCCAGAACGATTTAAAGAAACTACTGTTCTTGATGATAAAGGTGAGCCCCGAATTGTTAGCAGGGCGCCCACAGCAAGAGAACTTATAGATAACTTAATAGGGCATTTTTTAGAAGAACCTTTAGTTTTGCCCACTAAAAACGGTGGCGAAATAGTTATTAACACTATAGATGATATACAGGGTCTTGGTAATTTTAAAGATCTCACAGAACCAGGAACTGACCCAGTATTATTAACACCTTTTCAAAAAACACATTCAGAATTATTTGGTGCTATTGAAAGACTATTAACAACGGAAGTAGGAACTCCCGCCCAACGAGCAGAATTCAGATCCCAAAGAGATCAAGCGCACAAAGACTCTATGTCTGTTTTAGGTAAGTTGTTAATAACGCTTTCAAGTCAAGGTAATGTAGATAGTTTAAAAGCTGCGTCTAAATTACAATCCGACATGCTTCTTGATTATTTAAATGGTTTAATCGCATCACGGGCGGAAACGGCTAGAAGAGCTTCTGCAAAATTAGGTTTTAAGGATAACGTTCAAATAGCTAATAACATAGAAACGTTAAGAACAGAGCTTATAACTTTACAAAATAGTTTACAGGACATAGCTAAAGATTATTATTTAAAAGCTACAAAAGAAGCAGAAGAACGTGGCGGAAAACCTTTAACAGTTTTACCACAAAACACTTACGATGCAATATTAGATCTTACGGATGAAACTTCTATAAGTGATATTCCTAAATTTGTTCCATCTAAAACAAAACCTGTATATGTTAAGGTTGACCCGGAAGACCCTGACAGCGATGAAATACTTGTTGATTATGAAGGAACTGCTCAACAAAACCCTAAAAAGAAATTAGGTGAAATCTTAAACACCTATAATTACATAGCAAGACAATCTCGAACTATGGATGTAGGGGAAGACGGTAGAGTAATTCAAATTGGAGTTAATGCTGAAACAGATCCTTTTATAGCTAACAAGTTAAGGCAAGAACCGTCGAACAGTTTAGAAGGAGGCAGCGTTCTTGACGAATTAGAACTTTTAGAAGAAGTAAATGTTAACGGTTTAATTAACATGCGTAGCAATTTATTAAAAGAAGCGCGTAAGTTGATGAGTGGTCCTGATCAAGATCGTGTTTTGGCTAAACAATACGGAACAGTTGCTGACGCTATTCTTGAAGACATAACGGGTTTAGCAAACGGGTTTAATCCAATAGTTAAAAATGCACAAGGGGATTTAGCGCCAGATGACGTAGCCTTTGAAAAATGGAATGCTTTAACCGCAGAGGACGCTGACGGAAATCCTATAAATTCTTGGCAACAAGATTTTATTATGGCTAACACTTTAAGTAGAAAAATTAAAGATGTTTTTACCAGAACATTTTTTCAAGAGTTTTTACAAACAAAATCTACTGGAGAATATGCTAAATCGGGTGAAGTTTTACTGCAAAATTTAGTGCAGAATTTTAAAGGAAATGCACTTAAAGGCATTGCAATAGAACGTGTTTTTCGAGAAAGAATGAACAACTTAATTAACCCAGAACGCATTACAGATCCTGAATCTGTAAATTTTGGTGAAATTAAACGTCCCCAAGAAAATATTCCAGGAGTTACGGGTCCGCTTGAACCTCCGCCTGCGGTTTTGTTTGAAGCTATGGAAGGCGAACTTACAGGGGTTGATTTTACTTCTGTTGAAAATACTTTTCATCATATTTTAAGAGGGGTTATTGCATCTACTGCTGCAAAGAAAGACGCTTCAGGAATTGTTGACGTTGGTTCAGCAGTTAGCCGAGCGCAAGACATACAACCATATACAGGTTCTGTAACTAACGTTAGAAATAAAGATGTAAACAATCTTATCGTACAAATGACAGGGCCTTCTGATCTTGCGGTAACTATGAAAGCTATTGACGATGTAATGGCTTCGATACCAGAAGACGATGTTGCATTTAATTTATTACGAGGAATAAAAGAAGATTTAGGCCAAGCGGGAACAGCGGCTTTTAACTTACAGGTTGCTGAAGAATCTTTGAGCAGGTTTAATAAATTAAGAGAATCTAAAACTGGAATTTTTCAATTAACTGATGATGTTACTCCGCTTCAATTTTTTAATCGACTGTCTTCTATGCAGAATAGAAACGCAGCAACTAAAGAATTTAATCAGTTTGTTGATTTTATTGCTGAAATATCTAATCCAACTGGAGAGGGCGGAGGGTTTCCGCTTGCTGATTTAAATTTAGATAAAATTGGCAAAGCTATGAACCAGTTGGGTATTCCAGAAAACGAATTGGATAATTTTTTAACAGATTTTAAAAAGTTTGTAGACCCGGACAGCGGGCGTGTTGATACTACTTTATTAAAAGAATCTGCCGTAGATGGTATTTTATCAGGAATTTTTCATCAGGCTAATGTAAAAAGTAATAACAATAAATTAAACTTTACTGGGGAAAGCTTAAAAATATTTGAAGAAATTTTAACTAACCCAGTAGCAGGGATAGGCAAAGAAGGGCCTTCTATTATACAAACTTTAATTAATAAAGATTTAATGGAGCCCGCACACGCAAGAAATTTATTAGCTATTCTTGAAAAAATTCAGGGGTTAAATTTAGATCCAGCTTCTTTAGCGTCCATAACACCAAACGACCCGGATTTAGCTTTTAAAATTTTAATTGCACGTTTAAGTGGTGCAACAACCGGACGAAAACTTGCAGACACTATTGGAACAAGAGCTACATTACAGTTTGCTGCAATAGGTTCTCAATTTTTTAAAGAGTTAGTAGACATAACGCCTACTTCAAAAGCGTTACCCATACTTTTTGAAATGGTTAAACCCGGAAATAACGAAATGGTAGTAAATTTATTAAAGGGCGCTAGAGAAAATATAACTAGCCCAGGAACGGCTACTAGGTTTTCTGTAGATCAAATGATGAAAAAAACGGGTAACTTATATCGAAAATTTCTTAGTGCTTTTTTTAACCCTTCTGTTATTGCTACTTCCTTAACCACTACAGCACAAGAAGGCTTGGAACAAGTGGTTGATCCAAATTTAGAAGAAGAAATGCCTGCGTACCGACGATATGACCCACGATTACCGGAAAATCAATTACGACCTCCACCGGAAAATCAATTACAACGTCCGGACAAAGAACCCGTCAACGTGCGTCCGATAGAGCGCCCATTGACCATGTTGCCTCGACCAGCAATACAACCGACGCAACCTCAACCACGAACCATGGGGCCTGCTAGTCCACCTACTCCTGACAGGATGCGGTTTGCTGGTTTATTTCCAGAAGACATTACCTCTGGGTTAATTAGACAAGGGGCTGTTAATCAGGGGATTGGTTCACTAGCGGGGTAATTATATGCCCGATCCATTGACCGTCACCGCCGCTATTACCTTGGCAGGGAAAGCTGTAGGACAAGTATCTAAATTAGTTCAAAGTGGAAGAGAATTAGAAGATTGCATGGGCCACATATCGAGGTGGTTTGAATGTTGTTCTGATGTCAACAAAGCTCGTGAACGAGCAGAAAACCCTCCATTTTTCAAGAAGTTAACTAATTCTAAGTCTATTGAAAGTGAGGCTTTGGATGCCATGATTGCTCAGAAAAAGATGCGTGACCAGAGGGCACAGTTGCGTGAACTTATCATGTGGCAATGGGGAAAAGATGAGTGGGACAATTTGATGAAGCTCGAAAAAGAAGTGCGGGAAAAAAGAGCTAAAGCCATTCATGATCGTATAGTTCTAAAACAGAAGATATTTGATGCCGTAGCTATTATCTTTTTTGTGTTATTTCTACTGGGATTAGTTGTAGGGTTTATCTGGTTAATTCAACAAGGCGGAAACAGTGAGTAATGGTTTTAGTTTTTATGCTTACAACTTTTTTAGACGGGCAGCCTCAGCCAGACAAGTTCTACTGGGAGTCTATTGATCGTTGTCAGTATTTTGCCCGGTCGTTACGAAGACAAAACTACTGGCAGTCTCAAAAGTACAATCAACCGGAAGTGGGGGCAACGTGTACCCCAGTCATGGTCAATCCAGATCGGGTAAAAGTTTGGCGTTAGTTTCAAACGCTTCTACTTTTTCAATCTTTTCTTTTAGTTTTTCTTCAAGTTTTTTTCTCTTGTTTTGTGCTTCTGCGGCTTGCTTGTAAGCTAACAAAGCGTTCTGTGCTACGCGCCATATCGGCGGCTTATCGTTTAAATCAACCATTCTCTTGTTTGTTCTCCTAAAACTTGACTACTAATTTCAATTTTATCTCGTAACGCTTTTAGTATTTTCTCGTCTACTGTCTTAGCCGCTACAAGATCTACATACAAGACGTTTGCTTCTTGTCCAATACGGTGAGCTCTGTCCTCAGACTGCAACCGAATCTCCAAATCGTAACTGTTCGAATAATAAATAACGGTCTGCGCTGCCGTCAATGTCAAACCAAAGCCCCCCGTTCGAGGCTGTCCTACAAAGAATCTTAACTTAGACTCCGGGTCTTGAAAACGTTTAACAATCTCCTGACGATCATCTTGGTGTGTTTCTCCATAATACGTTGCAACAGAGTCCTCCCCGTATTCTTTTGACAATAATTCCGCTATCTTGCGGATGTCGTAAGTCCACGTTGCCCAGATAATAATCTTGCCCTGTGTCTCTTCGACCACGGACAATAGCTCATTTAATCGGTTACTCTTAATTTCCTGTATGGGCTCGTCGTCTGGTTGCAGAAACCCGCACGTAATTTGTTGTAACCGCATCAACTGTGTCAAAACAGATTGTGTGGTTGCCATTTCACCGTTGTCAAGCTGTGCCAACGCTAACTTTTTCATCTGGGTGTACAGTTTAGCCTGGTCATCAGTTAACGTAACTTCCCGTTTTACATACGTTTTTTCAGGTAAATCAAGACAGTCTTTTTTCAACGTGCGTGTAGAAAAGTGGTCTAGTTTCTTGTTTAGCTCATCCAGTCTCCTGTAACCAACGATTTCCTGAAAGTTACGGCCCGCGTGGCTTCGCTGTCGAACCACGGCATAGCGCCCTCGAAACGCATAAAAACTAGAAAACCCCATGGGGCTTTTGTCCAAAAATTCGCATTGTGAAAACAGGTCCATCGGTGATTTAGTTACCGGGCTCCCGGTCAAGATACGCTTATACTTCGCGTGTTGAGCAATCTTTACCACGTTCTTTGTTCGTTTAGCTTGTCGATTCTTTATCGTCGTGCTTTCGTCGATAATCATAATATTGTTCGGATTCTTCTTCATGTACTCAGTCGCGCTTGCATACCCTTTGGTTGTGCTCAACGCTTCGATGTTCATCACTAGGACGTGCAAGACTCGCGGCTCACGGGTCTTTCGATAGCACAACTGGCGTAAAGATTTTTTGTACCCCTCGGTTAGGTTGGGTTGCCAACGCACAATAAACGTGTCGATTCGTTCCGGCAGATGCGTAGGTATTTCATTCTTGACCCAGTTGTCGTAGACGCCTTTCGGGGCGCAAATCAAGACTGTGTCGATTTGTTTTTCCTCAAACAAAATTGCCATAGTATCTATTGCAATCTTTGTTTTCCCGGTGCCCATCTCCATAAATAGAGCAAAAAACTTTTTATTCCAAGAGGCGTCCAGTGCATCTTGTTGGTGTTTATACGGCTTAGTTTTTGGTATGTATTTTTGTTTCATAAAAGTGTTGCATATCAGATTAGATACGACTATATTATACAAACACCAAGGTCTAATCAACCTTTAATCATAAACAAAAGCAGGGAGCCAATATGGATAATTTGCTTGACGAACTGGAGAACGATGCTGCGTTTTCCGCTGTACCTGTCACTGACGATGCCTTGAAATCTGTCAAGAGCATTGCTACACAGATGCAGACTACACAGTATAAAGTGGCTCAGTTGGAAGAAGATTTGAAACGTGAGAAAGAGAATCTTCGAAAGCTGACCGATGAGGACTTACCGTCCAAATTGCAGGAGATTGGCATTGTCAATTTTGAACTGGAAGATGGTTCGGTTGTGCAGGTCAAAGAAAACATAAGCGCACACATTAAAGAAGAAAACCGTGCGGCGGCTTATGAGTGGCTGCGAGACAACGGACTTGATGACATAATCAAGAATACCGTGGTCTGCACGTTTGGCCGCGAAGAAGATGACAAGGCTTCTGATTTTTTTGCGTTTGCAAAGAAAGAAGGTTTCGAGCCTTTACAGAACTCTACCATACACCCTTCAACGCTGAAGGCTTTTGCGAAAGACCGGATAGCGCAGGGAGAGGAAATCCCCATGGATTTATTCGGTGTTTGGGTAGGACAAAGAGCAACAATTAAAAAAGCTAAGAAGGGGGTCTAAATGGCACAATCGAAAGCAGTACAAAAGAAGGAGGCTACAGAAGTAGCAGTCCTAGACACGTCCATGTTCGAAGCGGATGCGGACTTTAACACAGGTGACTTAAGTTCTGACGATCTTGCGTTACCGTTCATCGACATAATTCAGGCTACTTCTAGTAAGCACCTGAAAGGTATCAAAGGGTCCGTACCGGGCATGATGGTCAATGTCGTTAGTTCACAAACTTACCCTGGGGATGAGGGCATGATTGTCGTGCCTTGCGCATACCAGCGTCGATTCCTCGAATGGGTAGAACGTGGCGAGAACAGCACTGTGACAGGTAAGAAACATGCTTACCCGCTCAACAAATGGGCACCAGAAGATAAGGACCGACCCACGACTGAGAAGCGGGACGGGGACAACTTCGACTGGATACCGGGTCAGAACCACTATGTCGAAGAAACTTTTTACCACTATGTGTTAGTGCTTGAAGAAGACGGGCGTCACACGCCTGCGCTTTTTTCCATGTCACGGACCCAAGGTAAGAAGTCTAAGAAGTGGAACTCGATGGTTGCTTCCCAAGTAATGCAGGGCAAAAACGGTTCTTTTCAACCACCCCGTTTTGCTTTTACCTACAACGTGGTTGTTGTCGAAGAAAGCTCAGACCAGAACAACTGGTATGGCTTTGATGTGAAATTGCACGAGCAAGTCAAAGACCCTAACGTCTATGCTGCTGCCAAGGCTTTTGCCAACAGTATCATGCAGGGTGAAGTGATCGTGCGTGATTCGCAGGATATCGACACTTCCAGTGACGAGTCAGACGACGTACCCTTTTAATTTATCGCGGCCCTTCGGGGCCGCTTTTTACAGGGGATTATTATGTCCGTTGAACTCTTTTCATCTATATTTGATGGCCTGAAACAAGCCTACGGCACCTATAAAATCGACCGCAAACAGTCTAACGGTAAGTCTACCGGACGGGCGGGCGTCATTAGAGAACCAAGGACCACGGCATTGTGGGAAGGCCATTTATCTGGAAAGGGTGACTCTGTTGGGATTATTCCGATTAACGAGGAAAACATGTGCATCTGGGGGTGTATTGATGTCGATCAGTACCCCCTAGACCACAAAGCGTTAGTTGAGAAAATTCAACAGCTAAAGTTACCCTTGGTTATTTGCCGCTCGAAGAGTGGCGGGGCGCACCTGTTCCTGTTTACATCAGAGTGGGTCAGCGCAAAAGAAATGCAGGAAGTGCTGAATTATATCTCGGCCTCTTTGGGGTACGGCGGTAGCGAAGTATTTCCAAAACAAATTGAACTACATCTTAGTCGTGGGGACGTGGGTAATTTTTTAAACTTACCTTACTATGACCACGAGGACGGCCTCCGGTACGCTTTTCTTACAGAGGGCACAGCAGCTACGTTGAACGAGTTTTTTGTATTGTACAAAGAGAACGTGCAAACCAGAGAACAGATGCTGGCCCTGACTGTCGAAGAAGAGAAATCACGACCCGTGGCCGACGGACCACCGTGCCTACAGCACTTGTGTGCAGAGAAAATATCTGAGGGTGGACGTAACAATGCACTTTTTAACTTGGGTGTTTATCTCAGGAAGGCGAAGCCGGACACCTGGGAGACGGATATTCAATCTTACAACTTGCAGTATCTTGACCCCCCGTTGCCTTTGAATGAGGTGATGGTTGTTGCAAAACAGGTAGAGAAAAAAGACTATACGTATCGGTGCAAAGAGCCGCCGATCAACGCTTTTTGTAATGCTGACCTGTGTCGAACCCGCAAGTTTGGCATTGACGCCAGTGTGACGGGGACAGTTATTGCAAACCTCCGGAAGTACAATTCTCAGCCGCCTATCTGGTTTCTGGACGTGAATGGCGTGCCTCTGGAGCTCGACACTGACGGGCTGATGAATCAATCCAGTTTCCAGCGATCTTGTGTAGAACAGTTAAATTATTTGCCGCGTTCTTTGGCAAAGCCTGCATGGGAAACCCGAATCAACGCATTACTGACCGATATGCAACAAACAGAGGGCTCTGTGGTAGAAGTCAGTGAAGATGCGTCCACGGCAGGACAGTTCTACGAGTATCTCGAAGAGTGGTGTACGTCCCGTCAAATGGCGGCAGAGCGTGAAGAGATCTTGTTACGCAAGCCCTATACCGATGAGGAAGATAATTTAATTTATTTCAGACTGAAAGACCTGACTGACCACCTGAAAAAAGTGAAGTTTAGTGATTACAAGACGCACAAGATTGCACAACGGCTCAGGGACATTAACGGTCAATCTACCCAGTTAAAAATTAAGGGAAAAACTGTGCGTGTGTGGTCCGTGCCCGCATATGGACAGACAGATTTAAACGTAGAGCCGCCTTCTTTCGAGAAGGACGAGCCAACGTTTTAGACACTTTTTCAAAAAGCAACCCTTTATGTAAAAAGTATCAAAGGAGACAAAATGGAACAATTTAAGATAGAGAAAAATATTCCGATACCATGTATAAAACGTAAAAAAACAATTTTGAATGAATTATTGCCAAAATTAGAAGTGGGTGACAGTTTTGTTGTTTCCAAAAAAAAATATGCAAACATCACAAGAGCAAGTAACAAGCATGGAATAAAAATTATTTCAAGATCCGTTACTGAACACCCATTGGACAAGGGTGATTTTGTCAGAGTTTGGAGGGTAGAGTGATGAAAACAGCCGACGGATTTGACGATGCGATTGCCGGGATTATTCGGCAGTTCAACCAACCTGCCAAAGTGGTTTATGACTACGGTAAGTGCTTGGAAATACTCGAAAAACGCGACGGTATGACCCATGACGAGGCGATTGAATTTATGGAGTTCAACGTAGTAGGAGCTTATGTCGGTGAGGACACCCCAGCGTGGATGATGCCTTACAGCGAAGCGTTGATTGAATACTACGCGGACGAAGAGGCTGGGTGCTGATGTCGGTTCACTTTAGTTCAAAGAAAGATGATTGGGGGACACCAACGGCCTTTTTTGACCGACTAGAACGTCGTTTTCAAGGGTTCGACCGGGATGTGTGTGCTTCTGACCACAATGCAAAATGCAAGAATTACTGGACTAAAGAAGATGACGCTTTGTCCAAAACATGGACGGGGTACTGTTGGATGAATCCGCCTTACGGCAGACAAATCGGGGAGTGGGTGAAAAAAGCTTACGAGTCGGCGGACAGCGGAGAGGCTACGGTGGTGTGCTTGTTACCGTCACGAACGGATACCAAATGGTGGCACGAGTATGTCATGCGGGCAGACACGTTGTGGTTTGTTAAAGGACGTTTAAAGTTCGAAGGCGCACCGAACTCGGCCCCTTTTCCTTCGGTTGTTGCAGTCTTTGGTGTTTATCCAAATTACATGCCGGGGCGATTTTCGTATGTTTAGAATTTTTGGCCCTCCAGGCACGGGGAAGACAACTACTTTACTGAACATGGTGGACAAAGCCCTAGCCGATGGGGTTCCGTCACACCAGATTGCTTTTCTAGCTTTTACACGCAAGGCGGCCCACGAAGCACGGGACCGCGCCGCAGAACGATTCAACTTGGTAGCAAAAGACGATTTACCGTACTTTCGAACGTTACACTCCTTGGCGTACCGCATGTTGGGGATGCGTGATGACCAGACCATGAAACCTGAACACTTTCGTGAGCTCTCTGCCACGATTGGTATGGACTTGACCATTATCCGGCAGGACACTTTTGCCGATGATGACATCAAGACCAGTGTGTCAGACCACCCTATTCTGTCCATGATTACTTTGGCACGACTACAAAAGAAGGACCTTCGAAGGGCTTACGATCAGAGTGACCTGAACTATAACTGGATTGAAGTAGACTACGTCAGTCGAGCTTAT